>Ga0302193_10000651_pt1 | contig 31201 bp, 23 predicted proteins | sample II_Bog_E3_3_FD_200228 | JGI IMG/M metagenome (GOLD analysis project Ga0302193, IMG submission 200228) | Peat permafrost microbial communities from Stordalen Mire near Abisko, Sweden - II_Bog_E3_3 | ecosystem: Environmental > Terrestrial > Soil > Wetlands > Peat | place: Sweden: Abisko...
GTCAACCGAATGATCCATGACCGATCTCCAAAAATCAGTCTTGAATCACAAATCTATCCCGTAAGGAATCCCCTGGGCGTTAAATTGTCACCACGACCTGGTGGTCCGAAAAGATTCTGACATTTGCGCACTACCTGGCCGAGAGCGGGTGCAAATGTCAGAATCGGACCACTAGGCACCGGCGCGGCAGCATCGAGCGCCCCGCTACAGCGGTGGCAAGGCATCGTCCTTCACAAATCCGTTGAGCACATTTTCCAGGATCCGGCTGACGTTGTTGCGCCCGTCATTGATCGGCAGGGCCTGGCTCCAGGCGATCGATCCAGCAGCAAACACGGCGCCGCCGCCAGCCGCCGTATAATACGCGACATCGGCCCTGACCTGGGGATCCTGACTGCCGCCCCGCCCCGGGAAAGCATAAGTAATATCTTCGGAAACCAACGGATAATTGTCCGAATGATTGAATGAGGACGCCAGCAGCATCGTGTGCGGCGGCGTACCAAGCGTCAGATCGTAACGGTCGAGCTCAAGCCCTGCGGCACCGTTCAGCGCCAAGCCGAAATCACCGATCAGCGTTTCGTTTTCGACACCTTCAAAGATCCACGCCACCGCCGGATCGTATGAATCCGCCATCCGCTCGAACGGTTGGCTTTCGTCCATCCCTTCGGTGGTAAAGCCCAGCGCGGCCAGCTTTTGCGGAGCGCGACCGCGCGCCCGCCACAGACCCGATTTGTCCCCGCTCGTCGCAAGATAGCCCTCGCCCGGCGCCGCCTGCCAGGCGCGCGAACCGGTGTCGAGCTTGCGCACTTCGATGCACCACGGCTCGTCCGCGCGCGTTTCGGTCACCCAGTAAAAGCCGTTGCCGCCCAGATAGACCATCCGCCCGCCCGTGCTCACGAAGTCCTCAAGGCTGTCGAGCATGGCCAGCGAATGATATTCGGGATGCGTGCCGGTCAACACCACGCGATAGGGCGCAAGCAGAGCCGCGCCATCCCGATCAAGATCATGATCGGTAATCACATCGACCTCGAAACCTTTCGCATCGAGCCACCAGATCAGCGAAAGATCCGCAGGAAAGGCCCACGGCACGCCGATCGAAGGCAACCGATAACGCGGCCGCAGGTTCTGAATCGGTCGCCGCCATGACGAATAGCACACACCGGCATAGTCGGAATGAACGTCGTAAGTGGACAAGCCATAAGCCTCGTCCTCCTTCCAGTCGATGTCTTCTGCGGTCACGATCGGCGTGTTGGCGCAAATCGCCTGGGCAATCGGGGCCTCAAACGCCAAATGCTCGTTGGCATAGGCCAGATAGGTGAAAGTCGGCATCAGCACGGCGATTTTGGCTTTGGCCTGATGCGGCCTGACGAAGAAGGGAACATGATCCTCGCGCCCGCCCTTGCGCACACGCAGCGCATAGACTCCGCTGGGCAGATCTTCGGGCAGCGAGAGCGAAACATTCGCCGTCCAATCGCAATCAATCAATTCGTCATCGTGAAAAGCAATGCCGCCATATTCATCGGGCGCCAGCCGGAAACTGTCGTTGCGGCCATTCCAGTTCCACCCGGTCATGGCGCGGATCGGGCGATTGACGCCGGTCGCATCGAGCCCATGCGGTCCGACATCGCAGATCACATCGCCGATACCGCGATCGGTATAGCCGCGCGTCGTATCCCAATAGGCCAACAGATCGGCGCTGTCGGGTATGCCACCGTCGGCCAGATGCCGAATTTGCGCGTCGTTTGCCAGTGTTGTCAGCAGGCCATGGCGATCGATCTTGCCATTGAAATGCGCGGCTATGTCACCGTCGAGGCCGACCGCCGCAGCGATCACGAAACGACCGCCGTGCGGCGCGGCAAGCCCGTCGAACTGCTGGATCGCGTGACAATCGAAATCATAACCCGGGGCCGGGCCGACCAAGCTGTTCCAGCGATTGACCCGCCCCTGTTGCAACACCATGACCGTGCCGCTCGCCGCGTCCCAAGCGGCAGCGACAAAATGCCAGCAGTGCGCCGCCATGCGCTGGTCCAGCGCCACTTCGATCATCCGCTCGTCATCGCCGAGGCGCAGTGTCAGCACGCCTTCGGTCGAAATCAACAGCGCAAAACCATGGCCTGCGCCGGGCGCCAGCGTGCCCATGATGGTTTGCTCGATCCCGCCGACGATGCTGGGCCGGATAAAGGCAAATACGGTTGCCGCAGGGTATGCACGACCAAGCAAGCCGCCCGGATCATGCGCCACCGCATAGCTTCCCTTGCGCGTGCGCTGGGGCCCCACGCCAAGCACCGACGGCAGAGCCGACGGCATTTCCCGTTCGACAAATCCGGGGCCAAGCGGATTTTCATCACCATGCAGCAAGCGCACCAGGCAGACATCGGCTTGCCCGGCAGTTTCGTCATGCAGCATGAAAGCGACGCTATCGCCTGCACGGGCGTTCAGCGGATCGGCATAGCCGGTAAGAGTCATTGCAGGTCTCCATCGAGCGAGGCGCGCAGATCACCGACACGCTGCAGAAATGCGCCGTGATAGGCGGCGTTGAGATCGCTATATTCGGGACCGTCGAGCACCTGCGCGGGCGCCCCGCGCACACCGGAAAACCGCACCAGTCGGTAGCTGTTCCGATCACCCGGATCCTTCAGAATGCCGACTTTGTTGGCAAGCCCGCCGCGCCGGAAATAATTGAGCAAGCGATCAAGCGCGTCGGAGTGCTGACCAAGCGGCTTGGCCTGATGTTCGGCGACGACTTCGTCGGTCACCAGATCCAGCAGGCGCTGCCGCATGCGCGCATCGAACCATTCGTAATACTCCAATTGGCGGTCACGCAATGGAAATGGATAAAGCATGGCAAACCTCATGCGCAGATAAAACTTCCCCGCGCCCGAAATCGAACGATCCGGGACGGTATTCGGCGGCAGTGCGTCAATTCAATTTACAGTGACGATTCCCATATGGATTGCCTTGGCAACCGCGTGGGTCTTGTTGACGGCATTCAATTTGGCGCAGACCCTTTTCTGAAACACGCGAACGGTTTCCGAAGATATTCCCAGGATCAACGCAATTTCATCGACGGTCTTGCCCTGCGCTGCCCAATCGAGGCATTCCTGTTCGCGCGGGCTGATCCGGACTTGCAGATCGTTGAGCACCCCCGACAGGCCGATCACATGATTGTCGAAGTAATGGGCGATCAATTCGATCATTTCGGCCTCGGCTCCTGTGTCCGCCGTACTGTCTCTCGAGGCGGAGATCGTCCGCATCGCCGGATCACGGTCCAGTGCCGTCACAAAGGCAAAGCGCCGACCGAACACCGGGATCGGGATGGTCAGCCCCTCGCCAAGCCCGAGATCGTCGATATAATGCAGGCAATCGGCCTGTACTTGCGGCAAGGCCGCAGCAGACTCGCGAACGCTTGACCACAGCACCGGCAATCGGCTTTCAAAGGCGACACGGAAATAGGGGTCGTTGGGGCTGTGACGTTCCCAATTGCGATCCCAATTCCGGGGAAGCGCGCGCGTGATCACCGGTACGCACGCGGCCCCAGAGCGGGAACTGACCGAATGCCAACCATAGACGAGCCTGCGCCAGCCCAGTTTGCCCAGCACGGATTGCAACGCATCCAGGCTATCCTCGATCCGGACCGCGCGGCCCAGATCGCGCGTAAACGCGCTCAGCACGCCCCCATTGAACGCCGACACTACCATTTTTCTGCTCCCCGAGCCGCGACTATGCCGCCTGCCCGTAACGGTAGCATAGCTTGCCTCGGGGCTCATCGCCTTAGAACCGCACGTTGAGCGCGGCGCCAAAGGTGCGCGGCTGTCCATAGATGTTCAAAACCCAACCGAACGAGGGCAGATCATTGACATACGTGCGATAGACGCGATTGCCGATGTTCTTGATAAACGCCGTCACCGTCCAAAGCTGATTGGTCCCGCCGATGCCGACATGGGCGTCGGCCAGCCAATAGCCCGGCTCAAGGCTCGATGGCGTATTTTCGGCGTTGTAATATTGCGACGAGCGCCAGTTGGCATCCGCCCCCACCGTCAGGCGCAGCCCGTTGCCGATTTCGGGGGTGTAATTGAAATTGCCGTTATAGGTCCATTTGGGCGACTGGACCGTGCTGTTGCCCTGAAGATTTTGTCCGGCGGCGGTAATCGCATCGTTGATATGTGAGCTCAACCACCCCGCCGTCATCCCGAGCGACACGTCGCGCAGCGGGCGCCATTGCCAATCCAGTTCCGCGCCCCAACTGTTGACCGAGGCCGCGTTGATCGTGATCGGCACGGGCGAGGTGGCGCTGTCGACATTGATGAAGCCATTGACGAAGGCATAGTGGAACAGCCCGCCGTTCAACTGCATCCGGCGATCGGCCAAAGTCGACTTGAAGCCGATTTCATAGGCGGTGATCTTTTCCGGCGACAGCGTCGTCAACTGCGCCTGCGCGGTGGCGAATTCGTCGCTGTACCCGCCTGAGCGAAACCCGGTCGAAACATGGCCATAGACCATCAGCTTGTCGAACACGCCGCCGGACACTTGCGGGCGCCATTCGACCCCCACCTTGAACGTCGGATCGTCAGCCGCCTGATGCGTATTGGCCGATGCGAGCGTGCCCAGAATGGTCGTCGGCGCCACGGGCGGAGCGCTGATCCCGCTGGCCAGGTATGTCCCGCCGTCAAACGAGACTCTTTCCCACGAATAGCGCAGCCCGGCGACAAGGCTCAGTTGGTCGTTCAGCTTGACATCATTATGAAAGAACACGGCCAAAGCATCGGTTTTTTGCACAAAGGGGCTGTAATACCCTACCGTGCCATAGCCGACTTCCAGATAATCGCCATTGGTATAGCCATCGTGCTCGTAATAGGCGCCAAGGACATAGTTCCACGTCCGTTCCCCTTTCGAGGTCAGGCGCAGTTCTTCGTTAAACTGGTGAATGCGGTTGTTGTAATCGACATCAAGCGTATCGACCGGGCTTCCGTCGGAATCCTCGTGCTGGCGGCGGGTAAAGCTCTGATAAGCCGTCAGCGAGGTCAGCGTGGCGGTCTCGAAGTCATGCTCGTAGCGCAGCGTTGCGCTGATCGAGCGATTGTGAACGGTGTGCAGCCGGTTGTTATAGGCGATAAAGGGATTGCTCGACTGCGGGTATCCGCCATCGGTGCCGCGCACGCAGCTTGCGTCCCCGACCATCGCACGCCCGGCCAGATAGTTCGCGCACAGCACCGGCTTGCCGGCGGCGAAGGAGGCGGGCGTAAACACGCCGATGCCCTGATAGGGCGAAAGCGACCCGTTCTCCGCACCGCCCGAAACGGTCAGCAGCGCCTGATCGGGACCATTGGCCCATTTCAACTGGCCCCGCAGCGCCCACTTCTTCTCTTGCCCTTCACGCGTGGCGAGCGTCGCATCGTAATACGTGCCCTTGCCCTGATCGACCACCATGCCGGAAAGACGGGCGCTGATGGTGTGAGTCAACGGCCCGCTGAGATAGGCTTCGGCGCGGACGGTTTCGTAATTGTCATAAGACACGTTGCCGCCGGCTTCGAGGCGATCGCTCGGCCGCCGGGTGAAAAAGTTGACCGTTCCGCCCGTCGCGTTGCGCCCGAACAACGTGCCTTGCGGCCCTTTCAACACTTCGACGCGATCGACGTCGAACATCAACAGACCACTCATGAAGTTCTTCGACAGATAGACTTCGTCCAGATTGATCGCGACAGGCGAATCCAGATTGGCCGAAAACTGATTGACCCCGATCCCGCGCACATTGAACGCGGTTTCGCCAAAACCGTAATTGGCCTGCAGATTGGGCACCAACGAGGTCAATTCGGTGGGCGCCGCAACCCCGCGCATGGCCAGCGAACTGCCCGAAACGACCGTCAGCGCAATGTCGACGTCCTGCCCCGACTGCTTGCGTTTTTGCGCGGTGACGGTGATCTCCGGGATACCCTGATCGCCCGACTTTGCCGACACGCTCTCGTCCGCTCTCGCCGGCATGGCCGTGCCTGCCATCAGGACAATCAAGCCCGACCCGCACCAGAATTTGCGTTTGTTGTTGACCCTCATTGATTTGCTCCCTGCCTGTTTGGAAGAGCAGGCTTCACCGCCCGCTTTATTGGGTCAGTTTGAGGGCGCGGGGGATTAAAGCAATTCACCCGAATTGGGGACACGAATGGGGCAGGCGCATTGTCGCCCGATGCATTGAAGGGCGCTGACTTTCGGCCTCATCGCGATGATTTAGCGGGTAAAAACGGTAATATGGGACATCATTGCCGAATTCATGGCTGCCCTTTGCGGACAAACCGGCCTTATCCCCCGCGCAGCAACTGCACACCCCAATCGCGTTCGAACAAGTAGAGCAGCGTGCGCGCCGCAGCCCCGCGCGGGCTGTCGAGGCCGCCGTCGCGCTCCATCAACAGCCGCGCGTCATCGTGGGCCAGCGGCAAAAGCCTCGCGATCTGGTCGAAACTGGCGACCCGAAACGGGGTGTCGCCCGATTGGCGCGTACCGAGCAACTCGCCCCCGCCGCGCAAGCGCAAGTCTTCCTCGGCCAGGCGAAAGCCGTCCTGCGTCTCGCGCATCAATGCCAGCCGTTCGCGCCCGACTTCGGACAGCGCCTCGCCGCGCAGCAAAAGACAGGTCGATTTGCCGGTCCCGCGCCCGACCCGGCCACGCAACTGGTGCAATTGGGCCAGGCCAAACCGTTCCGCCTGTTCGATCACCATCAGCGTGGCATTGGGGACATCGACCCCGACTTCGATCACTGTCGTCGCCACCAACAGCCCCGCCTCACCGCGCGCAAAACGCTCCATCGCGGCGTCCTTGGCCTCGGGCCGCAATTGGCCATGGACCAGTTCCACGCCGTCGCCAAAACGTTCGCGCAGCATGGCATGGCGCGCCTCGGCGGCGGCAATGTCCTCGGTTTCCAGCTCGCGGACCATCGGACAGACCCAATAGGCCTGCCCCCCTGCGGCAAGGTGCCGCCCGACGCCCGCGATCACTTCGTCAAGCCGTTCGGTCGATACCACGCGGGTATCAATCGGCTGGCGCCCCGGCGGCATCTCGTCGAGCCGCGACACGTCCATTTCGCCATATTGCGCCAAAGTCAGCGTGCGCGGAATCGGCGTTGCCGTCATCGCCAGGCAATGCGCGGTGGTTCGCGCCTTTTGCGTCAGCATCAGCCGCTGGCCCACGCCAAAGCGATGCTGTTCGTCGATCACCACCAGCGCGAGATTTTTGTAGGCGACCGCCTCCTGAAAGATCGCATGGGTGCCGATGCAGATCTGGATCGAGCCGTCGAGCAGCCCCATCAGCGTCGCTTCGCGCGCGCGGCCCTTGTCGCGCCCGGTCAGCAGCGCGATCGACACGCCCGTTCCCGCAGCCATCCTCGTCAACGTCTCGGCATGCTGACGCGCAAGGATTTCTGTCGGGGCAAGCAGCGCCGCCTGCGTCCCGGCTTCGACCGCGATCAGCATGGCATGGAGCGCGACCGCCGTCTTGCCCGACCCGACATCGCCCTGCAACAGGCGCAGCATCGGTGCACCTTGCGTCAGATCTTCCTCGATTTCGGCAATCGCGCGGGTTTGCGCCCCGGTCAGCGAAAACGGCAGGTTCAGCCGACTGCGCAACCGGCCATTGCCGTGCAAGGGCACGCCGCGCCGACTGCGGTTGCTCGCCCGCACGAGCATCAGCGCAAGACTGTTGGCAAGCAGTTCGTCATAGGCCAGCCGATCGCGCGCGGCCTTGTCGTCACCCTTGTGCGTCGTCAGCACCGCTTCGCGCCAGGTCGGCCAGCCTTCGCGTGCCAACAGCCCCGGCTCGATCCATTCGGGCAATTCGGGCAGATGGTCGAGTGCCTGCGCAACGAGCGCGGCGATACGCCCCTGGGTAAGCCCTTCGGAAAGCGGATAGACCGGCTCGGTCAATTGGCCCGACAGCGCGGCGCTGTCTTCGGCAATATGGTCGGGGTGAACGATCTGGCGGCTTTGGCCAAACTGATCGAGCCGCCCCGCGACCCAGCGCCGCTCGCCGCTCGGCAGCGCCTTTCGCGCGGAATAGGACGCACGCCCGAAATAGGTCAACGCGACAATATCGCCCGCGTCGTCTTCGGCAAGCACGCGCAAAGGCCCCCGCCCGCCGCTGGCGCGGTGTTCGCGCACGGTCAGCGCGATGACGATGTTTTCGCCGATCGCGGCATCGTCGAGCCGCGTCACGACCCGGCGCGACACAAACCGATCGGGCAGATGATAGGCCAGATCGCGGATGCGAGTCAGGCCAAGCCGTTCGAGCGGGCGCGCAAGCCCCGGCCCGACGCCTTTGAGGCCGGTGGTTTCGGCAAACAGGGGATTGAGCAAATCGGGCCGCATGATTGCCGCTCCTTATCCGCCGCGCCCGCGCAACACCACTGCCCAGACCAATCCGGCGGGGGATTTTGATCCAGCGCATGGACGCCCGGCCCCGCGTTGCACGAGATGGATTTGTGACCGTTCCGACGGTCGGAAACGATGAGAGGAGATCCCCCATGCTGCTTACCCACGGAACGCTTGTCGCGCTTGTCGACAGCCACAACTGGCGCCTGTTGCGCAATGCCGGGACCGAAGCCGTGCCCGTGCTGGTGGCCGCCGAAACGCCGGCCCTGGCCGAAGCGCATCATGCCAGCGGCAGTGCCGGGCAAAGACTGGCCGAAGCGACGCACGCCGCCGCGATCGGCGAATGGCTGCATCATCAGGTGATCGGTCATCATGTCGAACATGTCGTCCTGATCGCGCCGCCGCGCGTGCTGGGCGAATTGCGCCACCATTTCACCCCGGCGGTCGAGCGCGCGATCATCAAGGAAGTGCCCAAAGATCTGATCGGGCGGCACGAAAACGAGATTCTCGCGGTGTTGCACGGATAATCGGACGCCGACCGGACGCGATCGCAAGGTCCGCGCATCCGGTCCGGGCACGCTTTGGCCCGCACCGCCATATTGCGGCGGCGCGGGCTTTGGCCTAGGTCGCGGGCCATGCAGACAAACGACCGCCTTCGCCGCCTGAAATTCCGCGCCTGGCACCGGGGCACGCGTGAAGCGGATTACATGATCGGCTGTTTCTTCGACCGGTATCACACCGGGTGGAGCGAGGCCGAAATCGACTTGTTCGAACGCATGGTCGAAGAAGACGATGTCGACATCATGGCCTGGGCGCTCGGCACCCAGTCGGTGCCCGCCGAATATGCCGGGCCGATGATGGACGCGATGATCCGGCTCGATTACGTCGACATTCCGCGCTGATCGGACAGGCCGCAATCTTCGTCATGCCCGATCTCGCCCGCATCCTGTCCGCCACGGCGCCGCTGACCCTGTCGTCGGTCGCGCGCGGAAGCCAGCCTTTGCTGCTGGCCGATCTGGCGCGCGCCGCAAAGGGCCGCGCGGTGTTTATCGCCGCCGACGAAGCGGCGATGCGTGCCGTGGTCGATACCGCCGCGTTCTTTGCGCCCGAGCTCGAAGTGCTGGAATTCCCGGCGTGGGACTGCCTGCCGTTCGATCGCGCCTCGCCCGCCCTGTCGGTCAGCGCGCGGCGATTGGCTGCGCTGGCCCGGCTTCAGGTCAAGCGCTCGGCGCCGCAATTGCTGGTCACCACGGTCGGCGCCGTGCTGCAACGCGTGCTGACCCCGTTCCGTATCCGCGAATCGACCCGCGTGTTGAAAGCGGGCATGGAAATCGGCCGCGACAGCCTGATCGCGCTGTTGCAGCGTCAGGGCTATGCGCGCACCGATACTGTCGTCGATGCCGGCGAATACGCGGTGCGCGGCGGGGTGTTCGATCTCTATCCAAGCGGGCTCGATCACGGGCTCAGGCTCGATTTCTTTGGCGACGAGCTGGAAACGCTGCGCCTGTTCGATCCCAACACGCAACGCTCGGTCCAGCCGGTCGACAGCCATTTGCTGATCCCGGCCAGCGAAGCCCTGCTCGACGAAGCCAGCATCAAGCGCTTCCGCAGCCGCTATCGCGAGATATTCGGCGCCAATGCCACCGGCGATGCCCTGTATCAGGCTGTCAGCGAGGGCCGACGGCTGGCGGGCATGGAACACTGGCTGCCGCTGTTTGAAGATCGCATGGTCACGCTGTTCGACCATCTCGGCGAAGACGACCTCGTGCTGTTCGATTCGGGCGCGGCAAAGGCGGCGGAAACGCGCCTGTCCGACATTGGCGACTATCATCAGGCGCGCGTCGAATCCGCCCGGGCGCAGGCGGGGCAGTATCGTCCGCTCGAATCCGCCTCGCTCTATCTGGGCAGCGACGAATTCGAACGCGCGCTGGCGGCATGGCCGGTCCATCGCCTGTCGATCTTTGCCGAGCCCGAATCCCCGCGCACGCTCGATTTCGGCTTTACCAGCGCGCATGATTTCGCCCCCGAGCGCGCACAAGGCGTCAATGTCTACGAAGCTGCGGCCAAGCACCTTGCCGCGCTGGCGACACGCGGGCTGAAACCGATCCTGGCCGCCTATTCGCCGGGCTCGCGCTCTCGGCTCGCGACTCTGCTCGGCGATGCGGGCAAGACCAAACCGGTCATGGCCGAAACCTGGCAAGAGGCGCTCGGCCTCGCCGCGACGGGCAAGATCGCGGCGGTGGTCCTGCCGCTCGATCATGGCTTTGCCAGCGATGCGCTGGAACTGATCACCGAGCAGGACATTCTCGGCGACCGGCTGGTGCGGCGCAAGCGCAAGCGCAAGGACGCCGACGCGTTCCTGGCCGAACTGTCCGCGCTCAATCCCGGCGATCTTGTCGTGCACATGGAGCACGGCATCGGTCGCTATGAAGGACTGGAGCCGATCCGCGTCGGCGACAGCCCGCACGATTGCGTGCAGCTTACGTATGCGGGCGGCGACAAGCTCTATATCCCGGTCGAAAACCTCGACGTGCTGTCGCGCTATGGCAACGACAGCGACGGCGTTGCGCTCGACCGGCTCGGCGGCGAAGGCTGGCAGCGGCGCAAGGCCAAGCTGCGCGAGCGCATTCTCGAAATGGCGGGCCAGCTCATGGCCACGGCCGCCGTGCGCGCGCTGCGCGAGGCAGACGTGATCGAGCCCGATCCGGCCAGCTTTGGCCCGTTTGTCGACCGCTTTCCCTGGACCGAGACCGAGGATCAGGAACGCGCGATCGACGACGTGCTCGGCGATCTGGCCTCCGGCAAGCCGATGGACCGGCTGGTCTGCGGCGATGTCGGCTTTGGCAAGACCGAAGTCGCGCTGCGCGCCGCGTTCGTCGCGGCAATGGCCGGGCGACAAGTCGCGGTGATCGCCCCGACCACGCTGCTCGCGCGGCAGCACTACACGTCATTCCTCGAACGCTTTTCGGGCTTTCCGCTCAATATCGGGCGCCTGTCGCGGCTGGTTCCGCCCAAGGAGGCCGCCGAAACGCGCGCCGGGCTGACCAACGGCACGATCGACATCGTCATCGGCACCCATGCGCTGCTTTCGAAATCGATCGAATTCCGCCACCTCGGCCTTGTCATCGTCGACGAGGAACAGCGCTTTGGCGTGACGCACAAGGAAAAGCTCAAGGAACTGAAAGCCGACGTCCACGTCCTGACGCTGACCGCGACGCCGATCCCGCGCACGCTGCAAATGGCGATGTCGGGCCTGCGCGAGCTGACCACGATCCAGACCCCGCCGGTCGACCGGCTCGCCGTGCGCACCTACGTCATGCCGTGGGACGATCTGGTCATGCGCGAAGCGCTGATGCGCGAACATCAGCGCGGCGGGCAAAGCTTCATCGTCGTGCCACGCATTGCCGACATGCCCGAGATGGAGGAATGGCTGCGGCTGAACGTGCCGGAAATCCGCGCCGTTGCCGCGCATGGCCAGATGAGCCCGAGCGAAGTCGAAGACCGCATGAGCGCGTTTTACGACCGCAAATACGAAGTGCTGCTGTCGACGACGATCATCGAAAGCGGCATCGACATCCCCAGCGCCAATACCGTCATCCTGCACCGCGCCGACCGCTTCGGCCTCGCCCAGCTGTATCAGTTGCGCGGGCGGGTCGGGCGCGGAAAGCTGCGCGCCTATGCCTATCTGACTTACCCTGAGGACAACGCGCTGTCGGTGATCGCCGAAAAGCGGCTCAAGGTTCTGGGCGATCTCGATTCACTGGGCGCCGGGTTTCAGCTTGCCAGCCACGATCTCGATTTGCGCGGGGCGGGCAATCTGCTCGGCGACGAACAATCCGGGCATATCAAGGAAGTCGGGTTCGAGCTGTACCAGTCGATGCTCGAAGACGCGATTCTGGCGGCCAAGGCGGGCGATTTCGGCATGATCCGCGAACGCGGCGCGCTCAATCCGCAGATCACGGTCGAAGCGCCGATCATGATTCCCGAAGAATACGTGCCCGATCTCGCCGTGCGCATGGCGCTCTATCGCCGCATGAACGACGCCGAAAGCCCCGAAGCGATCGAATCGCTGGCAGCGGAAATGATCGACCGCTTCGGCCCCCTGCCCCCGGCAACGCAAAACCTGCTGCGCCTGATCGAGGTCAAGCGTCAGGCGATTATCGCCGGGATCAGCAAGATCGACGTCGGCGCCAAGGGCGTGCTGGTCAGCTTCCACGGCGATACCTTCGCCGATCCGCTGGGCCTGATCGCCTATGTCGAACGCCTCGGCGGCGTCGCCAAACTGCGCCCCGACAGCAAGCTGGTCATCCAGCGCGCCTGGTCCACCCCCGAAGCCCGCCTCAACGGCCTGGTGCAATTGACGCGCGGCCTGTCCGCCATCGTGCGCAAGGCGACAAAGAAAAAGTAATGGCGATCAAGCCCCTCCCCTTCAGGGGAGGGGTTGGGGTGGGGCCTCTCGCCATCACCCAAAGCCCCCGATCACGGCATGCCGGACGATCCTTGCAGAACACCCCTGGCTGCGCGATAGGCACCGACCATGCGTAAAAAGCGTCGCTATCTCACGGCAACACTGCCCGACGGCTATGTAAAGACGATCGGCCCCACCACCGACAGCTTTACCCATTATTGGCGTATCGTTGCCGAGCTGGGAAACGGCAAGACCGAGGTGTTCTGGGGCCACACGCGATCGGAGGCCGACGCGCGCAAAAAACGCGCCGCCGCGCAAGATGCCGCCCGGACGCGCGGCTGGACAAGCTACGCCTTTGAAATCGTCGAATTGGTCGAAGTCCCGATCGAAGACGCTTGAACGGCGGCTATCCACAGCCGCCCGGTGGACAAATTTTTCGGTGATGCCAAAGCCGCAAGGCTGGATCACAACAAAATGGGAAAACAATGACCGAGCCTTTCACGATTCAGGATCTGCGCGATCACTTCGCCCATTGCATGCAGGTGCTTGGCGGCGTCACGGCAGCCTCGCGCCGCCTCGACATCGACGAACGGGCCATCCGCCGCTTCATCAACGGCGAACGCCCGCTGAGCCCCGGCCTGCTGCAAGACACCGCAAAGGCCCTGCGCCTGCTGATCGCGGACGCCACCGCCGCAGAAGCCCACCTCACCGCAACATTGGCCACCCTGCCCAACGATCCGCCAACGCCGCAGGCCTGAACGGAGCATCAAACCGGCATCGGCCCGGCAAAAAGAGCTGAATGACGCGACGCAATGTCATAATCTGCGACCGGAGCCGCCGACATTGCGGTCATTCACGGGCCATGTGCCCCGACAGAAGCCGCCATACATTCACGGTTTGCGGATGGCTTGAGTTGGGCCGTGAAGAGAATGACTGCTTTGAAACCGGCGTGCCCAGATAGCTGCCGTTGCACCTTGACGGACGACCTTGCCGTCGCGGTTGTCAGGCACTTTCTCAATCCGACACCCTATCGCACCACAACGCGGATCGCCTTTCGGTCGGAAACCAGAATTGACTTTCAATTTCTGAATAAGGTGGTATCAAGATTGCGCTCACGTCGCATGCGACGGATAATTGGCAGCTCTATGCCCCCTTTATCCCTTTCTAGCACTACTGAAGCCGGGATGCGTCGCTGTTGGTGCATGCCCGTCATACATGGGATAAAGGATTATCCATATGACCACCGGAACCGTGAAATTTTTTAACGTCGACAAGGGCTATGGCTTTATCGCGCCGAACGACGGCGGGAACGACGCCTTTGTGCACATCTCGGCCGTTGAACGCGCCGGTATGCGTACCCTCGACAAGGATCAGTGCGTTTCGTACGAACTGGAGACCGATCAGCGAGGCAAGACCTCTGCAGTGAATCTTCAGGCTGCATGATCTTCTGGCGGCGGGATGTATTAACACCCGCCGCCATTTAAATATACGCCGGAAATGCTGCCCATAAATTGGGCTTATGCTGGCTGGAAATCTGCCACGTTCTGGCTCGTTCTCATATCGTTCAGGCGAATTGCCCTGTGGCTGAGCCTGTGGCGATCTATGAGGTCCATATAACAAACATATCGATGACTTTGGGTGCGGGAGCAATCCCCCCTTCTTGTCGAGTATGTGCATTGCCATTACCCGCATCGTAAACGCTGAAAGCGTAACAAGCGGAAAGGTTGGCATGCATCGCGGAATTCAAACCTTTGGCAAAAGAAGAACTGCTGACGATAGAAGGCTTCATCGAGGAAATTCTTCCCGATGGACGCTTCGCCGTCCGGCTCGATAACGAGCACAAGATTATTGCTTATACAGCCGGCAAAATGCGTAAATTTCGCATCCGCTCGGTCGTGGGCGACCGAGTGCATCTCGAAATGACACCCTACGATCTCACCAAGGGCCGGATCGTCTTTCGGGAGCGCACGCCCGGCCAGGCTGGTCCGCCGAAACGGCGAAGCAATTTCAGAAAATAAATATATCGCGGCCACCGCCCACAACGACAACGAAGCCAAGAGCGACACCCTCGCGCCGGGCGGCATCCTGTTCTTCTGATCAACGCGAATGCGAAATATGGGGCCGGTGGCGTAAGCTTCCGGCCCTTTTGCTTGCAATTGCAACGCGTGGCCAATTTCGCCTCCAGAGCTGCCATTCCCGAGCAAAAATCCGACCGCTCAAACCTGCCGGTCATTCATAGGCTGACGCCAGTACGGTCCCGCTGCGCCTTGCGAATTCCCGGCGGTACTCACTCGGGCTGAGCGCCACCTTTGCGCGGAAATGATGGCGTAGCGCGTGGGCAGAGCCAAAGCCCACGGCGGCGGCAATCTCTTCCATGGGGCGCTGGGTGCGGATGAGGATGTCCTTGGCGGCTTCCACGCGCTCTGCCGCCAGCCATTCGCCTGGCCCTTGCCCTGTCCCTTCGGTGAAACGCCGTTCAAAAGTGCGACGGCTCATGGCGGCATGTTTGGCCATCAAGGCAATGGTCCACGGGCGGTGAATATCGCGCCTGATGAGATCGAGCAAAGGTGCGATCTCGCTGCCTGGGCGCGGGCGGACGGGGCGTTCCAGAAACTGCGCCTGGCCGCCACTGCGATGGGCGGGCATCACGATCCGCCGCGCCACGGAATTGGCCGCATCCGGCCCATAATCGCGCCGAACCAACTCGATCATCAAGTCGATGCCCGCAGCACTGCCTGCCGAGGTGAAAATATTGTCTTCGCCGTGGTAGAGCGAGGCTTCATCCACCGCGATGGCGGGATAACGCTGGCGCAGTGCCTCGGCATAGCGCCAATGGGTCGTCACCTTTTTGCCATCCAGCAAACCGGTGGCGGCCAGCACGAAGGCGCCCGAACAGATCGAGGCAAGCCGGCCGCCGCGCGCATGAACCACGCGCAGACGGGCGATCAAATCTTCCGGCACAGCGGCATCCACACCCTTCCAGCCCGGCACAATCACCATGTCGGCCTGCTCCAGCAGGTCCAGCCCGCCGCTGGGCAGGATGGAGAACCCACCATGGGCGCGCAGCGGCCCTGCCTCAATGGCGGCGCTGGCAAAGCGATACCAGTTTGCCCCCATCTCTGGTCGTAACAGGCCAAAAACCTCGGCCACAATGCCGAACTCGAAAGTGCAAAGCCCGTCATAGAGCAAGGCGACGACAAGGGGGTTTTGGGGCGTTGGCATAATTCCTACGCATATTGACATTTACGCCAATTGCAAGCGGGGCGGTCTATGCGCCACTTTGCAGGCGAAGGAGAAAGCCCATGCCGACCAACGTAACCGCCATCCCCTGTGCCCCCAGCGCCGCCGCACGCGAGCATTTCGCCGCCGAATTCAGCTTTGAGACCGACTGCTGGGATATGCATGACGCCTTGGCCAAGGGCGCCGATTTCGTGCTGCTCGATGTGCGCAGCCCCGCGCTTTACGCCAAGGGGCATGTGCCCGGCGCGATCAATCTGCCCCATGGCAAGATCATTGCTTCCAAGATGGCGCAATGGGCTCTCGATACCGTCTTTGTCACCTATTGCGCCGGCCCTCATTGCAATGGAGCGGCACGCGGCGCGCTTCGACTGGCAGAGCTGGGGCGACCGGTGAAAATCATGGCGGGCGGCATCACCGGATGGCTCGATGAAGGCTTTGCCTTGGCGACCGGGGAATAGCTGCCTTGCCGATCATCATTCGTGAAGCAGGCCCTGATGATTGCGCCGGACTGCTTGGTTTGATTGCTGCCCATGCGGCATTTGAACGCAGCGAAGCAACGATCACCCACGACGATCTCGACGCAATCCTGCGCGCGCCTTGCCCTGAGGTTCGGATTATGGTCGCTGCTCAACAGGCGCTGCTCGTAGGCTACGCCGCCCTGACGCTGGATTTCTCGCTGTGGCGCGGGCGCCGCTGGGCTCATCTGGACTGCCTGTTCGTCCGCGAGTCGCATCGGGGACATTCGATAGGCCGACGATTGCTCACAGCAGAAAAATGCATGGCCCAAGCGCTTGGTGCAGACAGGATGGAGTGGCAAACGCCGACCTGGAACAAAGCTGCCATCCAGTTCTATGCCGCGCAGAACGCTGTCGGTTCGGAGAAAATGCGCTTTTCCATTGCGGCATGATGCTTGGAACGCCGTCAGAGCCGCCATTCGCAGGCCCAGATCAACCGATTGGAACTTGCCGTTGGTTCATAACAAGAACGCTGGCCCATTGACGATGCAATGGGCCAGCAACGCTCCCAAATTTCAGCAAGGACAACCATTGTCCCTCCGCCTGCCAGCGACGAAATTGGGTCACCCGGCGAATTACTCCACGCGCTTTGTTCCCTGCCCCAGCCAGCGCGACAGACGCGGGATCTTCGGCAGGGCGAAGCCAGCAGAAGCAGTATCACCAGCGAACCGGTTGCCCAAATCAAGCCCGATTTAGCACACCTCATTGCGGGGCAGGGTGCCGCCGCCGAAGCGGACGAGCCGGTGCAACCGCCGCCAAGGGAAAAATCCTGAGGGCAAGCAGCCCCATCTGCCAAGCCTTACAGTGCCACGGCATTTACAATATGGGCTTGCGTGTATTCCAAAAGCCCAGCCTCACCAAGTTCACTGCCCAGACCAGATTGCTTCACGCCGCGAAACGGAATGCCAGCCTCGATCGCCAGATGCTGGTTCACCCAAACGGTTCCGGTGTTGATCCGGCGCGCCACGGCGATAGCGCGTTCGGTATCCTTGCCCCAAACCGTGCCGCCCAGCCCATATTCGCTGTCGTTGGCGCGGGCGATCACATCATCAATCTCGCTGAATTTCAGCACTGGCAAAACCGGGCCGAACTGTTCCTCGCGCACCAGCGGGGCGTTCTCGTCAAGGTCGGCCACGATGGTCGGTGGGATGAAAAAGCCGGGCCGGTCCATCGGCGCACCGCCTGCCAGAACCGTCCCGGTCTGCGCCGCGTCAGCCAACAGGGCGGAAACTTTCTCGAATTGCATCCGGTTTTGCACCGGCCCGATGGTCACGCCTTGCTGGGTGCCATCCCCCACGACAGCGTTGCGCGCCAGCGCCGCGATCTCGTCCAGAAACGCATCATAGATGCTTTCGTGAACATAGGCTCGTTTGATGGCGACGCAAATCTGGCCGGCATTGGTCATCGCCCCCTGATAGACCTTTTCCGCCGCCAGCTTGGCCGGCATATCGTCAAGCACGATGGCCGCATCATTGCCGCCAAGCTCCAGCGTCACGCGCTTGATCGTGCCTGCGGCCGACGCCATGACCTTCTTGCCGGTGGCGGTGGAACCGGTGAAGCCCACCTTGGCAATGTCGGGATGGCTCGAAAGCAGCCCGCCCAGCTCATTCTGGTCGCAAATGATGTTCACGACGCCTGCGGGCAGCACATCGGCCAAAATCTCGCCAAACAGCAGCGTGGTGAGCGAGGTGGTCGGCGCGGGCTTGGCCACCATCGTATTGCCGGTCACCAGACACGGCCCCAGCTTGTTGGCCAACAGGACCAACGGGAAATTCCACGGCGTAATGGCCGCGCACACGCCTAAAGGCGTGCGGTGCTCAAACACCTGATGGCCCGCCTCATCGATCAGCACCTTATCGGTCACGCGCATCTGGGCAAAACCCTTGAGCGTGAAAACCGTGCCCATGATCTCGTAATGGGCCTGATCAAGCGGCTTGCCCTGTTCGCTGGTCAGCAGGCGGGCAAATTCGTCGGCGCGGGCCAGCAAACGATCCGCGATTGTCTCTACGAGTGCGGCGCGCTCGTCCTGCGTCTTGGCGGCCCATGCGGGAAAGGCCGCCTTGGCAGCGGCAACGGCAGCCTCAAGCTGGGTCACATCCGCCTTGGGGCTGCGTGCGACGACCTGCTCGGTGGCGGGATTGATGACATCGAAGCTGTCGGCTCCGGCCACCAGCTGGCCGCCGATCAGCAGGTGAAATTCATGTGTCATTGCAATACTCCATGTGATCGCACGGGATCGGACAGGTCGCGATTATCCTAGTGGTCCGATTCTGACATTTGCTACCGCTCTCGGCTAGGTAGTGCGCAAATGTCAGAATCTTTTCGGGCCACTAGAAACTTTTGATTCTAGTGGATTTTCCGTTTTTGACATTTGCGACCGTGCTATCCGGATGGCGGGATGCAAATGTCAAAAACAATCCACTAGAGAATGAGCGCCAGTCCGACACGCAGGAAATTGTCCACATCCTGGACGGCAGAAGGCAGGGCCCGGCGCATATTGGCAAAACCGTGGATCATGCCTTCCGCTTCCATGTGGACAACCTGCGCGCCGGCAGCCTTGGCCTTGTCGGCATAGGCGAGGCCCTGATCGCGCAACGGGTCAAGGCCGGCGGTCAGCATCAGCAAGGGTGTTTGCGGTATCGGCGCCAGGGCCAGCGTGTAGCGCGGCTCGCCGTAGGGGTTGCCGCAGAGGTCGTCGAACCACTGCATCACCGCGCTGGACAACATATATCCATCGGCGAACGCATGCATGGAATCCCAGTCATAGCCGCCGCCAAGGAAGGGATAGAGCGCCCATTGCGCCAGCACCGGCACCTTGCCAGGTACCTGCCCCAATCGTTGCGCCACCATGACCGCCAGATGCCCGCCAGCACTATCGCCGCATGTTACCATCCCGGTGATGGCCAATCCAAGCCCGACTGGTTGGCCCGCCACCCAACGCGCCACGGCTTCGGCATCATCGACAAAGGCGGGAAACGGATGTTCGGGCGCCAGCCGATAGTCTACCGCCAATACGGGCAGATCACAGAGGTCTGCCAGCGTCCGGCAAAAGCTGTCATGCGATTCCAGATCGCCAAAAACAAAGCCGCCGCCGTGGAAATAGAGGATCAGCAGGCCCTGATCGCGAACGGGCCGCCGATCGTAAAAGCGCAAGCCAATCGGACCGCCCGGCCCCGGACAAGTGAGATCCCGCACCACCGCCAGCGACACCGGATCAATATCGCCCGTGCGGCCCGCCTCGCGGATGGCCTCGCGCGCCATCGCCACCGGCAAGGCATTTATCGGCGGCGTTCCGGCAGCCGCGCCCACGTCCAGAAAAGCCGCCACGTCGGCTCGCATAAAAGGCTTGGGCATTGCGGCGACCTCCCGAGGATGTCTATCGTCTCAGGCGAGCTTCAGGATGGGCTTGATCACCCGCCCGCTCTCGCCCGCCTCGATAGCGGCGGCGATATCGGCGAAGTCGAAATAGCGGACCAACCGGTCGAACGGGAAACGCCCTGCTTGATAATGGGCGATCAATTCAGGGATGAAACTGGCCGGATCGGCGCTACCCTCCACCACACCGCGCACGACGCGCCCGCCGCTCATCAGCAGCGTGGCATCCGCCGCAATATCCGTATCCGGCGCATAGGCGCCCACCAGCGCCAGTTCACCGCGATTGGCCAGCGCCGGTATCGCCGCATTGCAGACCGCCGCAATGCCCGTGGTGTCGATGATATAATCGAACCCGGCCGGACGCCCTGCCGACGCAGCATGCTCGGTCATGCTGGCGCTATTGGCAAGGAAGGCATGGGTGGCGCCCATTTCGCGCGCCAGTTCCACGCGCGCAGGATTGATGTCCAGCGCCACGATAATGCTGGCCCCGGCAATCTGTGCCGCCATGATCGCCGACAGGCCGACCGCGCCCGCACCGATCACCGCGACACTCGATCCGGCGCGCACTTTCAGCGCATTGAGAACAGCCCCGGCCCCGGTTTGAATGCCACAGCCCAAAGGGCCCAGCAGTTCGAGCGGCAAGTCCTTTGCCACCTTCACCGCATTGCGCCGGTTGACCACCACATGGCTGGCAAAAGAGGACTGGCCGAAAACATGGCTATGGACGGACTTGCCCGCCGCATCGACCAGCGCGGTCGAGCCATCCGCGCGCCCGCCAAAGAAGTTGAGCGGCACCCATGCCTCGCAATAGGCGGGCGCATGATCGTGGCAAGCACCACAGCCGCCGCAAGAGGCGAAGGACAAGACGACATGGTCACCGATTGCCAGATCGGTAATGTCATTGCCCACTGCCTCGACCATCCCCGCACCCTCATGCCCCAGCACCACCGGCATCGGCACTGGCAGCAGAGCGTCACGCATGACCATATCCGTATGGCACACGCCCACACCCACAATGCGGACCAGCACCTCATCCTGGCGCGGATCTTCGAGCGAGAGATGTTCAAGAATGGGGGGTGATTTCGGCGCGCGCTGCACAGCGGCGAGAATCGCGGTCGGCATTCTCAGTATTCCTGCTGTAAATCATAAAATCAAAACCGGCGCGCCCATCAAACAGACGCGCCGGTTTAATGGAGCGTCAGAACTTCACGGCGAGGCGGGCATACCACACGCTTGGCCGGTTATAGGTGCCAACCTTGGCACCGAAACCGTCATTTTGATTGCCAGTCACCAGATAGCGCTTGTTAAAGATATTATCGACGCCCAGTGCCAGCGACCAGTGATCCACCGGCGGCGTATAGGTGATATTGGCATTCACCAGATTGACCCAGCCCTGGACGAAGTCATTCTGGTAATCCTTGGCCATCGCGCTCTTGAAATTGAGATCGCCATGCAGCGCGAGGCTGTCGCCCTTGGCAAGGTCGGCGGTATAGGTCGCGCCAAAGCTGCCCGACCATTTGGGCGTGTTGGGCAGAAGGTCGCTATAAGTAAAGCCAGCCGCCGTCGCCACGCTGCCCAGCGAGACATATTTCGCATCCATATAGCTGATTGAGCCGGTTAACCGCAGTGCGGGCATCGGGCGGGCCTCGCCATCCACTTCGATCCCCTTGATCCGCGATTGGCCAGCGTTGATGAACCAGGGCACAAAGGCCGTCTGTGCGCTGGTCACGGTCATCTGCATATCTTTGTAGTCCGTCCAGAAGCCGGTGACGTTCAGGCGCAAACGACGATTGAACAGCTCACTCTTTACACCCACTTCATAGGTATTGGCCTTTTCCGGGCGGAAGCTGGGCGGCTGGCTGGGGTCTGGGTTGAGCGCGGTGGTGGCGGCAAGCGGCACGGCCAGACGCGTGGTCCAGCCGCCGCTCTTGTACCCCTGCGCAAAGGAGGCATAGGCCATCACATCACGGTTCACGTGATATTCGAGCCCCGCGTGGATCGAGGTGTTGGTCGCCGCCTGACGGAATTGCCCCAGCGGGAAAACGCGTGACAGATTGGTGGGATCGGGGAAGGCCGGGGCGGGAATGCCCAGCGTCAGGCCGATCTGGTTCAGCTCGCTCTGGCCACCGGTAAACAGCTTGTGTTCATCGGTATAACGAATGCCGAAAGTGGCGCCCAGCGCATCGGTGATCTTGAGATTGTTATGCGTGAACAGCGCCCAAGCCTTGTTGTTGAACGCATTGGGCCCATCGACCTGCACCAGCCCTTCGCCGAAAACCACCTGATCATGCAAATTGCCGCCCTCGTCGAAGTAATAGGCACCCAGCACCGATTTCAACCGATCAGCAAAAGCGTGCACATTGAACTGCAGCTCCTGGCTAAACTGATGCTGGTTCATGGAGAAGGTCGTTTCACCCATGTCGAGCGGCGACCCATCGATATCGGTGCCGAACGACGAGACCAACCGCCGCCACGCGGTGATCGACTTGATCGACAGGTTCGGTGACAGCTTGTAATCGATCGCGCCTGATGTGCCCCATGCCGTGACATAAGAATAGTTGGCGCCATTGGCATAGGTCGTGTCAATGTTATTGGTAATGAACGAATTGCTGAAGGGAAGGTACTTGCCGGTCGACTGCAGGTTGGTGTTCACCTTGCCGCCGATCTGACAGATGCCCGGGATCGCGGCAGTACCAGCCACGCACAAGTTATAGAACGTGGCGAAGGTGTTGGCGCCCGGCTGCCCCAGCGCCTGATTGGTGGCCATCAGCGTTTCGGCGGCGGCCTCTTCATTGGCGCGCGTGTAGTCCCCGGCGATCACCACCGAGAGGTCGTTGGCGGGTGTCCACTTCAGCTTGCCGCGCAATGTCCGGCTGTTTTCGCCGCCCTGCGTGTTGCTGCCGCCAACCGGCGCGGAAGTCAGGAAATTGCCCTCATTGGACAGGATCGGGCTGCCTGCCACAGGACCAGTCACCGTGCCGGTCAGCGGGTTTACCTCCTTGCCGGTGACCGTATAGGGGATGCGGTGCTGATAACCGTCCTGGTGGTTGGAGCCAAAGCTCAGCGATACCGCCAGCGTTTCGGTTATGGGCAGGTTGACCATGCCTTTCACATCGAGGCGATTGTAGCTGCCGGTGGTAACATTGCCCTTGAAGGCAAAGTCATGCGTCGGATCGGCTGTGACGACGCTCACCGCGCCGCCGATGGTGTTACGACCGAACAGCGTACCTTGCGGGCCTTTGAGGATTTCGACGCGGGAAACGTCGACCAGATCGACCGCAGCGCCCACGGTTCGCGCATAATAGACGCCATCGACATAGAGGCCAACGCCCGGCTCCATGTTGAAACCAAAGTCATTCTGGCCAATGCCGCGGATATAGGCGCTCATGATCGTCGAGGAGCCCGCGAAAGGCGATGCGCGATCGATCTGCACGCTGGGCGTGAAAGCCGACATTTGCGTGATGTTGGTAATGCCGCGCTGTTGCAGCTGCGCCTCGCCCATGGCTGTGATCGCGATCGGCACGTTCTGCACGTTTTCCGCACGCTTTTGCGCTGTCACGACAATCTCGCCCACGCCGATGTCTGCTGGTTTTGCAGGTGCATCCTCGGCGAAAGCTGGTTGCACGATGCTGGCGAGCACGACTGCGATCACACTGGCGCTCAAGCGGTATACATTCATCTGACATCCATCCCTTAACGTTTCTTGCTTTGTCGGCTCTCTAACGTGGCGTGGTTGGCACCGCTTGGATAATCGCGTAAATAGGTATGACGAACGCGCAAAGACCGCTTGCTTGCAATTTTGTTGCTATGTATCATAGCAATCTTGCCAAGCGGAAAAACTCCCACAAAGATGGGCCGCTGCGAGGGAGGATGGTATGTTCAAACAGTTCTCAACGCACGGAATTGAGCCATATGATCGGCTTGATGCCTGGAATGACGTGATGGCCGCGACCTATGCTGGCCTGTCCGCGAGCCCGCTGTGCGCGGGTTTTTCCGCGCAAATCTCGCGCTGGCAGTTGGGTTCAACGGTGTTGACACGTCCAGTCTCGACGCCCGTCGCCGTCGAGCGCCGTCACAGCTCGGAACGACAACCGGTTGGCCGCACGCTCAAACTGCACATACTCCAGTCCGGCTCAGGTCGCCTGCTCCATCGCCGCCGCCAGATTGATCTGCGGCAGGGCGACCTGGTGGCCTGCGCGGGCGAGGAAAACTATCGTTTTGAAATGCATGACAATCATGAATTGCTGATTGCGGAATTCGGTTTCGCGACGCTTGGTTCAGCGCCGGTGGCGTGGGTCGACGACATCATTGCCCATGCCATCCCACGCGAAACCGCGGGCGTTCGCCTGCTGCATAACTTCCTGCTCTCGCTTTGGCGCGAGGGTGATATTCTGGACGATGAAGCGTCGATCGAAGGCTTTGGCAAGGTTTTGGCCGATATGGCGCTTATTTGCTTGCGCCCGTCGCTTAGCGCTCGTGCCAGCGACCAGGCGCCTTTATGGCAACGCGCCAAGGCCATCGTCGCATCACGCCTTGGTGATAGCAGCCTCACCCCTGCCGCACTTGCGCAGGAGCTTGGGGTAGGCCTACGCAGCCTGCAAGCAGCGGCGGCAGCCAGCAGCACCACACCGGGCAGCTATATCACAGAAAAGCGCCTCGCACTGGCACAACAGTTGCTGGTAGCTGAACGATATCGCTCTGTCACCGAAATTGCCTTTGACTGCGGGTTTGAAGACAGCAGTTATTTTTGCAAACGATTTCGGCAAAAATTTGGTATTAGCCCGAGATATTTCAGATCAATGCAATGATATTTTATTTTTCAGAAACCAAAATATCTCATAATTTCTATGCACAATTAACTGCAATCCATTTGTTTTGCAGGAAAAGCCGACATATCAGTTTGCCCGCTGCTCATTGATCATTCATTGGCCGATTTCGAGCATAGCTAATGAACGGCAATTCAAGTCCGCAGACAATCCGAAGCCGCCATTCCGGTCAGTCCCCAGCCCCAGCCATTCAGGCTAACATCTGACACAAAATCTTTGCATCAACCAATCACGTCCAGGCATCAAGAAAACGCCCCAACACCGCCAGCGTTTCCTCGGCAGTATGCAGTTCGGCAATATCCATCCCTGGCATGCCGACTTCGGTGTCGGTGTGCGCCAACTCGACTTCCAGAACGTGCTTGAGCGCAGTGGCAAGACGGGCTGCAGGCTCTGACTCCGAGAACAGGAAAACTTGATCGTCGTTGCTGCTGTTCGCAAAACTGAGAAGCTCCGCCACAGCTGCACTCGCCTCCGATGCGGCCGCCAAGGTCTTACCCCGAAAATCGAATAGTGTGCTCATCAATGAAAATCCCTGCAAACTGATACTGACATGGCAGAACGACGCGACCACAGCCACAAACCGAATTTCGCCACTGATTTAAAACCCGCCCTTCAAAGATCAATGTCGAAATCCCGGCCTTTGGACAATTCAGGCCGCTTGAAATCACTCTCTTTGGCCGCTTGCGGCTCGACTGAAACCGCCCTGTCCCCCTCGCCCGCACCACGCTCGACGATGGCCGCCTTGATACTTTCAGCAAAGTCTGACTGGGCGTGGCTTTCAAGCGACGAAGGTTCGAGCGCCGGCGGAACAGCATCGACGAACTCCGGCCAACTTGCCGCAATGTCGGCCATAAGCTGAAGATCATCGAGCGAGCGCGGCGCGATAACGGGACCGGCCAGCGCCCCATCTGACAAGCGGTTAAAATTGTCGAAATCCTTGAAGGCCGGCAAAAGGCCATCGCCTTTCACCTCCGGACGACCGGGCTCCGGATCATCGAATTGAGGCACCACCAGCGTGCTGACAAATTGGTCCTGCTCGCTACGCTGCTGGTCCCGCAGATCGGGCGAATCCGGCGACGTTGGATCAGGCTGGGTGAGATCGACCTCCTGAACGGCATCGCCACGTGGATCCAAATCAGACATCTGCAGGACCCTGGCGACAGTATCGGCTTCCTCTCCATCGAGCGTTTGCCCGAAAGCCGGATCGCCCTCTTCGATGCCGGCCTCCAATGTCTCGCGCTGCGCAGCGGCCTGCTGCATTGCCTCCAACTGACCGGTGACCTCAATCGACGCCCATTTGTAACCGTTCGGCCTCGTGTCCCCGGGGACATCTGTAGATTTGCCGACGGTCTCCACCAGCTTGCGCAGACTGTCGGTAAAGACGGTCATGTCGTGGGTCGACCTGGTGCCGTTGACGTAGGCCTGCCGCACCGTCGTCAATAACTGATGCCCTGCCCGCGCAGCCCACAGCGCTGTGTGGGCTGTGGCGCCCTGCGCCTTATGGGCGTTGACCGCATAGGCAAGGTCGAGGTTGCGCGCCTGCGGATCGGTATGCGCAAGTTCGAGCGTTTCACCTTGGTCGGTTTCGACCGTCAACTTGCCGCCATCAATGCCCGTGATGGCCGCCTGCTTACCGTTGGTCAGCCCCCTGGCGTTGTCATTAGCGGTCCAGCGAACCTTGTCTCCCTCGTAAAGCCTGAGTTCGCGCCGCTCCATCAGGCTGATGGACTCACGTGCATCCTGCCCGGCGAAGCCACGGGGATCGAAACGGGCGGTGTTCCCCTCGCCATCGCGCACGATGATTTTGGTGCGCGTTTTGCCGATAACATCATAGTCGCCGCGCGCCAGCCCAAGGCTGCGGCTCTTGACCGCAACGCGCAGCACGTCGCCCAGCTGATACCGGAACTGATCTCTCAGCTGCGCGTCGGTGAGGTTCTTTCCATCATACACCGTGACTTTATGCCCATCTCCCTGAAGGATGCCCTGCTGGCGCAGCCCTGCCTGGATCAGCACATTGGCCCGATGCCGATCGTCATTGCCCGCCGTCAGCACAAGAGTCTTGGCGCGCTGAGCCGGATCCATGTCCAAATAGGCAACGCTTGCGCTCTTGATGAAATCATCCGTCTCGACGACGCGGTCGCGGATCTGATGAAACGCCTCATGGACCCTGCCATCACGGATCAGCCCATTGAACGATTTGAGATCATCGACGCGCTGGCGAACAACGCTGGTCAGCGACGCTTTGGCTACGTCCATCAGCTGCGCCCACTCAAAAGCCTTGCCGGCATCGACCGCCTGCAGTTGCTTCTTGTCGCCGATGAACGTCTCCTTGTTGAGCCCGATCACACCCCTAAGACGGGTCAATTGCTCGAAATCACGGTTCGAGATCATCGAAGCTTCGTCGATGATCAGCTCGGCGCCCGCGTATTTGTCGCGGGCCTGCTCAATGGCCGCTTCGTCGCCGGCCAGAGCATGGGCATTCTCATTGAGGAATTTGGTGATGGTGGTCGATGGCAAGCCCACCGCCTCGAGCTGCTCAACCGCCTGACGACTTGGGGCCAGACCAAACACCGCCTGCCCCTCGCGCTGACGCGTGGCGGCATAGGCGGCAATGACCTGTGCCACTGGCGCCAGCGTTGATGTCTTTCCCGTCCCGGAAAACCCCTGAATGAGCGCAATCCCGTCGCGGGTGGTGAGCAGCAATTCGGCGGCGGCCATCTGCCCCTCATTGAGCGCCATGACCTGCCCATCCTGATCACCTGCCAGATAAGGTCCGAGCGCTGCCGCTACGTCGCCTTTGGCAACTTGAGGTCTGGCTGACCCGCGGGCCTGCTCAATGTTCGCGATAATGCGCTGCTCAGTGGCAAGGCTGTCGCGCGTTGTGATGTGGATGCCATCGGTGCCGGCGATGACCAGGCCCTGATCCTTGAGACCGTCCATGATTGTATGGAGCGTGTCCGGCTTGACCCCCTCGTATTGAAGGTTGAGCGCGTATCGCAACACGTCTCGCTCCTTGAAGCCGGCATAACGCTGCTCGTGATGCTGAATTGCCGAGGCCAATGCGACATGCGCCATGGCCACGCCGGGTGACTGTGTGATCCCGTTCATGGACCTAGGCAGATAAGGAGAATCGCGAAGACTTACCGCAGCCTTGGCATCATGGCTGGCGATCGCGTTGTTGTAGAACTGGGCAATGGTCTGCTTGATCTTGCCGAGTCGCGTCTCGGGCGCCATCCGTGCCTGATTGTAGCGCACCACCTCGGCAGCATCAAAACCCAGCGCGCGGTCCGCTGAAGCATTCCGTTCATTCAGCGTCAGAGGGTCGACGTCCTTGCCGATGTTCTCGCGGGTTTCGTAGCGGGCGATCCGGTTGGCCTCAGGCGACTGAAAACCCTTTTCGGCCATGATGCCCTTGATGTCGGCGCCGCGCGTCGAATTGGCCACCTTCACAGCGTCTGGAACGGCGACGATATCCCAGGTGTTGCCTTTCGGGTCGACCTCGATGCCAAAGCCCACTTGCCGCGTCAGATCGGCCAAGAACCGGCTGTGTACTGCACTGCCTAGCGCAGCGTTGAACCAGAGTTTGGAATTGTCGAGCGAGCGCAGCTGCCCGTCGGCCGACCGGGTGACATTGGCCAGCGCGACATGGGTGTGCACATGGGGCTTGCCGGCATCATCATAGCCGTGGAGTGCCTGCGCGAAGAGCATCTTGCCGGTCTTCTCGATCCGGACTTCGCCGCCTTCCTTTATCCGGGTCTGGGCAAAGTGTTTCTCGAGATAAGCCATGGTCAATTCGACCGACTTGTTCCAGGCCTTGATAAGCCGATCGTCGCCTCCGGTCACGGCCAGGATCGAAAAGGATTTGGGTGCCGAAAAGATCAGCTCGACACCCTTGCGCACCCTCCCCTCCTCGCCGCTCTGATCGATGACCCGCTGACCGACCGTGCTGCCATCGGGCATTTCGCCTTCAAGCACGGCCTCGATCGTCGCCCGATCCGCCTCGCCCTGCAGCCCCAATTCCCGAGCAAGCGCCCCTCCCCATTCCGCGCCCTGATACTCCGGATCGGCAAGCTGGCTGGCGGTGCTGGTCATGTAGCCCGCCATGCCGCTCGACGATTGGATTGCGCCGATGTTCATCATGGCTCGAGGTCCAGTTCTCCCTCGCGCGTCTCGCTGACACCTGCGCGAACCGGCGATTCAACATCACCCTGTTGCCGAGCAGCGTCGATCGTCGCCTGGTTCTCTTCGCGGGCGGAGGACGGGTCTTCCGCGTGCAATTCTGGCGCCCCGACTTTGCCGAACTCCGCCGGGACCCAATCCGCAACATCGGCTTTCTCTGTCTCGTCGGCACCGCCGTCCGGTCCGCCAAGATCAGTGCCGCCGACAAGTCGCAGCTGCTGCTGGGCCGGTGCTGGCTCAGCGGTTTTCGAAACCGCCTGCGGTTCGGCGGCAAGAACCTTCGACGGTTTGCCGCCGGTAGCGCCGGACGGCGGCGGGCCGTCGGGATTCGTCCCATTGCGCTGGTCTGCAATCAGCTTCTGGATGCGCGGCCGGTTGTTGCGGATAGAGCGCACGAACGGCTCTGCGTTCTGCACATAGGGTACATATTGGAGGACGATCCTGGCGGCCGGATAGCCATCGGACAGCTTCAGATAACCGTGCATGTTGCGCAGGTTCATGATCTCAGCCTTCAACACGAGCGGGCGCGTTTCGGTCCGGGCCGTGATCGTCGATGTGTCGCGCGCGTTGGAATTGGAGATGGAATAACTCTCCTCGGTCTCGCGCACCTCACGCTCACCGATCAGGTTGGAACACTTCAAGGCCGTCTCGTCATCGTTGACCCGCAGGAACAGCTTGTTGCTGACCATGTTGATCATCTTCTTGGCGCCGTTCTCGCCATAGACCTGCGTCAGCTGGGCGAAGTCATGAACGCCGAGCGCAACCGCGCCGCCGAAGTTACGGGCCGTCTGCAGGGCATATTCGAGTGAGGGAAGCTGGTGCAGAGCGCCAAGCTCGTCGAGCATGAACCAGATTTTGAGGGCATCGACGGTCTGGCGCAGCATGACCGTGTAGACGCAGGTATCGACCCACAATGAGATCAGCGAACGGGTCACCTTGATGTCGGTGTAGGGCGTCGTGACGAAGAGGAAGCTGCCCTGGTTATGATCGCTCAAAATCCATTCACGGATCGAGAAATCCTTCCCGTCATCGGGCAAGGAAAGCAGGATATCGGCATTGGCGTTGAACACGGCGCGGATCGATTCCGCCATCTTCGCCGCCTCGGTAGACGTCAGCGGCTGCGCGATCGTCTCCTTCAATTTTTCATGGATGTCTTTGAGGTCGGCAGTCATCAACGATACAATCAGATTGTCGTTGGTCGCCTTGCCCTCCTCGATCAGCTTGATGCACATTTCCGTGAAAAGTGATCGTGCCGCCAACGGCCAGAAGGGATCGGGCCCGTCGTTCACATCGGGGATGAGAGCGAACGCTGCATTCTTGATTTCGACTTCGTTGGTGCAGTCGTGGAAGATCGACCAACGCGCGCAACGCTCATCGTAGGGGTTCAAGATGACATCGGTTTCCGCGTTGTAGAACCGCTTGGTGAAAACACCCGTCACGTCGAAAATGACTGCACGATGCCTGTTGCGACGGGCTTGGGTAATGAGATCGCTGAGCACCGTTGTCTTGCCAGTCATACCGGTGCCGACTGCCATGACATGGCCCAGTTCAAGCCCGAGCGGAAACGGCACGCCGGCGATCGAATAGGGCATAGGGAAGTGCGACGTGTTGCGCATTTCAGCCGGCATGGAAAAGACCTCACCCAGCGAAAGGCTCGGGAAAATCTGGCGCCGTTTTTGCTCGAGCAATTGCGCATTGTTTGCGCTGATCGCGTTCTTCAAAACGTCCGCTTCGAGGATCACGGCGCCGCGCCGATGGTGATCTTTCATGATCGCCTGGCCACGGTCGATCGCCTTTTCGATGTAGAGGATCGTCGGCACGACGGTGGCAAGAACCGCGAGCACCAAAGCCAGCGCCATGGTCCATTCCAGGTTCGAGATTGCCTGGACCACAAAGCGGTCGTGATCGATCATTGCAAAGGTGATGCGGTGCACATTTCCCGGCACGATAGAGAGGTTGTAGCGGGTGGCAGGATTGGCACCGGCTGCCAGCGCGAGGTCATAAATCCACTTCGTCAGCACCATGCGCATGTCGAAGTTGTTCATCCAGAAATGGCCGACCAGCAGCGACGCCAAAACGAGGCTGCCGAGGAACAGGAAGAAGGGCCATTTGGCACCACCCAGGAACATGAACACCTGGTGGGAAATGAGGTTGGAACCCCGGGTAAAGGCACCGCTGTTGCGGAACACCGAACCACGCTCGGTCGGGGATTTGAAGTCGAACGCGCGCTTGTCGTCGCGGATGTCATGGCTTGGCATTGGCCACCCCCTTGTCCACGAGATGCGACCAGTGTTGCAGCACCCGGGCCTG
>Ga0302193_10000669_pt1 | contig 30699 bp, 14 predicted proteins | sample II_Bog_E3_3_FD_200228 | JGI IMG/M metagenome (GOLD analysis project Ga0302193, IMG submission 200228) | Peat permafrost microbial communities from Stordalen Mire near Abisko, Sweden - II_Bog_E3_3 | ecosystem: Environmental > Terrestrial > Soil > Wetlands > Peat | place: Sweden: Abisko...
CGTTGCTGGTCAAAATCGCGCCAGACAAGGCACGACCGACGACTTGTGGTGGCTCCACACGAGGAGGGAGAAACGCGGTATGGCGCGATTTTGACCAGCAACCCTTCGGGACGGGACTGTAAAGCCCCATTGCGGCGTCTTTCGTCGCTTGTGTACAACAAGTACACCGCACTCCTCATTCCTTGCACTGGGGCTTTACAGTCTCCGGCGCCACGATCAATGAAACGTCAACAGACCCTGGGCTATATCGAGCTTCTTTCAAGGTCTGGTTTTTTTTGTAGTTCAGGTAATGACTCAGCGGGTGATACGGAAAACGACGAATGGCAAATCCACTCTCTCCACACCAGCCAAACCACCAACAGTCAAATATTTATATAAATGCAGTTCAGCCTCCAGTGCCCTGATCAGGCCGCTACGGTGCCTCCGGCGCTCCCCAAAAACCACCCAAAACCCTGGCCCCGACTACTCTTCCCGGCACCCCCATTCTGTCGTCAATACGAAATCATTCTGTAACATCGTGTCAGCATACTGCACCGGCTTGAAGGGTAACTGACAGAAATCCTGCAGTCTTTCCCTTGAAATTTATTTGGGGTCAGGGGGCTGTCACTTGGCAGCCTGATCGGCGCAGCCGCCACGGTTGGCCTTGTGCGCGCACTCCGGTGTTCCCGGAGAGCCCCCGGGGCAGCTGTATCTTTGCTGTAAAAAACTGTCTTTGCTGTAAAACTCGGGAATCCAGCGTTGAGCCACTCTTGCCGGTTGGCCGCATCAGTCGCGGCCGCAATTTTTGTCTGCATGACAGCCGGAGCCGTGCGCGCCGATGCCACCGGCGGCGGCGTGCCTGCGGCGGAAGCGCCTGCGGGCAGCCAGCCGGCGCCCCGGCAGCACAATCACGAGTTTGATTTGTGGGAGCTCGATGTCGTCGGCAATACCGTGCTCGACGAAGCGCTGGTGCAGGACACCCTCGCGCCCTTTCTCGGCCCCGGCAAAACCCTGGACGACGTCGACAACGCGCGGCAAACCCTCGAAACCCTGTACCGCGACAAGGGCTTCAAGACCGTATCGGTCGCCATTCCCAAACAGAAAGTAAAAGACGGCGTGGTCACGCTGCAAGTGACCGAAGACAAGGTCGGCCACCTCACCGTGATCGGCAGCAAATACCACTCCATCGACAAAATAAAGCAGGAAATGCCGACGGTGGCAGAGGGCAGCGTGCCCGACTGGGAAAAGCTGCGCGCCGAGCTCATCACCATTGACCAGCAGCAAGACCTCACCGTAACGCCCTCGCTCAAGGCCGGCACTGCGCCCGGCACCGTCGACATGGATCTCGTCGTCGACGACAAGCTGCCCCTGCACGGCATGGTCGAGCTGAACAACCGCTACAGCGCCAACACCGAGCACAACCGCGTACTCGGCAACCTGTCTTACGGCAATCTGTGGCAGCGTGGCGACAGCATTTCCGTCACCTACGAGACCGCGCCGCAAGACCCCTCGAATGCGCGCATCGTGTTTGGCAATTATCTCGCCACCTTTGGCGACAGCCCCTTCAGCCTGCTGTTCAGCGGCCTGCACACCACCAGCAACGTCACCACGCTGGGCAGCATAACCGTGATCGGCGCCGGCAAGAGTTATGGCGCGCAGGGCGTGTGGAAGTTGCCCGACGGCAAGGACGTTTCCTCCGACATTTCCGCCGGCATCACCTACAAGAATTTCAACAGCGTCATCAACGAAGGGGCTGGCGCCGCACCGGAACTGACGCCGCTGGTGTACTACCCCATCAGCCTCGGTTATTCGCGTTTCGGGCACAGCAGCACCAGCAATACCGAATTTGACGCCAGCATGAATTTTGCCGATTCGCGGCGCGGCCTGCCCACTGACTCGCCGGCCGCCTGCAACGTCGCCGGCAGTACCTTGCCGCAGACCGACCCGTCTTTTTGCGCGTCGCTGGACAACAGCCACTACGGCGCCCGCAGCAATATGTTTTACCTGCGCAGCTCGTATTCCTGGACCCAGGACCTGCCGGGCCATCTGCAAACCTTCCTGCGCGTGAACGGGCAGATGACCGACCAGCCCCTCGTTTCCAACGAAGAAATGAGCGCCGGCGGGCTCGACACGGCGCGCGGCTATCTGGAAGCCGAAGCCCTGGGCGACGAGGGCGTCGAAAGCTCCTTTGAATTGCGCGCCCCCTCGCTGCCCGACCTGATTTCCAATGCCGGTTTCGACCGCCACGTGCAGGATTTGCGGCCCTTCATTTTCCTGGACCAGGCCTGGCTGCGCATGCACGGCCCCTTCCCGGATGCCGAATCGGCCACCGCCGACCACCTGCTCAGCACCGGTATCGGCCTCAACCTGAACATGTTTGACGCCCTGCACGGCGTGCTGGACCTGGGCCACCCCCTGGTCAATGGCCCGACCACCAAGGCCGGCGTCAACCGGGTCAGTTTCCGGGTGTGGGCAACGTTTTAGTTTGACCCCCTCTCCCTTCGGGAGAGGGAGCACAGAACTCTCCCTCGGGAGAGAAAGTTACAGAGCCGCTCAGCAAGCAGGAAAATCAAATGGTCATCAACAGCAATAATTCCATCGTGTCCTCCCTGCGCCGCAGCCTGCTGTGGCGTTTTGCCCTGCTGCTGACGCTCGGTTGCCTCGGTTTCAGCACCGCCGCCCAGGCCTGGTGGAATAATGACTGGGCCTTCCGCAAGCAGATCACCATCGACGGCAGCAGCAAGGGCGCCAACATCCAGGGTGGCGCTCTCGACAACTTCCCCGTGCTGGTGCGCCTGCACGACGGCGTGCTGAATTTCTCCGACGCCAATGCCGACGGTTCCGACCTGCGCTTCGTGGCCGACGACGACAAGACCCCGCTGAAATTCCACGTCGAAAAATTCGACAACGTGTTCAACCTCGGCTTTGTCTGGGTGCAGGTGCCGCATATCGCCTCTGACAAGCCCAGCAGCATTTATCTGTACTACGGCAACGCCAAGGCCACCGCCGCCGGTGACGCTGGTGGTACTTATGACGCCGACCAGAGCCTCGTTTACCACTTCTCCGAGCGTGGCACCCCCGCGCAGGACGCCACCAATAACAAGAGCAATGCCACCACCCCGTTTTCCGTGGATGAAAGCGGCCTGATCGGCAACTCCGCCAAGTTCGACGGCAACACCGTCATGCCCATCCCGGCCGCGCCTGCGCTCGCCATTGCTGCCGGCAGCTCGCTCACCTGGTCGGCCTGGGTCAAGCTCACCACCGCCGATGCCGATGCCGTCATCTACGGTCGTCATGACGCCGCCGGCTCCTTCGTAGTGGGCAGCAAGAGCGGTTCGCCCTATATCGCCATCGGCGACGGTGCCGCCGCACCATTCCCCTCCGTGACGGGCGCCACCATCGCCGACAATAACTGGCACCAGCTCACCGTCGTGTCCACCCCGGCCCTGACCACCCTCTATGTCGACGGCCTCCAGCGCAGCGTGCTGCCGCGTGGCCTGCCCGCCATAGCCGGCATGGCCACCCTGGGCGGCGAGGGCGGCATTGCCGGCGCTCCCGTCAGCCAGGGCTACCACGGTGAAGTGGACGAACTGGAAATCAGCAAGACCGCCCGCAGCCCCGCCTGGGTGCTGCTGGCCGCCAGCAACGAAGGCGCCGCCGACAAGCTCGTGCAGTTTGGCGCTGACGAACAGCAGTCCTCCTTCAGCACTGGCTACGTCGGCATCATCCTCGGTTCCGTCACCCTCGACGGCTGGGTCGTCATCGGCATCCTCATCGCCATGATGTTCATCAGCTGGGCCATCATGGCTACCAAGGGCGTGCAGATCGGCCGTGCCGCCAAGGCCAACACCGCCTTCCTGCAGGCCTTCGACCAGCTCAACGGCGACTTCACCCTGCTGCACACCGCCACCAAAACCCCCGAAAAGAGCGAGCACAAGATCGAGGCGAAAGAGCTGGGCCTGATGCAGGAATCGCCGCTCATGCACATGTTCCACACCGGCATCGACGAGCTGCACAAGCGCCTTGCCGGCACCAGGAACCGCCCGGCCAGCAACATCCTGTCCGAGCAGTCCATCGAGGCCATCCGCGCCACGCTGAATGCCCGCCTGCTGCGTGAAATCCAGATCCTCAACAAGCGCATGGTGCTGCTCACCATCGCCATTTCCGGCGGCCCCTTCATCGGCCTGCTCGGCACCGTGGTGGGGGTGATGATCACCTTCGCCGCCGTGGCCGCCGCCGGCGACGTGAACGTGAACGCCATCGCCCCCGGTATCGCCGCCGCCCTGGCCGCCACCGTGGCCGGCCTCTTCGTCGCCATCCCGGCCCTGTTTGGTTACAACTACCTCATTTCCCGCGTCAAGGAATGCTCCATGGAAATGCAGGTATTCGTGGAAGCCTTCGTGACCGGCATGGCCGAAAACTACGACGATTCCGCCGCCCTGCACGATCTGGCGGACTGAGGGGACTAAGTCATGCAAGTACAAGAAGACAAGCCCTTCGACGACATCAACATCACACCCATGCTCGACCTGGCGTATGTGCTGCTCGTCATCTTCATCATCATGACCACGGCGGCGGTGCAGGGCATCAAGGTCAACCTGCCGCAGGCCAGCAGCCAGCCCAGCCTGGCCAAGCCCAAGACCGTCGCCATCACCATCGCCAACGATGGCAAGATCTTCCTCGACGCCGTGCCGGTGTCCATGGACGGCCTCGCCGAGCAGCTCAAGGTCAAGAAGGCGCAAGACCCTGACCTGCCCGTGGTCGTGCGCGGCGACGGCGCCACCCAGTACAAGAACGTGGTGGACGTGCTCGCCTTGCTCGGGCAGCTCAACATCACCCAGCTCGGCCTCGTGACACAGCGGCTGGTGCAATGAGCAGGCACGTTTCCACAACATCGGGGCGTCAGCAGGGGCTGGCGTCGCTGGGCACCATCGCCATGGTGCTCGGGGTGATTGTCGCCCTCGGCCTGGTCGGCTGGGGCGTGTGGACGCTCAAGCACAAGAAACCGCAGAAGCGCACCATTCCCGAAGTGGTGCAGCTGCGCATCATCCAGCCGCCACCCCCACCGCCGCCACCGCCTCCCCCCCCGCCGCCGAAAATGATCGAGCAGCCCAAGGTTGAGCAGCAGTTCACCCCGCAGCCGCAGCAAATGAAGCAGCAGGATACACCCAAGGCCCCCAGCCCTCCCGGTCCGCCGGCGCTTGACGCGGCAGGGCAGGGCGCCGGTGACTCCTTCGGCCTCGAAGGCCGGGCTGGTGGTGGCGACTACATGGGTGGCGGTGGCGGCGGTGGCGGCGGCAGCAAGTTTGGCGCCTACGCCATCATGATCAACCAGCAGCTCACGGCAGCGGTCAACCGCTCGCCCAAGCTCAAGCAGGCGCACGTCGAAGTCGTCGTGCGCGTGTGGATAGACATGGCCGACGGCCACATCAGCAAGGTCAAGCTGCAGCAGTCCACCGGCAATGAAGACATCGACAAGCTGCTGGAAAGCACTTTCCTGGCCTCAGGCAAGCTGCCGCAGCTGCCGGCAGCCGACATGCCACAGCCGGTGGTGCTGCGCATAAAACCGCTGTCGGAAGACTGACAGCAGGCAGCACATCCCTGTGCTGCGGAGGCCCTGAATTTTCAGGGCCTCCCTAACCAGAAGATTAACCAGCGTGGCGTGCAAGCCAGCGCCAACGGAGTACGAGCAGATGAGTATCGTGAGGCAGCCCGTTTTGGGCGCGCAGGGGCAGCGGGGAATACGGGTGGCACTGGGCGCCCTGGCACTGGCCATCAGCCTGCCGGTCATGGCCGACACAGTCAGCAGCGCCCAGCCGGCACAAGCCGCCGCCTCTGGCGCGGTCCAGCCTCTGGCCCTGTCTGGTCCGGGCGCCAGCACGGCGCCCGTTGCCGCTCTGCCCCTGCCCGCACCCGGCGCGCCGGTGTTCGCGCCTCCCCGTGCCGTTGGCGTGGCAGCCCCCATGCCGGCAGCCCCTGCCCAGCCGGACAGCGCCGCTCCGGCAAGTGCTCAGACAGGCACCCCGGCCGCCGCTCCTGTCGCCGCCACCCAGCCCGCCACACCGGCAGCCCCGGCCAGGCCCGCAGCGCCCGAGCCCAGCCGCGTGCGCGTGGTCTACCTCAGCGACACTGACCGCGCCAAAATCCTGGCCGAGCTCAAGCAGGACGTCCTGCAAACCGCCAAAGACGACAACTGGGCCCAGCCCAACACTTTCCCGGAGTGGGTCAACCGCATCCATTTTTCCGGCGACATCATGTTCCGGGGCGAGGCTGACCTTTTCGACAAGAACAACTACGCCAACTTCGTGAATTTCCAGGCCATGAACGCCAAGGGGCCCACCAATATCGTCCCCACCGGCAGCGTTACCAATCCGCTGGTGCTGCCTTTTCTCAACACCACCGAAGATCGCTACCTGCCGCGCCTGCGCGTGCACGTGGGCATGTTTGCCCAGGTTTCCGACGACATGGAAGCCATCCTGCGTTTCTCCACCGGCAACACCACCAATCCCGGCACGGCCAGCGTCACCCTGGGCGACGACTTTGCCCAGCAGGACTTCCTGTTTGACCGCGCCTACATGAACTACCGCCCCAGCGCAGACTCCGCCATCGCCCTCGGGCGCATGGGCAACCCCTGGGCCACCCCCGACGACATGGTCTGGGCCAGGGAGCTGGCCTTCGACGGCCTCGCCGTGCAGACGCACCCGCAGCTCAGCCGCCACACCACCCTGATCGCCACCGCCGGCGCGTTTTCCGTGCTCAATACCGACCCGACCGTCACGCAGAGCCAGCCGACCGGGCTTGGCAGCCATGGCGACTGGCTCTACGGCGCCCAGTTGGGTTTTGACTGGCAGGGCGACGGCGACAGCGCCCGCGTGACCGCTGCCTACTACGACTTCGACAACCTCCAGGGCCTGTACTCCAGCCCCTGCCTGGCCTACACGGCCGCCGTGTCCTGCGACACCGACAACAGCGTTCCCGACTTCATGCAGAAGGGCAATACCGTGTTCGCCGTGCGCAACGTCCCGAGCGAGACTGGCGTCAGCACCCAGACCAACTATCAATACTTCGGCCTCGCTTCGGCCTTCCGCGAACTCAACCTCACCGGCACCTTTGACCAGGTGTTGCAGGGGCCGCTGCATATTGCCGCCGACATCGACTATGTCGACAACCTCGCGTTCAGCCGCCGCGCCGTCGAGGCGCGCGGTCAGGGGCCGCTCAATAACCAGGCGCCTTGCCCGGCCAGCAACCCGAACTGCACCCAGGCCTATGTCGGTGGCGGTCAGGGCGAGCAGCTGCAGCTGCGCGTCGGCTATCCCAAGGTCAGCGAGCGTGGCCAGTGGAGCGCCGTGCTGGGCTATCGCGATGTCGAGTCCGACGCCGTGGTTGACGCCTTCAACGACCAGGACTTCCACCTCGGCGGCACCAATGCCAAGGGCTATTTCATCGGCGGCAGCCTCGGCTTCACCCACAACGCCTGGGTGACCGCGCGCTGGATGAGCGCCACCGAAGACAGCGGCGAGCCCATGGCCATCGATGTGTTGCAAATTGACGTCAACGCACGCTTCTGACGAGTGGTCTGATCATGCGGAAGAAAACCATGCTGAAGAAAACCCGCTCCATTCTGCTCGGCAGCCTTGTCGCTTTCGCGCCACTGGCGGCCCATGCCGACCAGTCTTCCGAAGACCGCATGCGTGAGCAACTGCGCCAGGCCGTCATGGCGCTGCGTCAGGAGCAGGACGAAAACGCCGATCTGAAGATACGGGCCGAGGCGGGCACCCCGGCCCCGGTGGCGGCAGCGCCCGTCCCCAAGGTCGACAAGGCCGGCAAGGCCCAGCTTGAGCAGGCCCGCCGCAACGCCAGCGAGCAGCAGCAGCGCGCCGACGACCTGCAAAAGCAGGTAGACGACCTCAAGGCCCAGCTGGCCAAGGCCCAGGCCGACGCCGCTGATGCGCAGCGCAACCAGCTCAAGGCCACGCAAGACGCCGACAACCGTGCCGCCGCCGCCCAGGAACTGGCCGACAATGACAGCCGCTGCCAGAGCGACAACCAGGAACTGGTGACCATCAACCAGACCCTGCTCCAGCGTTATGACGAACGCAGCGTGTGGGATGTGCTGTGGCGTAGCGAGCCTGTCACCGGCATACCGCATATTGAAGTGGAACGGCTGGTGCAGACCTGGCACAGCAAAGTGGTCGATGCCGGCGCACCGCCCGCACCCGTGGTGGAGGCAGCCGTCCAGCCGGTGGCTGCCGCTCCGGCCCAGTCCGGTGCAGCACCTGCCCAGGCCCAGGCGGCCGAAGCGCCGCCAGCTCCAGCGGCGGCTGCGCCTGCCGACGTAGTGCCAATGGCGGTACCAGCGGCCGCGCCCTGAGCCCGGCCCGCACATTCATGTGCTGCGCAAACCCCAGGGATTGCGCGTTTTTTGTCACAAGAAATTTTTGGGGATGACCATGGTAATCCAGCGCCAGCACAGTAAGCCAGAACACGCCCCGGCGCGTAACGCCCTCAGCCTGTCCGCCAGCGGCCGTATCCGGCTTGCGGTGCTGCTGGCCATGGGTATCCCCCTGTCCGGCCTGCTGGGCGCCCGTCCGGCGCAGGCGGCCGCTTTTGGCAGCCCCGCCTGGTTTGCCGCCCAGTCCGGCGCCGGCGCGCAGCCCGCCACCGCGTCCGGCGCTGCCTCCAGTCCCGCCAGCCTGGCCGCGTCCATTGCCGCCAGCCGCGTGGTCGTGCCCTCGGCCGCATTGGTGCAGGCGCAGAGCTCCATCAACGACCTCAGCGCCGCCATCAATTCCATTTTGCAGGCGCAAAACGCACAGGCCTCCGCCAGTGCCCTCGCCAGCAAAACCGCCAGCAGTGTGACCAATGGCCTCGGGGCAGGGGGGCTGGTGCCCGTTACCACCAACGCCGCCAATTGCGCCGTGAACTACACCTGCAACTGGCAGAACGCCAGCGCTCCCGTGTCGCAGTCCGGCACCGACAGCAGCGGCAACCCCACGGCCACCGTCACCATCACCCAGACCGCGCAAAAGGCCATCCTCACCTGGAGCTCCTTCAACATCGGTCAGAATACCACGCTCAATTTCGACCAGTCGGCGGGCACCCAGAGCACCGGCGCCAACAACTGGATAGCCCTGAACCGCGTGCTGTCGTCCAACAGCACGCCCGACCAGATTCTCGGCAAGATCAATGCCCTGGGCTCGGTCTACATCCTCGACCCCAACGGCATCATTTTCGGCGGCGCAAGCCAGGTCAACGTCAACACCCTGCTGGCCTCCTCGCTGCCGCTGTTCCTCTCCGGCTCCAACAGCAACAGCCTGATACCGTCCAGCTCCTCGAACTACCTGGCCTACAGCAACCAGCAGTTCATGACACAGGGTATCGCCACCCCCACCGGCACCGGCAACATCCTCGGCATCGGTGCCGGCGACAACCTGACCCTGGACGACAATGAAGTCCTGCCCGGCAATATCACCGTCGATGCCGGCGCCACCATCGATATCGGCAAGCTCGGCTTTGGCCTGCTGGCGGCGCCCAATATCAGCAACGCCGGCGCCATCTATGCCACCGAGGGTCAGGTGGTGCTGGCCGCCGGCCTTGGCGTCAACCTCAACACCCAGAACACCAGCGCGCAAACCCTGTTTCCCACCATCAGCGGCGCGCTGGAAGACAGCAACAACGGCAACGCCGACGCCACGCCGCTTTCCACCCTGACCAACACCGGCCTGATTGTCGCCTCGCGCGGCAGCGTCAACCTGCTGGCTGGCGCCGTTACCCAGAGTGGCGTGGTGGCCGCCACCACCGGCGTATCCAACCCCGGCGGCATCATCATCGGTGCCGGCGAAGATTATGCCGACGGCACCCGCACCGGCTCCCTCGTGCTCTCGCCCGGCTCGGTCACCGCCGTCCTGCCCGCCAACGATGTCGGCACCACGCCCGACACCGAAACCACCACGTCCAGCCCCTCCGCCACCACCACCTTCCAGCCTGGCAGCATCGCCCTCACCGGCGGCGCCGTAACCCTGCAGGGCAATGCCCTCGTGGAAGCGCCCGGCCAGTCGGTAACGATGACCGCCATCGCCGAAAATGACGGCCCCGGCGGCTCCGTGGTCGCCGACTTCCCGGCGGCTGCACCCGGTGCGGCCCCGGTGGCCGGCCGTGTCTATATCGACAACGGTGCCACCGTCGACGTGGCCGGCCTCGCCAATATCGAGCTGCCCATGTCGGCCAATCTGGTGACGACACCGAAGCTGGGCCTCAACGAGCTGGCGGACGATCCCCTGCAGCGCGACAGCATCCTGTTTGGTGCCGCCGTCGTCATCGACGACCGCATCAGCGGCACCACCGCCGACGGCCTCGCCTGGGTCGGCACCCCGCTCGCCGACCTCGAGGGCTATGTGCAGGCCGTGCCGCAGACCATCAGCCAGCTGCTGCAGAACGGGGGCAACATCACCCTCAAGGGCGCCGATGTCATCGCCCAGACCGGCTCCAGCCTCAACCTCAGCGGTGGCTACATCCACTACCTCGGTGGCAGCATACAGACCACCGAGCTGGTCGCCGCCAACGGCAGCGTGGTCGCCATCGCCGACGCCAACCCCGATGTGCAGTACATCGGCATCGAGGGTGAGTTTGTCAACCAGGACGGACGCTGGAACTCCTCCAATGTCTACACCAACCCCTTGCTGAGCGGCGCCCTCAGTGGCGGCAGCTACGAATCCGACTACATCCAGGGTGGCAATGCGGGCACGCTCACCGTCACCGGGCAATACAACACCCTGCTCGAAGGCACGATTACCGCCAGCGCCATGGCGGGCCGGCACCAGGTCGCCAATGGCACCGATCCCAGCGGCGGCACGCTGGTGCTGGGCGGCGACCCCTCCGCCCTCTATCCCGGCGTCACGTTGCCCGGCTACAGCACCAGCTACCTGGTGGAAAACACCGCCCCCAGCCTGCCCACCGGCTTCACGGCCAGTACCCCCGACAGTGCGCTGACCGCCATCGACACGCTGCCGACCACGGCAGCCGCCAATTTGCAGGCGCTCACCGGCACAAGCACCGGCACCCAGGGCTGGACCACCCTGTCCAGCGCCCTCGTGGCCAAAGCCGGCTTTTCCTCGGTCACCATCAACGCCGACGCCGCCACCGGCCTTGACCAGGGCGGCCAGATTTTTGTGGATACCGGCGCCAGCCTCAGCGTGCAGCCCGGCACCACCACCAATGTCACCACAGGCGCCGTCAAGGTCAGCGACAGCATCAGCCTGACCGGCTCCCAGGTCACCGTGGGCGGCGACCTCAGCGCCCAGAGCGGCACCATCAGCATCGAAGGCACCGGCCACACCTATATCGCCGGCTCGACGGTCTACACCAATCCCAGCGTGGACCCGGCCGCCGGCAACGTGACCATAGGCTCCGCCGCCGTACTCGACACCAGCGGCCAGTTCGTCAACGACAGCGGCCTGCTTGAAGACCAGATAGCCGGGTCTGCCTTCATCAACGGTGGCAGCATCAAGGTCAGCACCTTGCAGAACGCCGTGGCCTCGCCCGTCACCCTGAGCTTCATTGACGACACCACCGGCGCCATCGACGTGCAGGCAGGCAGCCTGCTCAATGTGTCCAGCGGCGGCTACATCCAGCAGTCCGGCGCCCTGGCCGCCAATGCCAGCAGCGTGCCGCTGGGGCAGGGCGGCAATATTTCCCTGCAAACCTACCTGCCCGAGGGCAACAACCAGTTCGGCCCCGGCACCAGCCTGCGCCTGCCCGGCCTTGCCACCTCCAGCACCCAGACTCCCCTGAGCTCCGGCACGCTCACCCTCGACGGCACCCTGCTGGGCTATGGCCTCGGCGGCGGCGGCAGCCTGACCCTGCGCACCCTCGGCATCCAGGTCGGCGGCGACGCCCCGGCCCCCACCAGCGACTGCAATTGCAGCGGGACCCTGACCCTGCCGGCCAATTACTTTGACCAGACCGGCTTTGGCAATATCACCCTGCAGGCCGAATACAATGCCACCATCGCCTCCAATACCACGGTCACGCTCAGCCAGTACAACCTGCTGCCCAACCTGACCGCGCTGCAGGCCGCCGGCACCAATACCGACATTCTCGGCAGCCTCACCAGCGGCGGCAGTTCGACTTATGTGAGCATCGGCCAGCTCGACAGCTACCACCGCAGCCCGGTCAATTTCTCGCTCTATGGCGGCGACTACGCCAACTGGCAGACTGCCCGCTTCGCGCTGCCAACCTATGCGGCTGTCGACGGCATCACCGGCGCCGCCACCCTGGGCGTGAACAGCCAGATCGTCGCCGACGCCGGGGCCGCCATCACCATCGGCTCCGACACCCAGGTCACCATCGACGGCAGCATCTTCGCCCCCGGCGGCTCCATCACCCTGACTGGCGACACCGGCGACGGTGGCTATGCCCAGCTGCCGGGCGTCATTTCCACCGCCTATTCCTCTGCCAGCAAATCGGTCTGGCTGGACAGTGCCGCCGTGCTCAACGTGGCCGGCACCACCCTGGTCAACCCGCTCGCCCAGGGCGAAGCTGCCGACAACAGCAGTGGCGCCACTCCCACCGGCGCCAGCGCCAGCTCGCAGCAGGTGGCCGGCAAGGTACTCGCCGGCGGTACCGTCACCATCACCGACGACACCGGCTATGTGATCCTGACCAACTGCATGGACACCGGCAGCTGCCCGCCCGCCGACATCACCGACGTGCTTACCTCCAAGGGTGTGCCCCTGCTCACCGCGAGCGGGCAGGATGTCAGCGAGGCGACGGTCGCCACGCTGCCCGCCGCCACCATCAATATTTCCGGCGCCACCGGCACCCTCATGGAGCCAACGGGCGTCAACGGCAGCGTGCAGGCCACCACCGTGGTCAGCAATGCCGGCACCCTGCGCATCGGCGCGGGCGAAGGCACCTACCTGCACGCCAACATCGAAGCCCAGGCTGCCGGCGCCATCACCCCCGGCGTCAGCAGCACCGCCACGGGCGGCACCGTCTACATCACGCCCGAAGTCCCTTCGGCCAAGACCTATGACAGCTTTACCGGCGCCACCGGCCTCACCATCGGCGCCACCCTGCCCAATACCTCGCCCTCGCTGGGCTTCGGTCCGGGCGACACGGTTACCCTGACCGAGCCGCCCGTCAATTCGGCAGGCGGCACCCAGACCGCCGGCCAGCTGTATTTCAGTCCCGACCTGCTCAACAACAGCGGCGTCACCACCTTGCACCTGGGCACCGATCCCAGCCTGAATCTCGCCGCCCCCACGCTGCCGATCACGTTTACCTATGTGGGCGTCTACAAGGGCACCAGCACGGCCGACTTGCCGGGTACGGCCAGCAGCGCGCTGACCCGCGACAGCGCCATCAATATTGACCTTGGCGCCGCGCTCTACCTGAATGCCTCCGACTACGTGTCGGCCCCCTATATCGCCGGCACCAAAAATGCCGTGGCCACCCCGCTGGTGGTGAGCCTGGCCGCGCCCTATATCGACATTACCGGGCTGAATGCCTCCGCCAACTATCCCAATGGCGGTGTTGATCCCCTGCCCGGCATCGACAAATCCACCTTCACGGCCTATGCCTCGCTGGGCATGGACCTCGGCGGACAGTTCATTTTCGACGATTTCTCCCAGGTCAACCTGGACTCCACGGGTGACCTGCGTCTGGTCACCCCCAGCGCCTACGGTTACTACATCAATCCCACCACCGACGTCAGCACCGCCGTGCCCGGCATGCTGGAGACCTCCGGTGCGCTGAACCTGGACGCCGCCCAGATCTACCCGGCCACCGGCAACGAGTTTGCCTTCATTGCCGCCGACGCGCAGAACACCGCCGGCAGCACCCCGGTCACGGTGACTCCCGGCTCGATCACTGTCGGCGCGGCGGCGGGCGTGGCCAGCCTCGCGCCGCTGTCGGCAGGTGGCACGCTGATTTTCGAAGCGCCCACCATCACCCAGGACGGCACCCTGCTGGCACCGGACGGCCAGATTTACCTCGGCGTGTCCAGCCTGCCTGTTGCCGCCACGGCCGCCAATCCGGTGTATGACAGCCTCGCCGAAGCCCTGCTGACCTATAACGCCGCCGGTGCCAAGAACACCACCGTGCAACTGGCGCTTCCGGTCATCTCCACCGGCCTTGTCACCCTCGGCGCGGGCAGCCTTACCTCGACCTCGCTGGACAACAGCACCGTGCCCTACGGCAGCACGGTCGACGGCCAGAACCTCGTGTACAACGGCAGTGGCGGCACCACCACCAGCACCACGGTCACCACGACCGACCTGACCAGCGCACCGGCCAAGCTGGTGTCCATCGACGCCAGTGAAGTCGTCACCAAGTCCGGCGCCACCGTCGACCTGAGCGGCGGCGGCGACCTGCAGGCGCAGGAGTGGGTGGCCGGCACCGGCGGCTCGCGCAATGTGCTGAACCAGGTCAACACCAGCTACAGTACCGGCAGCGCCGTGCAGGTGCCCCTGTATGCCGACGACCGCCCCATCTATGCCATCCTGCCCGGCTATAACGACCCGCTGGGCGCCTACGACCCCTCCCTGACCGGCGCACCGCTGGTGGGGCAGTCGGTCTACCTGAGCGGTATCGCCGGCCTTGCTGCCGGCACCTACACCCTGCTGCCCGCGCAGTACGCCACCCTGCCAGGCGCTTTCCGTGTGGTGCAGGACACCAGCTCGGCGGCCTTCGTGCCGGTGACCAATCAGGTGCTGGCCGACGGCACCGACCGCGTTGCCGGCCATTTCGTCAACTCGCTGACCGGCGCCACCGGCAACCCCGACGCCTTCCTGGTGCAGTCGGGCCCGGTCTGGCAGCAGTATTCGCAGTACACCCTGACCAGCCTCAACCAGTATTTCGGCAGCGCCAGCGAGGTCAAGCTCGGTGCCTGGCTGCCGGAAGACGCCGGTCAGCTGGACTTTGAAGTCAATCCCAACGCCTCCCAGCAGGCCGTATTGCCGGCCGGCACGGCGGGCGGCAGCACGGGTGCCACCTTCCCCTTCACCCTGCCCACCCTGATTACCACGACCCCGGCCGGCGCCGCTGGCGCCGAGCTGGATATTGCCGCCCCCGAGATCATGGTGGAGGACATTGACCTCCACCCCACGCCCGTCGCCGGCGGCCTGCTGCTTGACCCCGCCGTGCTCGACAGCCTCGACCTTGGCCGTCTCGTGCTGGGCGGCATCAGCAAGCGCGATATCGTCACCAACCCGGCCAGCGGCAACAACCCGCAGGGCGCCGACACCATCACGCCGGTGGCCACCGATGTGGTCATCAACACGCCGGACACCCCGCTGCAAGCCCCGGAAATCGTCGCCGTCAGCCAGACCAACGTCACTGTCAACCAGAACTACGACGCCAGCTTCGACACGCTCTACAACATTGTTTCCGACCAGCCGGGGCAGGGCGTCAACGTCAGCGCCGGCAGCATCATCAGGGCCACCGGCAACTATAACGCAGCGCTCGACCTGCCCATCCAGATCGGCCTGCTGCCTGTCTCCGACATCAACGGCAACCTCGCCGACGTCATCAACGGCGACGGCTCCCTGCTGCGCGTCAGCGCCGGTGCGTCGGTGACGGTTACCCGCGCCAACGTGCCCGGTGTCGATGCGGTCAGCGGCACCCAGCCCTTCCTGATTATCAAGGACAGCGCCGGTGGCCCCGAGGGCAACCTGAGCATCGGCGCTGGCGCAGAGATCACCGCCAGCGGCTCGGTCATGGTTGATGCCTCCGACAACGCCATCATTGCCCCCAGCGTGCAGATTTCCACACCGGTATTTTCCGCCGACAGCTCGGCCATCACCTTCAAGGCCAACAGCACTGCCGGCGGCCAGCCCACCGGCCTGACCCTGTTCGGCAGCCTGCTGACCGAGCTTTCCGGCATCGACAGCCTCATCCTCAGCAGCCGTGGCAGCATGACGTTTGACGGCAACGTCAACATCAATACCGCCGACCAGCTGGAGCTGAGCGCCGGCAATTTCATCAGCGACGGCGGCACCACCACCATCACCGCCGGCAGCCTCATGCTGGCCAACGACCTTGGCGCCACGGCCACCGCCCCCGTCAGCGGCACCGGCATTTTCAATGCCAGCGTGGGCGAGCTCGACCTCGGCAACAACAGCGTCAACGACCTTGGCAATGGTGCCATCAGCTTCAGCGGCTTCAGCGCCATCAACCTCAATGCCAGCTCCGCCATCGTCGGCCGGGGCCAGCCGACAGCCTTCAACGCGGGCGCAGCCAGCGTGGTACTCACGACGCCGCTGCTGGTGGCCGCTACCGGCAGCAACGTCAGCCTGGGCACCACGGGCGACGTGACGGTGCAAAGCGCCGCCACCCCCGCGCTGGCGCTGGACAAGGTCGATGACATCTGCCTGCTGGTGGATGCCCCGGCCAACTGCCAGACCCCGCAGGCCGCGCTGCCCGTGGGCGGCAGCCTGGCGCTGACCGGCGCCGGCGTCTACGTCAATACCCAGGTGGTTGCGCCGGCCGGCACGGTCAAGCTTTCTGCCAGCACCGGCGGCCTGAGTGTCGGCAGCAATGCCAGCATCGACGTGGCCGGCGTGTCGCGCTCGCTTGACGGCGCCGAACAAGTGGCCGCAGGCGGCAGCATTGTGCTGTCCGCCAGCGCCAGCGCGATCAACGTGAGCCTCAACGCCAACGGCGGGCTCGATATTGCCGGTGTTGGCGGCGGTGATGGCGGCCAGCTCAGCCTTTCGGCTCCGGGCAACGGCGTCACCCTGCTTGCCAATCTCAACTACACAGTCGGCAGCGCTGCCATCAACGGCAGCGCGCTGACGGCCGGGCAGGGCGGCTCCTTCAGCCTGTATTCCGACAGCGCCGTCAACCTCGACACCCTGGCACAGCAGCTGAAAACCGGGGATATCGAAGGCGCCATCAGCGTACACAGCGGTAGCGGCAACCTGCTGCTGGGCTCCGCCTACAGCCTGACCGGCAGCTCGGTCAGCCTGATCGCCGACGGCGGCACAGGCCACACGGACACAAGCGACGGCAATGTGACCGTAGCCGGCAGCATCAACACCACCAGCAGCGAAGGCGGCAACATCAGCCTCTTCGGCAGCAGCAATGTGGACGTGACCGGCAAGCTGCTCGCCAACGCCACAGGCGCCAACCAAAACGGCGGCACCATCAGCATCGGCACTACGGGCACCGCCAATGGCAGCTTCAACACGGCATATGGCTATGAAGACGTCAGCGCCGGCAACTCGGGCGGCATCACCATCAGCAATGGCGCGACCATCAGCGTGGCGGGTGGGCAGGGCGGTTTCGGTGGCCTCGTTGACCTGCGCGCGCCACTGCTGGGCAATGGCGCGGTCAACATCAGCGCTGCCGCAACGCCGCTCAATAATTCCGGCGCGCGTGACGTGAGCGTCGAGGCCTACGCCACCTGGTCGGCTGCCGACAACGTCGGCAATGCCAGCCACCAGTTCGACGGCATCATCGACCCCGCCGGCAATTACGACAGCACCGGCGCACTGCTGGCCACGCCCGGCAGCAACAGCAGCCATATTGCCTTTTACGACACCACCCTGATGGGCTTCGTGCAGGCGCCAGGCTTCAATTTCGGCACTGCCTTCAGCGGTATCAGCAACTTCAGCGCCCGCGCCGGCATCGTGCTGGAAAACCCGACCAACACCGTCAACAACGGCAATATCTCCCTGCTGAGCGACTGGAACCTGGGCGCCGGCACCGAGAACAGCAACGGCAGCCTGAACCTGTTTTATCGCACCAACGGCGTGGCGCCGGTGCTCAGCCTGCTCGCCAGCGGCAGCATCAATATTGCCGCCAGCCTCAGCGACGGCTTTTTCCAGACCACGAATCCCTTCGACATCACCACGCCCACGGCGTACTCCACTGACCTCGACAACAGCGCTTCGCCGGTCGCCACCACCAACGACCCGCTGCCCCTGATTACTGCCAGCCTCGCGAGCGAAGACTCCAGCTCCTACCGCATCGTGGCTGGCGCCGACTTCGGCAGCAGCGACCCCCTGTTGCTGGCAGCCGGCAGCAGCGGCAGCAACATCACGCTCAGCGGTGACGAGAAGTCGGTGCTGCCCGGCGGCACGCCCAATACCGGTATCGACAACGGCCTCGTTTTCGTGGCCCCCACCATGGTGCGTACCGGCACCGGGTCCATCAGCCTCATGGCCGGCGGCAATATCGCCCTGACCGATGCCGAAGCCCCCGGCGTGATCTACACCGCCGGCACGGCGAGCACCGAACCGGGCACCGCGTCCAGCACGGTCATCGCCAGCGACAACTACATGCCGCCCTTTATCGACACTGGCGCGGTCAATCCCGTGCTGGGCGGCAACCTGTCCTTGCAGGCCGGTGGCAGTATTACCGGCATTACCACCGTGAGCGACACCGACGGCAGCCGTACCGGCGTGGTGCCGGTTGCGGGCAACATCAGCGCAGGCACGGCGGCCGTGCCTGCCAGCGACCTGACGCAGTACTGGTGGCCGTGGATGCAGAACACCTGCGTTATCAGCGGCTGCCCCGGCGCGGCTACCAGCTCGTCCATCAACTTCGGCATGTTTGACCAGGGCATCATGAGCGTGGGCGGCAATGTGCAGGTCAGTGCCGGCAGCAATATCACCGACCTCTCGGTATCCCTGCCCACCACCTGGGCCATCACCTCCGGCGGCCTGCAAATCTACGGCGGCGGCAACCTGAACCTGAGCGCGGGCGGCAACCTCGCCAGCGGCAGCATTTTTGTCAGCCGTGGCACCGGCACCGTCACCGTGGGTGGCGAGATCGCCTCCGACAGCTTCCAGAACGGCGGCCTGGGCGACGGCCTCACGGGAGCCTCCACCGTGCTGGGCCTGCAGGATGCCCAGCTCAGCGTGCAGGCGGCGGGCTATCTCGACATCGGCGGCATCTATGACCCGTCCTACATGTTTCCGGGCTTCGACGTGCAGAGCTACAGCGCCAGTTCCAGTGTCAGCCTGACCTCGCTGGCCGGCAACATCGTCGAGGGCGATGCAGTGAGCATTCCCGGCGCCAGCTACGGCTCCAATAACGGCAGCGGTGGCCTTACCATCGGCGGTGGCTTTGCCAACCTCTATGTGTTGCCCGCCACTGTGAATATGGACGCGCTCGGCGGCGGCATCAGCATCGCCAAGCAGGGCGAGCTCTACCCGTCCGCCACCGGCAACCTGAGCCTGCTCGCCACCGGCGACATCAACCTGGACGACCTCAGCTATTACCAGGGCGCCCCCACCAGCAACACCTATTTCGGCCTGATCGACGCGCCGGCCAGCCTGCTCGATTCGCCCACCGATCCCGATGCCGCCGGCGCGCTGCCCAGCTTCCTCGACCCCAACGGGGTGCCCACGGTCATGGGTGAGGCCAGCTACCTGCTGCACTCGGCCACGCCCCTGCATGCCGACGACAGCCAGCCGGTGCAGATTTTCTCGCAGGACGGCGACATCATCGATGGCGAGTCCGGCCAGAACTATGCCGGCGCCCTGATCCTGTCCATGGACAAGGAGGCTGATATCGAAGCCGGCCGCGATGTGGTCAACCTGAGTTTTGAAGGCCAGAACCTCGCGACCTCCGACGTGACCCTGCTCGAAGCCGGTCGTGACTTCTATGATCCCAATCTCGTGTCCGGCCAGTCGGTGCCCCTCATCGAGCTGGGTGGCCCCGGCACCCTGGACGTTGTGGCCGGACGCAACCTCGGCCCCATCACCTCGGTCAACGAGGCCTCGCAGAGCGGCTACCTGCACGCTGCGCCGCCGCAGTATCCCGGTATTTTCACCAAGGGCAACCTGCTGGACGCCTACCTGCCGGATGGTGGCGCCGATATCAGCGTCGCCTTCGGCGTGGGTGGTGGCTATAACACCGGTATCAGCAACGGCAGCACCGTCAGTGGTGGTTTTGCCGCCACCTATATCGACCCGGCCACGGAGATCAACCAGAGCACAGGACTGCCGGACGACAGCAGCATCCTGGTGCAGGACGTTCTGCAATACGAGACAGATGTGGTCAGCCGTGGCGGCAGCAGCACCGGGTTGACGCTGTACAACCTTGTCAAGTCCTTGGGCGCGCTCCCTGTCAACAACGGCTCCATCGTTCTGAGCTCCGTGCAGGGCAGCGTGCTGCAAAGCTTGCTGACGGCCGCCTACAACGACTTCGTCAGCGTACTGCCCACGGCCAACCAGCAGCTGCTGGAATCCAGCGTGCTCTACGGCATTCTCAACCAGGTGGGGGTTGACGAAGCCAACGCCAGCAGCCCCTATTACCAGAAGTACGGGCGCGGCTACCAGGCCATCAATACCCTGTTCCCGCCCGCGCTGGGCTACACCGCCAATGACCTTGGCAACGGCGCCAACGGCGCCCAGACCCTGCAACAGACCGGCAATTTCGACATGCGCGGCTCCACCGTGCAAACCCAGCGTGGCGGCAATATTTCCGTCATGGGGCCAGGCGGCAATATCCTGGTGGGCAGCGAGTCGGCGCCGCCGGAAGTCGCTTCCAGCGGCATCACGCCTGACACCCAGGGCATCCTCACCCTGGAAAAGGGCGACATCAACATGTTCACCGACGGTAGCGTGTTGCTGGCGCAGAGCCGTATTTTCACCGAGCAGGGCGGCGACATGCTGATCTGGAGCTCCAATGGCGACGTCAACGCCGGCAAGGGCGCCAAGACCAATAGCGACGTGCCGCCGCCGGCCTATTACTGCGACCCCGACCATTATTGCGAAGTGGACTCACGCTCGCAGGTGAGTGGCGCCGGTATCGGCGTGCTGCAAACCCAGCCGGACACTCCGCTCGGCAACGCGACCCTGGTCGCCCCGGTCGGCACTGTGGACGCGGGCGCGGCTGGCGTGAGCATCTCGGGCAATCTCACCGTAGCTGCTGCACATGTCGCCAACGCTGACAATTTCTCGGTCGGCGGCAAGGCGGTGGGCGTGCCCACCGGCGTCGTGAACACCGCCGCGCTCTCGGCCGGCATGTCGGCGGGCAACAGCGCCAGCCAGTCCGCCGACCCCTGCGCCAGTGGCTCCGACTCGGCCAATTGCCCCGGCAAAAAAGGCCACGAAGCCGCCAGCTCGCAACTGGAAGTGGAAGTCATGGGCTACGGCGGCGGCGAATAAGGGCCTGTGCAAGGGCAGGGCGCCTTTTGCATGGCGGGTAGCCCGCCATGCCAGTCTCACCACAACGCCGTGAGCAGGGTGCGCAGTGCGCACCCTGCGAATGCCGCATGTTGATTTCCCCAACGGCGAGTTCAGCCCGCCACGCCACTCTGCAAAACCGGGTGAATAAAAATTCCGGCGGCCTCCGTTTTTACCGTAAAACCAGCATCGCCATATTTCCTTTCTTGCAAATACCTGTCATCGCATCCCTGTCCTGTTTCCGGAATTTCCGCCAAGGCATTTCCCGGAATGAATTAACTGTATTTGTCACCACATACCCCTCCGTTCGTCGGTCGTGTTTACAAGGTCGCAACGTTCATTTTTCTGCCATTAAGATGCAACCTGCCAGCACCACTATAGCCGCACATAAAGCAGGACACGATTTCCTGCAACAGGGGCAGCTCATGACAAGTGTGTCGTGATGCTGGCGGGATCGAAGCGAATGATCCCCGACAATAACGGAGTGGGTACGTGTTCGGTTCTTTTTTACAGGGAAACAGGGGCATCAAAAGAGTAGCAGCGGCCGCCGTGCTGACGCTTGCCTGCTGCCAGGCCCTGGCCGAGGACGATGTCGATCTTTCCGGCATCCTCATCAATGAAACGCGCACCGCCGCCGGCCATTTCTTTTATACCGAATTCAGTACCGACTGGGCGAATTATGACACGACCGGGCAGTACACCCTGTCCGTTACCGAAAGGCCGTCGATCATGACTGCCAGCCAGATAACGATCAAGTTTGCCGGCCGCCCTGTGTTCCAGCATTTCATCAGTACGAAGCAGGACGAAAACCGGAAGATGGCGCAGCTGGCGGCGCAGGTGGTGTCGCACTCCATCGGCGTTAATCGCTCCGACGTGCAGAGCGTCATGGACAGCCTGTTTCCCGACCCCGACATGGCGCCCGATGAGATCCGGTTGTACTGAGGTCTGGCTGTCATGAAGCCAGTCGCCGGTTTGACCCGTAATTGATGTGTTTTGTGTTTTAAACAGAAAAGTCCAGAGAAGAGCCAAGAGAAGAACCATGAAAAAGACGTTTGCACTGCTGATGCTGTTGGGAATGGCGGCCACTGCCCAGGCCACCTCGCTGGTCTACACGCCGGTCAACCCCGATTTTGGCGGCAACCCGGCCAACGGCACGGTCCTGCTGAACGAGGCCAATGCCCAGAACGCCACCCATGCCCCGGTCAAGGCGGCTACCGCTGGCGCCACCACCAGCAACGAGCTGACGTCGTTCACCAATGCGCTGCAAAGCGCCATTCTCAACAAGCTCACCACGGCAGTTGAAAATGAAATTGTGGGGCCCACCGGCAAGCTGACACCCGGTGTGCTCAACACGTCCAACTTCACTATCACGGTAACCGACAGTGGAGCGGGTGGTTTTGTGATTCAAACCTACGACAAAAACAACGGTCAGACATCAACGTTCGATATTTCCAATACAGCTGCACCTACAGGTACCAACTGAGTTTTTTACCCACCCCCGCGTATGACAACGGAGAAAGAAGATGTTCAAGAAACAAGTACTCGTGCTGGCGATGATGGCCCTGGCCTCTGGCGCCGCCCTTGCTGACAACGAAGCCGAAATCTCTCAGGATTCGACCGCCGCCCAGTCCCTGGCCACCATCGAACAGAACACCCTGGGTGACAACGCCGTGACCGGCCAGCTGACCGGCAGCTATGGTCAGGTGATTCAGTCCAACACCGTCCAGTCCACCGCCCAGCTGTACCAGAGCGCCGATCCCGCCAACGACGCCGCCATTCTGGACGTCAGCGCTGGCACCCCGACCAGCGTCTCCATCCTGGCCCAGACCGTCACCCTGCCGGTTGACCCGCTGGCCTATGTTGCGCAGATGGGTGTGCTTGGCAGCACCGCCACCAACGTCGGTGTGGTTGCCCAGTTCAACACCGTCAATGCCCAGGCCAGCATTCTGCAGCTGACCGGTGCTGAAGACACCACCTTTGCCGCTGGCATCATTTACAGCACTGGCGTTGGCCTCGTGAACGGCGGCAACGCCGCTTCCGGTGACGTCTCCACCGGCGGTGCCATTCCCCTCGGCATCACCGCTGCTCCGGCGACCACCGTTACGTATGCTGCCGGCGCCAACACCTACGCCGACACCTTCCTGACTACCGCTGTGACCATCGGTACCGGTGCTGGCGGCGGCGCCAACACCAACAACCTGGCCGTTATCGACCAGGGTGACGTTCCGGTTGACCGCGCTGGCAACATTCTGGATGGCGGCGCCAATTCCTGGAACGTTGGCGGCATTGCCTCCTACGACGACCAGTCCCAGATCATCCAGTCCGGCGTGGGTAACACCGCTGTTGCCATTCAGGCTGGTGACGCCCAGGTGTCGTCCATTTACCAGGACGGCCTGAACAACGACGCTTACATCGTGCAGTTCGGCAATGCCGGCATCGCCAGCGGCGCCAACGACACCACCGCCGACCCGCTCAGCAACTTCGCTGCCATCGTGCAGTTGGCTTCTGCCGACGTCGCCACGATCGAACAGGGCGGCACGCAGAACACCGCGTACATCCTGCAGCACTAAGCCTTACCGTTTCAAACCCCAGGGGGAGTGCCTCCCTGGGGTTTTTTTCTGCGCCACAGAGCAGGTGCAAGGGCAGGGATGCCGCCCTTGTTGATGTTGCTGACAATGCTGACAAAAGGGACAAAAAAAGCAGAACTGTCATATTTCTTTTGCTTTCGCATGGTTTCATAAGCGCTCGCCAACCGCGCCAAAGAAATTCCCCGCGTTTGCAACAGATCAGATTACGGGCAGGTATCAATGAATCAGAAGAATATGGTTTCCTGGCTGCTGCTGGGAACGCTTTTTGGTCTGTCTGGCTGCTCCGTTCTCTATAGTCCCAAACCCCTCGGCTCCTTTGGCGCCGCCGAGTTGGTGCGTCCCACCAATTACACCCGCGACCTGGACAACCTGCCAGTGCCCAAACTGGTATTGCCCGTTGCTGTCTATGGTTTCAAGGACCAGACCGGCCAGTACAAGGCCCAGCCCGACAGCTCCTTTTCCACTGCCGTATCGCAGGGCGGCACGGCCATGCTGATCAAGGCGCTCAAGGATTCCGGCTGGTTTGCCACCGTCGAGCGTGAAAACCTGCAGGACATTCTCACCGAGCGCAAAATCGTGCGCGCCATCGAACAGCCCGGCGACAAGCCTGGTGAAGACGCCAAGGTCAAGCTGCCCACCCTGATCGGCGCAGGCCTCGTGCTCGAGGGCTCCGTGATCGGCTACGACGAAAACGTCAAATCCGGCGGCCTCGGCATCAAGTGGCTGGGCCTCAGTGCCTCCGATCAATATCGTGCCGACCAGGTCACGGTGAACCTGCGTGCCGTCGATATCGGCAGCGGCCTCGTCATGGAAAGCGTGACCACTACCAAGACGGTATATTCCGCCCAGCTCGATACCGGTGAGTACCGCTATGTGAATTATCAAAGCCTGCTGGAAGTCGAACTCGGCACCAGCCTGAATGAACCCGGGCAGATTGCCTTGCAAGAGGCTATCGAAGCCGCCGTGGTCAACCTCATCGTCGAAGGCGTAGCCGACAAAAAATGGCAACTGAAGAACGAGACCGACAAGGACTCGCCGCTGATGAAGAAATACCGTTGCCAGGAAAATGAACACGTCGAGCATATTGCCGTCAACAAGGGCGGTGCGCCTGAACCCGTGAATGCGGCGCCTGTGGGCGCGGCCGCCATTGTACCCTGGTCGGCGGCCACCGAAGAAACCACGCCCGCCCCGCAAAAAGCGGCGGTAGCAGCGCCCGCAGCACCGGCGCCGGCCAGCAAGCCGACGGTCAGCGCGGCGCCGGTCAGCAGTGCCCCCGCAGGAGCAGGGCAGAGCCCGGTTACGCCCCTGGCGCTGCCGGGTTTCGGACGCGATTGAGTGACGGGAAAAGATCCCGGATGAGTTGGACAGGGCAGGGGGCATCATGAAAACAGCATTGCATAAAGGCAGTTTTATCGTGGTGCTCGGCCTTGCCCTGCATCAGCCCTGTGCCTGGGCCGACAGCTCTCCGCAGCAGGCCGAGCTGGAAAATACCCTGGCCCAGGCCATCGCCACTTACGACCCCAATCTCACCACCTCGGCCAGCACGGACTACGAAAACAACCTCTCCATCGACCAGTCGGTAGACCTGCCCAGCAATAATGACTACGCCATCGGCGCCCAGTTGCAGGTCAACAGCAGCACCGGCTCCATCGTGCAGGATGGCGACGACGATGTCGCCGGTATTTTCCAGGTACAGGGTGCCAACAACAGCGCCAGCATCACCCAGACCGGCAATGCCAATTATGCCTCTGTCATGCAGGTGGGCTATAGCAATGCCGCCACCATCAGCCAGCAAAATGACAATAACACCCTGATATTGAACCAGCAGAACGGCAATAACAGCGCCAACGTCACCCAGCTCGGCAATTCCAATGTCACCGTAAACCAGACCGGCAATGATGTGGCCAACCTGACATTCCAGGTGACGACCTCTACACCGGTCACCTATACCTACACCCAGTCTCCCGGCAGCTCCTGGTCCGCGCACATCACCAACTGACGCTGCCTTTTTCCCGACAGGCGGTCATTTTTTTCCTGTCAGTCCGGCGCGTGAAAAATGCAGAAAAGCTGCTTTTCCGTCGCCGGGCCCTGCGTGTCATCACTGTAATATTACACAAATGCCCGCCGCATTTTTCCAGGCCGGAAAAGTGTTATCAGCGCTATGTATATTTCCCTTTATTTTCCGCTACTTGGTAATTTCTGAAGCTTGCAGGTGTGTATTAAAAAAACCATTCAACTGTAGTAAATGCGTTAACGAAATGAAACCTTGAGTGATTACTCTTGGGGTCGCTCTGATAGGGCCTTGGTTCCGCTGAAACAGTCTCGCTAGAAAATCATTCAAAACACAATCCTCAAGGAGGACTACATGTTCCGAATCAATAATATCCTGGCCGGTGCCATCGTTGCCGCCATGGCTGCCTCGCAGGCTCATGCTGCGGCCATCGTCGTTCCGCAGCCGCCCGAGCTGGTTGGTGGTGGCGCTACTCTTCCCGCCATCGCTTATGTCGGTTCCGGCTGGCTCGCCGGCACCTCCGCTGACGTTGGCGTTGCCAGCCGTCTGTCCAAGACTGACCCCAACGTTGTTGGTGGCGCCGTCAACCTGACCCCGGCCGATGCTGACTCCCTGTTCGGCGTGTGGGCCACTGGCACCACTACCGCCGCTGAATACATCAGCACGGTTGACAACGGTGGCACCCCGGTCATTACCACGTCCGGCACCAAGACCGTGAAAACCGCCAACCCGAACGTCTCCTACTGCCAGACGGGTTCCGGCGGTGGTCGTGGCACGCTCGAAGGTGTTTCCGGTGATGCCGCCAGCGGCGCTTGCACCGACTACAGCACCAGCCCCACCGGTTTTGGCGCTCCTGCTGGCGGCGACGCCCAGTTTGCCGCCTCTGACGCCCCCATGCTGTACAGCGATTACACCGCGTTCATGACCAACCGCGGCGCCACCAAGACTGAGCCCGTGCAGTTCCCCTCCGTTGCCGGCGCCATCGCTGTTGTGTACAACGCTACCGGTACGGGCTTCTCCACCGCCTCCACCTCGCACCTGAACCTGACCGAGTCGCAGATCTGCCAGATTTTCGCCGGCCAGATCAGCACCTGGGGTACCCTGCTGGGCACCAGCAACACGACGCCGATCACCATCGTCTATCGTGAAGACAATTCCGGTACCGCCTTCAACTTCACCAACCATCTGGCCAAGGTTTGCCCGACGGCTATCGGTGGCGCCGTGTCCAGCGTGTTCTCCACCAACTCCAACTTCAGCCCGTTGAACAAGAAGGGTGTGGTTGCCAACACCGTGTTTGCTGACGCCAACTTCAACTCCACCGGCACCGCGCTGGTCAGCGGCAGCAATTCCGTTGCCGCCATGGGCGAAAATGGTAACGGCGCTGTTGTCAACGCCGTGAACAACACTGCTGGCTCCATCGGCTTTGCCGAAGTGGCCGACGCCGTGTCGCGCGCTGCCGAACTGGGCGCCTCCATCAGCTACGCTACCGTAGCGATCGAAGCCAACATTCCGACCACCTACTATTGCACCATGGCTCCTACCGCCACCTCCACCAGCAAGCTGACCTGCTCCGGCAAGGGCAACAAGCTGGTTACCGTGAAGGCCCAGAGCTTCAAGGCCTGGAACCCGATCAGTGGTTTCGCCAAGTCGGTAAAGGTCAACTTTACCTCTGACGAAGTGCTGTCCTCCGCCAATGGCGCTGGTCTGGAAACCATTCTGGCCGGCACCGGCTCTGCTCCGGTTCACGCTGGCTGCATGCAGGTTGTTGATCCGGCCACCATTGCCACGCCTGCGCTGAGCAAGGGTGACTACACCAACTACCCGATCATGGCTGTGACCTACCTGATGGGCTTCAACACCGGCAACAGCGTGACCGTCAACACCGTTGATGGTTCCGGCAACCCGGTTGCCACCACCACTGACGTCCATGCCTTTGTGGCCTCCCTGCTGAGCTCCCCGTACTCCATCTCCAGCAAGGTGAAGACTGTTGGTACCGGTACCGGTTATGCCGCTCTGGTTCCGACCCTGGACCTGCACGCTGCCGGCGCGACCACTACTGCGCCGAAGGCCGCTACGACCGTGGCTGCCTGCGTACTGCAGTAATAGCTGAACTGCCCGGTTCGCCGGGATAGCAAAGCAATAAAAACCCCCGCCGCAAGGCGGGGGTTTTTCTTTTCCCCCAGGCTGGGAGGAACGCATGCCGCGCCGGGGGCGCGTCAGGCGGGGGAGTGAACATTCCTGCCGTCCCCGACGGTCAGCACCCGCAATGACTGCTGTTTTTTCCGCAGTAAAATTGTTGGTTTTTCATCAGTCTGTTTGGTATTCACCAGCCACACGGCCCTGCCGTTCGCCACGGCAGCAGCATGGCCGCCATGCCCCGTGAAACAGTGTTTGGAAGGCAGCCACTGGCACCGTCGCAACCCACGAAAAATGCCACCGGCATGTCATCAAAAAGAATATTCCCCTCTCTTTTCACAGAAAAACCCGAATAATGGCCTCGAATTAATATTTCAGAAATATCAGTGAAATATTTGTTTCGTGCGCAAAGAAATCATGAAAACCCCCTCATTTTATTCCCGCCCATGGCACAGCTTCTGCAATTGCCCCACTTGCCAATTAAATGTCATGTATTTTTTGGCAATGATTTTCTGCGTTGCGAACCGGTACCCCTATCAGAGCACCGGTTGCGTCAGCTGCGCTGATATCACCGGGGATTTCCTGCCTGAAACGTGAATGTCAGGCTGGAAAAGCAGGGCGGATTCATTCCGCCATGCGGCTGCTTCATGCCGGAGCAAATGTATTGAGGCCTTCAAATGTACGGGCGCTGCCCGTGTTTCTTCAAGGCCCCGATGCCGCCGTAAAAAATTACAACCCCCTCATGCTCAAGGAGAACCACGTGTTCCGAATCAACAATATCCTGGCTGGCGCCATTGTCGCCGCCCTGGCTGCCACGCAGGCACACGCTGCTGCCGTGGTCGTTCCGCAACCGCCCGAACTGGTCGGCGGTGGCGCCACGCTGCCCGCCATTGCTTATGTCGGCTCCGGCTGGCTCGCCGGCACGTCTGCTGACGTCGGCGTGCCCAGCCGCCTGTCCACCACCAACCCCAATGTCGTTGGCGGCGCCGTCAACCTGACCCCGGCCGACGCGGATTCCCTGTTCGGTGTGTGGGCCACTGGCACCACCACCGCCGCTGAATACATCAGCACGGTAGACAACGGTGGCACCCCGGTCATTACCAGCACCGGCACCAAGACCGTGAAGACCACCAATCCCGATGTGTCCTTCTGCCAGACGGGTTCCGGCCCCGGCCGCAATATCCTGGAGGGCGCCGCCTCCCCGAAGACCGCCTGCACCGACTACAACACCAGCCCCACCGGCTTTGGTGCGCCGGTTGATGCCCAGTTCATCGCCTCCGACGCGCCCCTGATGGCCAGCGACTACAGCACCTTCATCACCAATCGCGGCGCCACCAAGACCGAGCCCGTGGCGTTTCCGGCCATCGCCGGCGGCATTGCCGTGGTCTACAACGCGACCGGCACGGGTTTTTCCACCGCCTCCACCTCGCACCTGAACCTGACCGAATCGCAGATATGCCAGATTTTCGCCGGCCAGATTTCCACCTGGGGCCAGCTGCTGAATACCAGCAACACAACGCCGATCATCGTTGTCTATCGCGACGATAATTCCGGCACCTCGTTCAGCTTCTCCAATCACCTGTCCAGGGTTTGCCCGACGGCTATCGGTGGCGCCGTGTCCGGCGTGTTCCAGACCAATTCCAACTTCAGCTCGCTGGCCAAGAACAATGGCACCAATGCCTCCTACGGCGATGCCAGCTTCCTGGGCAGCTCGCCCAACGGCAGCCAGCTCATCAGCGGCTCCAACCCGCCGGTAGCCGCCGTGGGTGAGAACGGCAACGGAGCTGTCGTCACCGAGGTGAACGCCACGCCGGGCGCCATTGGTTACTCCGAAGTGGCCGACGCCGTATCGCGCGCGGCGGAAGCCGGCTCGTCCATCGGTTATGCCACGGTATCCATCGAGGCCAATATTCCGACCACCTACTATTGCACCTTTGCGCCTACCTCTACTTTCATCGCCAAGCCGACCTGCTCCGGCAAGGGCAACAAGCTCGTCACCGTGAAGGCCCAGACCTTCAAGGCCTGGAACCCCATCAGTGGTCTTTCCAAGTCGATCAAGGTCAACTTCACCTCTGACAAGGTGCTGGTGGGTTCCACCACCGGTGGCGAGCTGGAACCCGTGTCGACGGTACTCGGCGGCGCAGCGCCCGTACACCCCGGCTGCATCCAGATTGTCGATCCGGCGACCTATGCCACGCCCGCGCTCAGCAAGGGTGACTACACCAACTACCCGATCATCTCCATCAGCAACCTGATGGGCTTCAACACCGGCAACAGCATCACCGTCAACACCGTTGATGGCTCCGGCAACCCCGTGGCCACCACCACTGACGTGCACGCCTTCGTGGCCTCCCTGCTGAGCTCGCCGTATTCGCTTTCCAGCAAGGTAAAGACCATCGGTACCAACACCGGTTATGCCACCCTGGTGCCGATCCTGGACACCAATGCCGCCGGCACAACCACCAATGCTGCTGGCAACAAAGTGGCTCCGAAGCCCGCTACCGTTGTGGCTGACTGCATACTGCAGTAATGGCTGCATGTCCCGGTTCGCCCGGATAGCAAGGCAATAAAAAAACCCCTGCCGCAAGGCGGGGGTTTTTTATCGGGATTTATACACTTGAGTACCTTATTCCCACCGTCATTCCCGCGTTCGCGCACTACTGTCCGGGATAAATTCATAGACAAAACTCGGGTTGCTGTGCCAGGTCAGCCTCGCGTTGTCGTCGCCGTCGCCCCAATACTGCAGCATCTGTCTCGGGCCGTTGAAACAATGTTGGCCGAAACTCAGCCAGCAGACTCCAGAGACTTTGTGTTAACCCGTTAGCTTGCTTGTACAACGCCAGCAGCA
>Ga0302193_10000687_pt1 | contig 30271 bp, 19 predicted proteins | sample II_Bog_E3_3_FD_200228 | JGI IMG/M metagenome (GOLD analysis project Ga0302193, IMG submission 200228) | Peat permafrost microbial communities from Stordalen Mire near Abisko, Sweden - II_Bog_E3_3 | ecosystem: Environmental > Terrestrial > Soil > Wetlands > Peat | place: Sweden: Abisko...
TCCCAGGGAAATTCAAGAGATCCAGACAGCCATGGTCCCGTTCAGGGGAAAAGATCTTCAGGCGGGAGGGGACACCTGGGGTGGGCGGGTCTTCTGAAGGTTGCAGTCCCGGTTGCCGGATGCATCCGCGTGGAGCAGAAACATACATGCGCTCCAAACCATCAGGCGTCAGCCGGCACTCAGGATCCAGTGCGATTCTGTCCTCGCTGGTCCTCCACGATGGCGTAGAACGCCTCCAGCTTGGCCTGGAGCATGTGCTTGTTCGGCAGCTTGGTCTGGTATTCCGCGACCAGCGCCGGGCTGAGGGTACGGTTGAGGGCGAACTCGACCACCTCCGCCTCCCTCGATTTGCAGAGGAGGACACCGATGCTTGGCGCCTCATGGGGCTTGCGGTGGTAGCGATCCAGCGCCTCCAGGTAGAACGCGAGCTTGCCCATATGCTCGGGCTCGAATTCCCCGATCTTCAGTTCGATGGCCACCAGGGCCTGGAGGCCGCGGTGGTAGAAGAGCAGGTCGATGGCGAAGTCCCGCCGGCCGACCTGGATGGGGTATTCGCTGCCGATGAAGCAGAAGTCCCGCCCCAACTCGAGGAGGAAATCCTTGAGGTGCCGGAGCAGGGCCCGCTGGAGGTCGCGCTCGCTGTGGGGCTCGGGCAGGTCCACGAAATCCACCAGGTGGCGGTCCTTGAAGATCCGTTCGGCCTGGGGGTAGGTGTGCTTCATGACGGACGATAGCTGCGGCTTGCCAAGGAGCGCCTGTTCGAACAGGCCCGCGCTCATTTGTCGCTCGAGCTCTCGCCGGCCCCAGCGCTCTTGGACGGCACGTTTCAGGTAGAAGGCCCGCTCCTCCCTGGATTTGCATTTATTGATAACGCTCATATTGTGCGACCGCGGCAATTCTCTCACCAGTGGTGAGAGAAATTCGTCCCCGCGGTAGGTCTCGAAGAACTGCCGCATCCGCCATAGGTTCTGGGCGGAAAAGCCCCGGATTTCCGGCTCCTGGGCACCGATCCAGGCGGCCAGTTCCTCAATCGTCCCCTGGCCCCACCCTTCAGCTTGGATGCGACGGCTGAGTTGCTCTCCGATGCGCCAATAGGGATCCACCAGTTCCTGGTTGACGGCCCGGAGGGCGCGGAAGCGGGCTTGCTGGATGAAGCCGAGGATTTCCTGGAAGCCGGGTTGGGCTGGTCTGTCGCCATCCCTTCTTCTCCGCGATGTTGAGCAGCCGCCGGAGGAAGGTGACGGCACGATTCGCAGTCACCCGGGAACTGGCTGGCGGGCACTTGTCATCCAAGGCCGCCATCTCGACGTCTGCCCACAAGCCTTCTGACAAGAAGGACTAACAAGCAGGGCCGGCCAGGACGCGCAGGCAGCGGTAGAACGCTGCGGCCTGAACGGCCTGTGAGAATTCATTGTCCTCAATCATTTGGTGCAGGTCGGCCAGGGACACGAACTCGAACTCGATGGTCTCGGATTCGTCGAGATCCTGATCCGCCACCCGGTCCAGGCCTTGGGCCAGGAAGAAGTGGGCGGAGTTGCTCATGCGCGCCGCATTGGCATACATGCGCCCGACGAATCGCCACCGGTTCGCGGTGTGACCGGTTTCCTCCAGCAGTTCTCTTTGTGCGGCAGCAATGGGTGTTTCCTCCGGATCGATGACGCCGGCCGGAAGCTCCACGCAGACAGTCTTTGCGCCATAGCGGAACTGGCGCACAACCAGGATCTGGCCGTCATCCGCCTGGGCGAAAACGATTACCCAGTCGCGCTCGTGGACGACGTAGTAGGGCTCTATGGCCTGGCCACCCGGAAGCCGGCAGCGGTCGGCGGTGAATTTCAGCCACTGGTCATCGACCAGGGTCTTGGACTCGAGGGTTTGCCAGGGTTTCATCGCCGATGCCGCCTGAGGTAGGTTTTGGACGTTGGCGCCGGAGCCGGCACGGATCGCCCAGGAAAGGAGGGATGGAATTCCATAGTGTAGGCCTCCCCGGGCAGGCAAAGGAACGCTCCAGAGGGGGTCCCTCGGAGACGGCAGTCCAAGGATCTTCAGGCGGGAGGGGCCACCTGGGGTGGGCGGGTCTTCTGAAGGTTGCAGTCCCGGTTGCCGGATGCATCCGCGTGGAGCGGAAACATACATGCGCTCCAAACCGCAAGATGGGCCTGCCTGCCGGGGAACCCTCAGAGCGGACCCGCCGGACCGGGGCCTTCCAGTTCCTTGCCTTCCTCGGCCCCGGGTGGCGGCCAGCAGCACGATAAAGCCCAGGGCGCGCGGGATCGGAAGGGCCAATCGGGACATCTGGAGGGTTTCTTTTGGGCATGGCGGCTGATCGTCATTCGGTGGCGGATGCCCCATCGGCAGGGAACAGTTGGCCGGTTCGGGCGGACGGCGTCACTTGCGTTCGTGCTTGGCTTCTTCCTTGGATTCATCCGTGGCTTCACCCTTGGCTTCACCCTTGGTTTCGGTCGCTGGCGTCGCCAGGAACTTGAGTTCCAGGTGCAGCAGGGCCTGGCCCTGGGCCACCACGCAGGTTCCCTGGCTGTTGCTGGCGAAATAGGCCGGGTACTGCAGGGCGGCGCAGGCCTCGGGTGGCAGGGAGGGCGACAGGCTGCCGAGGGGCCCCAGCCTGTACAGCGGCTGCTTCGGGTGCCCGACGAAGGTGCCGAGGACGCCTGTCTTCAGCTGCAGGCCGCGCAGAACATGCTGGTTGAAATCGGTGAAGAGCAGGCCGTCGCCACAGACCCGGATGTCCCGGCAGGAAACGAAGGCGCTCGTTTCCGCCGGCGAAATCAGGGACGTCAGGGGAGAGGTCTTATGCCCCTGATCGGCCCGGTTGCCAAGAATAGTCCTGACTTCACCGTCCGGCGAGATGCGATGAATGGCCCCCAGATCCGCCACGTATAGGGTGCGCGTGGCCGGGTCCAGGGCGATGCCCGTGATCTGGTGGAACACCGCGTCCAGGCCCATGCAGTGTTGCCCGATCTCCGTGCGCCGGGCCTGCGGGTCAAAGAAGCCCCGCTGCCCGGCCACGGTGGTCACGACCCCCTCGGGGGTGACCCTGCGGATCAGCTGGTTGGCGCCGGCGTCCGCCACATAGACATTGCCGTCCGGATCCATGGCCAGGCCGACCACCCTGCTGAACCGGGCCTCGGCGCCCGTGCCATCCCTGAAGCGGCTGTCCCTGAGATTCGGCGCTCCGGCCATGCCGGCCAGAAGCCGGGTGGTGCCGCCCGGCTCCAGGATCCGCAGGATGGCGTAGGGCTGGACGCCAAACGTCTTGCCGGCAAAATCCTGGGAGGCCATGGCGACCTCTTCGGCAAAAACAACCAGGGCCTGGCCTTCCGGAACCGGCGCGGTGCCCATGGGCCGGGTGGCGATGGCTGAAACAGCGGCCGGCAGGCCTGGCAGGTCACGGACCACCCCGTTTGCGGATACCGCCTGGATGCCAGGCCCGTTCCCGGTCACGAGCCAATGGCCGTGCAGATCCCCCATGGCCAGGTGCTCCACGAAGCAGTGCGGGTGCGGGCGGATCCTGCCTTCAGGGTCGTCCACCAGCTTCCCGGCCAGAATGGTCATGGCCGGCCGGGCCCCCTCGCTGCTGCTGCTGCTCAATTCAAGGCGCTGGTCGTCCACCACGATCCTGACCGTCAGGGTCTCGCGAGCCCCGCTGGCCGGGTCCGTGATATGGAGTTCCAGCGTTTCCGATGCTTCCAGTTTGGGGGCGACGTACTTGTAATGGCCGGGTTTCCCATCAGTCTTGATGAGGGTGCCCCGGTTCCTGCCGCTCCCCTCCGAAATGATCCAGGATCTGGGCTTCAGGTCATTGGGGTGGACCTGGAAAGCGAACGGTTCCCCGGGCTTGAGGGTCACCGCCACCGGTGAGACGGTGAAGTCGGCCATGGCCAGCGGGCCCGCGGCAGCCAGGATGGCGGGGAGGATGAAGGGGGATACTTTCACGCGGGTTCTCCAGGGGGTCGAGACGCCATGGCCGGGCTCCGCCCGGGCATGGCGTGGGGGTATGGGCAGGATCGGCGCGGGTGCCGTTGCACCCGGCCTTCAGCGCTCCGCTTCCTTTTCCAGTTCCGGGAACGCGGGCCAGCCGTCCTCCACGACCCGGGGGGCGGGACTGGGGATTCCGGCCAGGATCCTGCCCAGGTTGACGGGGGTCAGGGCCGGGCGGCTCGGGCTGGGTTCAGCCTGGAAAGCCTTGGATTCGGAGGTGCCCAGGCCCTCCCCGGCGGGGGTCGTGGGCAGGGCGCGATAGGGCGACGATTCCCCCCTGAAGCCGGGTGTCCTTGAACTGGCGGGGGCGGACCCGCCGCCGCCGAAACTGGCGGAGAGGTCCAGTCCCGGGCCGCGGCGGCTGGGAGACGCGGGGATCAGGGACTCCGGCAGGAGGGCATGCCCGGGCAACGCCAGGGTGCCGTTGTTCCTGATGGTGAAGGTGCACAACGGTGCTTCCGGGGAACCCATGGTCTCCGCCACAGGGCCCAGGCTGGCCAGGTCCAGCGCCAGGTGCTGCCCCTTGAGCATGCCCTGGTAGCCCTCTGCCCGCGCGAGGTACAGGCCGAGCTCGGGGGGGGCTCCCGGGAAGGCAAGCTGCAGGACCACCGTGGACTGGGCGCCGATGACCAGCGGGAACCTGGCCTCTTCCTTGGTCTCCTCCGCCTGGGGCAGCACCTGGAGCTCCACGGCATGGGCGGCCAGCGAGGATTCAAGGTCCATCAGACTCCATTGGGCATCGGACTGGTTGATGATCGCCACGAAGGCGGTTCCGGCCTGGAGCGCGGCGCCGGCCGCCAAGGCCAGCGCCACTGACCTCAGGATGGTTCGTGCGGGGAAAAGCATGGGTTCCTTTCTGTCAGGATGGCGTCCCGGCGCCGCCAGGGGAGTTAAGCGGGCCGGCGTAGAGGCTTGCAGGTATCGACCAGGCACGAGGCGATGGGGCCCCATGGTCCATAGGACAGATGGTATGAATCAATAATTTGTTCCCGAACAGAGGGACAGGAACGCCAAACGCCCCAAACGGTACTTCGGCCCGGAAAGGATGAGTCGATGCCCGGGCAAGGTCCTGCTCCCCAGGGCAGCGGAGATCCACCGCCCTGGTTCAGGAACTTATAAGCAATTAATTACACATGTTTTTGGGGCAAGGCCAGATTCAGGCTCCTGGATCCCGGGCGGAAGTTCGTCCCGCTCACGAAGTGCAGCCTCTGGGTGCGGATCTGCGGCCCGGCAGGAGCCTAACGTCAACCACACGGCAGCGACGGCCACAGCGGCCTGAACCGTCCACCAGCTTTGTTCGGGTCTGCGACCCAATCCAATGGGGTAGTCAAATGAAGAATAGATCGGCACTCTCGACCGCCGTGATCGCGTTGTGCCTGGGAACGGGGATGGCGGCCATGGCCATGCACCCGCGGAAGAAGGGTCCGGCCAAGGCACCTTCCACCGGTGGTGGCGCCTCCAGCAGCAGCTCCAGTTCCAGCTCCAATTCCAGCTCCAATTCCAGTTCCAATTCCAGCAGCGCCCCCTCCGCCCCAGGCGGAGGCGGAGGCGCGCCTTCCGGGCCCAGTTCCTCGAGCGGCAGCAGTTCTTCCGAATCGAAAGGCGGATTCGTCGAGCCCAAAGCCATCACCACCTTTCATCCGGAATTCCAAAGCCGGGTCCCCTGGGGCGGGGCCACAACCTATTCGGGCCGGATGCTGGCCCACCCCATGCGTGCTAGGACCGGTACGCCCATGGACAGGATGTCCCTGGGCAAGCCGGCGCTGATGGGAGAACGCGTCCTGGTGGGCACGGATACGGACGGCACATCCACCCAGTGGCTGATCTGCCTGGATGCCTCGGACGGGGATGCCAAGCGGGACTGCATCCTTGGCTCCTGTGCCCTCGGTGGGGAGTTCCAGGATGCCGCCTGGATCCATCCGGAACTGTGCCTCGTGACGGCGGGTGAAGCGGGCCAGATCAGCCTCTATACCGTGTCCAGGACCAACCAGTTGGCGCTTCATGGCCATCTGCCGCCGATCCATACCGCCATGCTGCGCGAACTGGCCGTGAACAGCGCCAATCGTGCGCAATTCGCCTCGGGCGGCTACGACAGGAAGCTTTGCCTGGTGGATCTGGAACGCCCGGACACCCTGCAGACCCTTCCCCAGGAGGGGGTCATCAGCTCGGTCCGCTGGCCGGCTTGCAATCAGAACGTCTGCCCGAGCATTACCCTGGACGATGGCACGTTCCTCATCTTCGATAATCGGGTTCGGCCCGTTGGCCCCCCTGCCTTCCGGGCCACCATGGGCAAGAAGGAACTGTTCGGCCACGAACGCTACACGGATCACAACGTGCTGTTGGGCTTTGGCGATGGCGAAATCCAGCACATCGATGTGCGGGTGACGGACCGGATTCTTCACAAGGTCAAGGATCCGCTGGTGGGCGCCATCGGGAGCATCCAGTTCGACTACGCCACGAACCGGATCCTCATCAGCGGGTTGACCAGCACGACCGTGTGGAACTTCGACCCGCACCTGGGGGAGGTACGGCTGCTGTGCGACGCTTCGCGGGCGTATACCAGCACGGATGTGCTGGGCAGCGATACCACGAGCCACAGCGCGGTCTTCATGCCTGGCGGTGAAGCGGTGGTGAATTGCTCCAGCCTCGGGGAGTTCGGCATTGCCCATCTGCCCAAGGCTCCCACCTCTTCCTCTTCCTCTTCCTCTTCCTCGTCCTCGTCCTCCCGCTGAGGCGCAAACAATTTTGGGAGCAATTTGAAGTTGAGCAATGGGTATTCCGCGTTACGAATCCCCGTGCTGATGCTGGTGGTTGCCGCAGCCGGAACCTTCGCGCAAGCCGCGGTCAAGATGACCCTTTCCGGTCCAGATGCACTGGAATCGGGAGATGTGTGCCTTTTTACCGCCGTGGTGACGGGCGCCGAGCCCGGACCGGAGCTTGAATGGTCGGTGCTGGAAGGGCAGGCCGCTGTGGACTGCTGGTTGGACTGCCATGACGGGGAGATCCTATTTGCCCCACCCCCGGGGGATGGGATTCGATGGTTCACGGTCCAGGCGAGATGTGGGGGAACCATCGCCACGCAGGTCATCCAGGTGGCGCCTCCTGGGGTCCCTGGCGAGGGGGGCGCTGGCGGAGCGCCTGCCATCAAACGGCTGAGAGCGCCCGGTCCTTCCCCATGGACTTCATCTTCATCTTCATCTTCATCTTCATCTTCATCGTCTTCGTCTTCGTCTTCGTCTTTTCATTCCCTGCCTTTATTACCCGTCATGCATCCTGGGGAAGGGATGGGGGGGACGCTTGCCGTGCCGGGCCCGACCCAGTATCTGACCAGGCTTCCGGGTTGTCTGACCATTCATGTGGGCGGTTATTTGTCAGAGCGAGATGCCCATAGACTCCTGGCGACGGGACGGCATTTGGCCAATCCTGTCGTAAAAAGACAAATAATTAAAAATATACAGTCTGCCAGTGGGGATCCGAAGCGAGCATCAATCCATAGCCCTCCGCCTGGAGCAGCACGGATCCGAACGCCATGCATCCCGTCAGGAACCCCTTGAACACCCGGCTGAAGTTCGATTTCATTTTTTCCCAATCCAAATGGCGCACCGGCCCCAAGCACCATGCTGGGCACTGAGCGCGCTGTAATAAATTATGTATTGAAACGCCCGTTGGTTCCCGGGGATGGGGCTTCCAAGGACCCCAGGCCCTCCGGGACCAGGGGCCATGATGACGGCTGGGTTTCGCCCATCAGGTGGCCATGCGGGTGGGTGCAGGCCGCCTGGCCCACGGAGGATTCCCACGCCTGCTCCGCTGAAAACAGTCAGGACCGGGTTGTTGTCCGTGACGGCAGGAAGCGGGGGGATGGCGGGGAATCGGCCCCGGCCTTCAGTATCTCATCAGCCCCCCCAGCCCCGAATTGCCCGCATTCGCCACCCAGATGTTGACGCCGTCAAAGGCCATGCCCTGGGGCCGGGTGCCGGCGGTGAGGGTGCCCATGTTGGCCCCGTCTGCCACCCGGATGCCGGTGATCGTGCCGGAGCCTTGGTTTGAAACCCACATGGTGACCCCGTCGAAGACGATGCCGTAGGGCTGCGAGCCCGTGCTGTAGGTGGCCAGGACGGTCATGGTGCTGGGCTGGATCTTGCTGACGGTGTTGGATCCGTTGTTGGTGACCCAGACGTTGGTGCCGTCGAAGGCGATTCCGTAATGATTCCCAGGCAGGTAAAGGGGAGTTCCAGGCTGGCCCGCGAGGCTGAACAACTGGACGCCCCCGGTGGTCCCGGCCACGATGCTCGTGCCGATGGACACCATGGACTGGATGACCGGACCGGAGAACAGCGTCCCGGTGGGGGTCGTCGCGGCGTTGGCGGGCACGAGATACCACTTCCCGTAGGTGGGGATCCCCACCCAGATGTTCGTCCCGTCAAAAGCGATGGAGCCAGGGGCCTGGATCGGGGGCGTGAACGTCCAGACGATGATTCCGTCGGCGACCTTGACCTTGACGAGCGCCGTGGTGGTGAGCACCCAGTTGTAGATGCCATCCGACACGATGCCGATGCAGGGCATGCCCAGGTAGTAGGTGGCGACGCTGGCCCCGGTGAGGCCATTGACGCCATAGATGGATCCGTCGTAGCTGGCGGACCAGATCGTCGCCCCGTCGAAGGCCAGCGCCTCGGGGAAACCGCCCGCGCTGAAGGAAGTCCCTGTGGCCGGCGTGGCATACTTCTGCATGGCGATCTGCTGGTAGTTCACGGACACGCCCGATGGGCCTGTGGGTCCCACCAGAGAGGTCCCGGAACCGGGCCAGGCGCCCGAAGCCTTGGGCCCGTACAGGACGTTGGTGGCGGTGTTGAGGTAGAAATCGCTGTTGGCGCCCGTGCCACTGGCGGGGACCGTGGTGCCATACCAGATGGTGTTGCCGCTGGGGCCCTGGACCCCCTGGGGGCCGGTGGCCCCGGTGGCGCCCTGGGGACCGGTACCCCCCGCGTTTCCAGTGGCGCCCTGGGGGCCGGCCCCGCCCTGAGGACCGGTTGCGCCCTGAGGACCGGTCGCGCCCTGAGGACCGGTGGAGCCCTGAGGACCGGTGGAGCCGGTGAAGCCCTGCGGGCCCCCGGATCCCTGAGGACCGGTGGCCCCCTGGGGGCCGCTGGCGCCCTGGGAACCCTGGGGTCCACTGCCGCCTTGGGGGCCGGTGTTCCCTTGGGGACCGGTCGCACCCTGGGGCCCCGTGGCCCCCGTGCTTCCGGTGGCGCCCAGCAGCAGGGTCCCACTCGCCGGATAGGGCCCTGCCCCCCAGGCATTGTTCCCACTCGCCTTTGGGCCATACAGGACATGGTTGCTGGTGTTCAGGTAGAAATCATTCAAGGCGCCGGTGGCGCCGGTGGGGTCCGTCGTTCCGGTCCAGACCGTATTGCCATTGCTGCCGGCCGAGCCCGATGCGCCCTGGGGGCCGGAGCCTCCGGCGGATCCCGTAGCGCCTGGGGGGCCCTGGGGGCCCTGGGGGCCCTGGGCGCCATTGCCTCCCGCGGCGCCCGGCTGGCCCGGGGCGCCCACCAGGAGGACGCCACCCGCGGGATAGACCGGTCCCCAGGTGGCCGCCGAGGGCTTAGGGCCGTAGAGCACATGGCTGCTGGTATTCAGGTAGAAATCATTGGCCGCTCCCGTGCCGCTGGCAGGGTCCGCGGAGCCGGACCATACGGTGTTGCCGGCCTGGCCGTCAGCGCCCGTGGCGCCCTGGGGGCCGGCGGATCCCGCGGGACCCGTGAACCCTACCGGTCCCGACGACCCCACCCCGCCCTGGAACCCTTGCGGGCCCGAAGCCCCGGTGGCGCCCGGGGCACCCTGGGGGCCCTGCGGCCCTTGCAGCCCGGCCAGGGAAACGATGGGGCTCGCGGGCCAGGCGCCGCCTGCCCTGGGACCGTAGAGGGCGTGGCCCACCGTATCCAGGTAGAAATCCCCGTCCGCCCCCGCCGTGACCGGAGCCACGTTGCTGGGCGCGCCCAGGCCGTTCAGGACCGTATTGCCATTGGCGCCGGCGACGCCCGTGGCGCCCTGGGGCCCCGTGGAACCCGCAGGCCCGGCGGTCCCGGCGGGACCCGCGGCGCCCGCGGGTCCCTGGAAGCCCTGAGGGCCATCGGCCCCAGTGGCGCCCGGAAGGCCCGAAGCGCCCTGCGGCCCCTGCAGTCCCGCCAGGGAGACGATGGGGGCCGAAGGCCAGACGCCGGCGGTCCGGGGACCGTAGAGGCTGTGTCCCACCGTATCCAGATAGAAATCCCCGTCCGCCCCGGCCGTGACCGGAGCCACGTTGCTGGGCGCGCCCAGGCCATTCTGGATGGTGTTGCCGCTGGCGCCGGCGACGCCCGTGGCGCCCTGCGGCCCCATGGGACCCGCAAGCCCGTTGGTCCCGGCGAGACCCGCGGCGCCCGCCGGTCCCTGGAAACCCTGAGGTCCATCGGCCCCGGCGGCTCCCTGAAGGCCCGAAGCGCCCTGCGGCCCCTGCAATCCCGCCAGGGAGACGATGGGGGTCGAAGGCCAGACGCCCGCGGTCCGGGGCCCGTAGAGGCTGTGTCCCACTGTATCCAGATAGAAATCCCCGTCCGCCCCGGCCGTGACCGGGGCCACGTTGCTGGGCGCGCCCAGGCCGTTCTGCACGGTGTTGCCGTTGGCGCCGGTGGCGCCCGTGGCGCCCTGGGGCCCCATGGAACCCGCAGGCCCGGCGGTCCCGGCGGGACCCTCGGCGCCCGCGGGCCCCTGGAAGCCCTGAGGTCCATCGGCCCCGGCGGCGCCCTGAAGGCCCGGAGCGCCTTGCGGCCCCTGCAATCCTGCCAGGGAGACGATGGGGCTCGAAGGCCATAGGCCGGCGACCCTGGGCCCGTAGAGGCTGTGTCCCACCGTATCCAGGTAGAAATCCCCGTCCGCCCCGGCCGTGACCGGGTCCACGTTGCTGGGCGCGCCCAGGCCGTTCTGGATGGTGTTGCCGCTGGCGCCCGTGGCGCCCGTGGCGCCCTGCGGCCCCATGGAACCCGCAAGGCCGGGGATTCCGGCGGGACCCGCGGCGCCCGCGGGCCCCTGGAAGCCCTGGAGTCCATCGGCCCCGGCGAGCCCTTGAAGACCTGGAGCGCCCTGGGGCCCCTGCAATCCCGCCAGGGAGACGACGGGGCTCGAAGGCCAGACGCCGGCGGCCCGGGGCCCGTAAAGGCTGTGTCCCACCGTATCCAGGTAGAAATCCCCGTCCGCCCCGGCGGTGATGGGGGCCACGTTGCTGGGCGCGCCCAGGCCGTTCTGGACGGTGTTGCCGTTGCCGCCGGCGGGCCCCATGGCGCCCTGGGGGCCCACGGGACCCGAAAGGCCGGCGGCCCCGGCGGCGCCTGTGGCTCCGGCGGGTCCCTGGATGCCCTGAGGGCCGTCCGCGCCCGCGGCTCCCGGAAGCCCGGCAGCGCCCTGGGGCCCCTGGATTCCCGCCAGGGAAACGATGGGGGCCGCAGGCCAGACGCCAGCGGTCCGGGGACCGTAAAGACTATGGCCCACCGTATCCAGGTAGAAATCCCCGTCCGCCCCGGCCGTGACCGGGTCCACGTTGCTGGGCGCGCCCGGGCCGTTCTGGACGGTGTTGCCGTTGGCGCCGGCGGCGCCCGTGGCGCCCTGGGGCCCCGTGGGACCCGCAAGGCCGGTGGCCCCGGCGGCGCCCGCGGCTCCAGCGGGTCCCTGGACGCCCTGAAGGCCATCCGCGCCCGTGGCCCCCGGAAGCCCAGGAGCACCCTGGGGGCCCTGGATTCCCGCCAGGGAGACGATGGGGGCCGCGGGCCAGAGGCCGGCGGTCCGGGGACCGTAGAGGCCATGGCCGACCGTATCCAGGTAGAAATCCCCGTCCGCTCCCGGAGTGATGGGCGCCACGTTGCTGGGCGCGCCCTGGCCGTTCTGGACGGTATTCCCATTGGCGCCGGCGGGACCCGTGGCCCCCTGGGGCCCGGCGGAGCCGTCCAGGCCGGCGGGGCCTGTGGGCCCCAGGCCGCCCGCGGGGCCCTGGATCCCCTGGGGACCGGTGACCCCGGTCGTGCCCGGCAGCCCCGGAGCGCCCTGCGGCCCCTGCAGTCCCGCCAGGGACACGATGGGACTCAAGGGCCAGACGCCGGCGGCGCGGGGACCGTAGAGGGTGTGGTCCCCCGTATCCAGATAGAAGTCCCCGTCCGCTCCCGCCGTGATGGGGGCGACGTTGCTGGGCGCGCCCTGGCCGTTCTGCACGGTATTGCCGTTGGCGCCCGCGGCGCCCGTGACGCCCCGGGGCCCGGTTGAGCCCGTGAGCCCCGCGGGCCCCGTCGCCCCGGCGATGCCCGCCGGGCCCTGGACCCCCTGGAGTCCGGGGGCCCCCATGGCCCCCGGCGCCCCCTGGGGGCCCTGGGCTCCCGGCAGGCCCGCCAGGGAGAACAGGGGGGCCGTGGGCCAGGCTCCGCCGGCCATGGGCCCATAAAGGGTCTCGCCCACCGTATCCAGATAGAAATCGCCGTTGCCGCCAGCCGTGACGGGCGCCGTATTGCGGGGGGCGCCCGGTCCGCTCCGGACCGTGTTGCCGCTGGGGCCCGCGGCGCCGGTGGCGCCCTGGGTTCCGGTGGCGCCGGTGGGGCCTTGAATTCCCTGGAGACCGACCGGCCCGGTGGTGCCCGAAGCGCCCTGCGGCCCCGCTGGCCCTTGCGGGCCCTGGGCTCCGGAACCGGCCGGTCCCGCCGCGCCGGTGGCCCCGACCGGGCCCTTGGCGCCGGCCGGCCCCTGGGGCCCGATGAGGCCGATGCCACTGGTGGGCCAGCCGGTGCTGGTCCTGGGACCATAAAGCCGGGTCGCGGCGGTGTCCAGATAGAAATCCCCGGCCGTGCCGAGCGTCGCGGGCGGCGCCCCGGTGCTGTTCCAGAGGGTGTGGCCCGTGGATCCCGCCGGGCCCTGGGGGCCCGCGGGGCCGGTGGGCCCCGGGGCTCCGGTGGCGCCGGCGGGACCGGCCGGACCTTGGGGTCCCGCGGGTCCCACGGGTCCCTGGGTGCCCAGGACCGTGCCCGCCACCCATTTCGTCCCCGTGTAGGAGAGCACCTGCCCCGCCCTGGGTGCCGTGGTGGTCAGGTCCAGCGGGAAGCCCTGGAGCCGCAGGAGGACGGTGGCGTTCTGGGTGCCGCCCACATCCCCGGCCAAGGTCCCGGTCAACTGGAAGGCCGAACTGGCCTGGAAGGCTGGCACCAGGTCCACGTTCGGGCTCAGGACCGAACCGCCGACGGCGATCTGGAGCTTGAGCCGGGTCTGGGCCAGGACCGACGCGGCGATGGCTGGCATGCCGGCCCCTCCCAGTTCCACCCCATACAGGCCGCCGGTCACGGTGACCGCGACCACCCCCGAATTCCAGAGCACCGCATTGCCGGAACTGAGGATTTCGAACTGGAAGTTGCGGGATCCGGTAACGGGGGTTCCCCCCTCCTGCAACTGGCCCTGGTAGGCCAGGATCGGGCTGGCCGCGGCCACGACCGCGGCCTCAGCGGACGCGGACGTTTCCTGGGCGGAAACCACCGCCGGGGCAGCGACGATCAGAAAGGCGAGGTGGGGGATCAAGCTGGCACGCATCAGGGCCATCCTTTGGCAAAGCAGTCCGGGGCGGAGCGAAGGCGCTCTGGAGGGGATCAGGGAAGTTCAGGGAAATAGCCGACCCGGTTGACCGGGAAGCTGTTGGCGCCGGTCTGCGTGATGGCCGGCGCCGGTTCCAGGCAGATGCCCTCGTTCCGGTACGGGCCCCCACTCTGGAACGCCGACGAGGCCTCGACCGTTTCCGGATGCGGGACCGGGAAGGACCTGCAGGCCATCACATCGATGGCCAGGGTGATTCCCGAGCTGGCAAGCCCCGCAGCGCCCCGGACCTTGATCGCGGTGAAGGATTGCGGCGCGACCCCCGGGGCCACGTCGAGGGTGACCTGCTGGCTGTCCGAGGCCCCGGAAGCCGCGGCCGCAAGCGTGATCCCCGCGGGGAGGTCGACTCCGGTCAGGGCCACCGGACCCGTGAGCCCGCTGAACCTGGAGATGGTGATCACCACGGAGCCGGTCTCGCCGGCCGGAACCGCCAGATGCGCGGGAGACGCGGCCAGGGTGAAACCCGGGTCCGCCGGGGCCGCGGGGACGCTGCCCGCGTTGCCGCCGCCGCCCGAGGTGCAGCCCACACCGAGCGCGAGGACCAGGGCGAGGCCCAGGGAAGAAACATCATGGCGAAGCGAGCACAGGCGCCGGATGCCAGCGGTGGGATGGTCTGGAAGGGGCATGGCGACCTCGGCTAGAATCGGGAAAGCGTATTGACGGATTCGCCCAGGTTCTGGATCCAGACATGGGTGCCATCGAAGAGCATCGTGCCGACGCCAATGCTGGATACGGGCCTTTGCAGGGTTGCGACCGCCGCCCCGTCACTGGCTCTTACAACGTAGACCGAAGCGTCGTTATCATTGGGGACCCATACATTGGCTCCGTCGCACAAGGCGCCATAGGCCGAGTTCCCGACGGGGTAGGAGTTCAAGGTACTGAGACTGTTCGGATCTAAACGAAGCAACTGACCACTGTTTGTGAAAAGCGTTGTTACCCAGATATTCTTGCCATCAAAGGCAGATCCGATATTCAAACCGGCGAGCGGAACGTTTGTCACGAAATGAAAAGATCTGTCAAAACTTGAAATACCTTTATTGTCAAGTATTAATATTTTGTTTGAAGTAACCAAAATAGACGAAGGCTGATTTTGATTCGATATATCTACCTCGGCACCAGTACTGGTATTTACAATAGATGAAATATATGCGTTGGATGGCGTAATCGTTGATATAATAATTTCTCCGAACCCGTATTTCATTATCTCTATGGGATTATACGAACCAAACGTAGCAACTTGGGCTCCGCTGGCTATGGCCAATTTTTCTATATAGAAACCCGAAATGCCGGACATGCTAACATATAAATAGGTGCCATCAGTTACGCAATCTGTGGGGAAGTCCGACGCGCTTTCAACTCGAACCGCAGGGATCGTACGGATAACTGCGCCGGTAGTGCTGTTCATCTGTTTCACAACACTGTTTACCGCATCCAGGGCATACAGATAAGGCCCATAACTGACCAGGCCTCCGGGACGTTCAATGCCTTCGGGCCCGGCCAGCAATTCGCCCCTCTCATTGGGCGTATACCACTTCTGGAGCGCAACCTGGTTCAAGTTGAGGTTGCCGCCATTGGCGCCCGGGGCGCCGGCCGGCGCCGCCGTCAGGGTTGCCCCCGCCGGCCAGCCTCCGGACGTCTTGGGCCCGTAGACCGCCATGCCCTGGGTATCCAGATAGAAATCTCCGACGTTGCCGGCCGCGCTGCCGGGAGCGCCGGTGCCATTGAGGACCGTGCTGCCGGGACCGCCTTGGGGACCCGCGGTGGTGCCCGGGCTGCCCGCCGCGCCCGCATTGCCCGTCGCGCCATGCGCTCCCTGGCTGCCCTGGGGACCCGTGGCGCCGCCCGCGCCCGGGAACCCTGTGGACCCTTGGCTGCCCGTCAATCCGGAGACACCCCTCAGCCCTTGGGCACCTTGGGGGCCCGTCCCCCCCGTGGCGCCAGTGGCCCCCTGGGGCCCGGCGCTGCCCGCGGCACCCTGGGCACCGGTGGCGCCCTGGGGCCCCATGAGGCCATTGGCCCCCGCGGGCCCCTGAGTCCCCGCCGTTCCCGCAGTGCCACCGGCCCCCTGGGGGCCGACCAGCAGGTTGCCGGCGGGCCAGGCCCCGGCCGCCCTGGGACCGTATACGCTCAAGCCCGCCGTATCGTAGTAGAAATCCCCGTCAGCCCCCGTGGCGCCGGGAGCCCCGATACCACTCGAGAACGTGGAACCGTTGGCACCCGCCGGACCGGCGACACCCTGGGGACCCGCCGAGCCTGTCGAGCCAGGATTGCCTTGGGGGCCGGCGGCGCCCTGGGCGCCGGTGCCGCCTGGGCCCCCGCTGGAGCCCGCCGGGCCCACCAGGAGGGCGCCAGAGGCGGGCCAGCCGTTGGCCCAGGGGCCATATACGCTTGCATGGGCCGTATCCACGTAGAAGTCCCCGGCCTTCCCCGTGATGCCAAGCTGGGTGGGATGGCCCGCGCCGCTCAGGACCGAGGTGCCCTGGTTGCCGGCGGATCCCGTGGCGCCCTGGGGTCCGGCCGGGCCCGCGAGCCCTGGGGTCCCCTGGGGACCGTCGGGGCCGGCAGCGCCTCCCAGGCCCTGGGGCCCCTGAAGGCCCTGGGATCCGGCGGGACCTGTGGAACCGATGGAACCCGCGCTCCCCGCCAAGGGCAGGCCGCTGGAGGGCCAGGCCTGATCCCACGGACCATAGAGGCTGTTATTGGATGTATTAAGGTAATAATCCCCCTCGGCTCCGGCGACGCCCAACTGGGTGGGATCGCCCGCACCACGGGTGAGGGTGGCGCCCCGGGAACCCGCGGAGCCCGTGGGCCCCTGGGGTCCCGTCCCGCCCTGGGCGCCCGGGGTTCCCGGGACGCCGTCCGGACCAGGGGCCCCCGGGCCGCCCTGGCGCCCCTGGCGGCCCTGGAATCCCATGGGTCCGCTGGGACCGGCGGCGCCCTGGAAACCAGCCAGCGAGACACCGGAGGTGGGCCATGCGCCGACCCAAGGGCCGTAAAGGCTGTTGTTGGACGAATCGAGGTAGTAATCCCCGGCCGTTGCCTGGACCCCCATCCGGGTGGGATCGCCCACGCCGCTCACGACCGTGGCGCCCCGGGCGCCCTGGGATCCTGGTAGCCCCTGGGGTCCGGTCGCCCCCTGGGCGCCCGGAAGGCCCGCGGCGCCATCCGTGCCGGGAGCCCCCAGCACGCCCTGGCGCCCCTGGAGTCCCTGGAGTCCAACGGGGCCGGTGGCGCCGGTGGTGCCCAGGGTTCCCGCCAGGGAGATGCCGGTCGCGGGCCAGGCTCCGGCCCAGGGACCATAGAGGCTGTTGTTGGAAGTATTGAGGTAATAGTTCCCCATCGCGCCCTGGACCGCCAGCTGGGTGGGATCGCCGGCGCCGTTTACGATCGTGGCGCCCTGGACCCCCTGGGATCCCGTGGGTCCCTGGGGACCGGCCGTCCCCTGGGGGCCCTGGATGCCCGGGGATCCATCCGTGCCGGGAGCCCCCGGGCTGCCTTGACGGCCTTGGGTTCCCTGGGGACCCGCGGCGCCCATGGCACCCGCAGCGCCCTGGAACCCAGCCAGCGAGACACCGGTGGCGGGCCAGGCGCTGGCCCAAGGGCCATATAGACTGTTGTTGGCGGTGTCGAGGTAATAGTCCCCGGTCGCGCCGGGAACCCCCATCTGGGTCGGATCACCCGCTCCGCGGGTGACCGTGGCGCCCCTGGCGCCCGCCAGGCCCGTGGCGCCCTGGGGACCGATATCTCCAGTGGCCCCAGGAATCCCCGGAAGCCCGTCCGGGCCGGGAACGCCCAGGCCGCCCTGGCGTCCCGGGGTGCCTTGGGGGCCCACAGGACCCGTTGCGCCGGTGGCTCCCTGGGTGCCGGCCAGAGGCAGGCCGGTGGCGGGCCAGGCGCTGGCCCAGGGGCCATAGAGGCTGCCGCTGGCCGTATCCAGATAGTAGTCCCCGGCGGCCCCGGCGACGCCCACCTGGGTGGGGTTCCCCACGCCGCTGGAGAACGTGGCGCCTCGGGCGCCCGTCGGGCCCGCGAGTCCCGGCGCTCCCGCCGGGCCTTGGGCGCCCGGAATGCCAGGATTGCCATCCGGGCCGGCGGCTCCGGCGTTTCCCGGGCGTCCAGGAACGCCCTGGGGACCTGCGGGGCCCATGGCCCCAGCGGCCCCCGGGGTGCCCGCCAGGGCAAGCCCCTGGGTGGGCCATTGGCCGGCCCAGGGGCCATAGAGGCTGCTGTCGGTGGTGTCCAGATAGTAGTCTCCGGCCGCGCCTGCGACGCCCGCCTGGGTGGGGTTGCCCACGCCACCTGAGAACGTGGCGCCCCTGGCACCCGCCGGCCCCGCGGTTCCCTGGGCCCCCGCGGGCCCTGGAAGGCCGGGGCTTCCCGGGGCACCGTCCGGTCCAGGCGCGCCCGGGTTCCCCCGCAGGCCCGGAAGGCCCTGGGGACCCGCGGAACCCGCGGCGCCGGTTCCGCCCTGGGATCCGGCCAGGGGGATCCCGGTTCCGGGCCAGGCTGTGGCAAAGGGACCATAGAGACTATGGGTGGAGGTATCCAGGTAGAAGTCCCCCGTGGCCCCGGAGACACCCGTCTGGGTGGGATCGCCCGCGCCACTGAACAAGGTGGCGCCCCGGGGGCCGGTGTCACCCGCGGCCCCCTGGGTTCCCGCCTGACCCGCGGGCCCGGCGGGGCCCTGGGGTCCGGGGGCGCCCGGCGCCCCCGGGAGGCCCGGGAGCCCCAGCGCCCCGGGGGAGCCTGCGGGGCCCCCAGGGCCCGTGGGGCCCTGGGTTCCCGCCAGGGCAAGCCCCGTGGCGGGCCAGGCGCCGGCCCATGGGCCATAAAGACTGTTGTTGGCCACATTGAAGTAATAGTCCCCGGTCGCCCCGGCCACCCCCAGCTGGGTAGGGTCGCCAGTTCCCGTACGTACGGTCGCGCCTGGGGCGCCCACGGCTCCGGCAAGTCCCTGGGGTCCTAACGCTCCCGCAGGGCCAGGGCTGCCCTGGGGCCCCGCGGAACCGGGCAGGCCCGGGGCGCCCGGTACGCCCATGGCGCCTGGGGGTCCGGCGGGACCGGCCGCGCCGGCCGTTCCCATGGGTCCCACGAGCGGCACGCCGGCCGTGGGCCAGCCATGGGCCCATGGCCCGTACAGGCTGTTGTTGGCGGTATCGAGGTAATAGTCGCCGGCCGCTCCGGTTACACCCATCTGGCCGGGATCGCCGGACCCGCTGGTGAAGGTGGCTCCGGTGGGGCCCGTTGGCCCCGTGGGACCCTGCGCGCCCTGGAGCCCCGCGGACCCTTGGCTGCCCTGGAAGCCCACCGCCCCCTGCCCGCCCGTGGCCCCCCGGGGCCCCCTGCTGCCGGTGGGGCCAGGCCCGCCCGCGGGTCCGGATACGCCCGCCGCTCCAGGGGCGCCCTGATCGCCTTGGGACCCCTGAGGTCCCGCCACCAGGGTGCTGACCGTGGGCCAGGCTCCGGTTCGCGGCCCATAAAGCCGGTCGGTGGCCGCATCCAGGTAGAAGTCACCCGGCCCACCCAGGCTGGCGCCAGGCGCGCCGGTGCCATGCCAGAGGGTGTTCCCGGCCAAGCCCGAGCCTCCCCTGGGACCGGTGCCCCCCGGAAGGCCGGTCCTGCCCTGGGGACCCACAGGCCCTGCCGGTCCGATGGGCCCGGCGGGCCCCGTCTTGCCAGGCGCGCCGAGCAGGACGCCGGAAACCCACTGGGTGCCATCGAACCCCAGCACCTCCCCGGCCAGGGGCGCATGGGTGGCCAGGTCCAGGGGATACCCCTGGAACCGGAGCAGCACCGTGGCGTTCTGGGTGCCGCCCACGTCGCCCGCCAGAGGGCCGGTGATCTGGAAGGTCGAACTCGCCTGGAAGGCCGGCACCAGATCGATGTTGGGACTGAGCACCGTCGTGCCGACGGCCACCTTCAGCTGGAGCCCCGGCAGGCCCAGGATGGAACCGGGAATGGCGGGGGTGCCCGGGCCGCCCAGTTCCACCGTGTAGAGCCCCTGGCTCACCGCCAGGGAGACCGCTCCCGAGTTCCACAGATCCGGCCCCCCGGGCTGCAGGATCGTGAAGGTGAAGGGGGTCTGCCCCTTGACGGGAACGCCCGACAGGCTCAGCCGGCCCTGGTAGGTCAGGATCGGACTGGGGATCGCCGCCTGGCTCAGGAGCGCCGGCGCGCCCAGGCTCATGGAGACCAGCGACAGGACCACACGTGTGAGCATCGGGACCATCCGGAAAGGAATCCCATGGCCGAGCCCCCCGGGCAAAAGTCCCGGATCAGGGCGGCCAAGGACAGATCGTGGAGTGCGAGACAGAAATGGCCCGCTTCGAACGCTGGAACCGAGTCGGGTTTTCTCTGGAGATCAATTGGAATATTTAAAAAACTCCTGGATTAATGCTGGTAATAACCTAAGCCACAAAATACGACAGGCAAGTGAACAGAAATATTTAATTATATTGAGTATGTTATCAATCCGTACACTCATTATTTTGCACACAAGAAGTCAACTTGTGTTTTAAGTTCCCAAAGTCATCCAGACCTTCAAAGAACGGTCGAGTCTCTCTCGTTGGCTTCCTGGAACGCCTGGGCATAGTGGCGCCGGCCCAGTTCCAGGTGATCCTGGATGGCCTTGTTGCGCACGAACGTGGTGTTGCCGCCCTCGTCCTGGAACCGGTAGAGGTAAAGCATGCGGTCGATGTGCCGGCATTTCGAACGCAGGAAGAACCGTGCGAACAGATCCCAGTCGTCCGCCACGCTGAGGTTGGGGTTGTAGCCCCCCAGGCGGGCCAGCTCCGAGGCGCGGAAGGCCCGCACGTGGTTGGGCCCCACCGTGAGGAAGTAGGCGAACTGGTCGGTATAGGCCGGCCCGAAGCGGCCGTAGAGGTCCGGAGTCAGGCACTCCAGGTAGCGGCGGCCCTGGTACTCGGTCTCCCGGTAGCGGTCCGCCCAGAAGGCGCCCTCATAGCGGTGGCCGCGGCCATCCTGGAAGAACTCGGCGAAGTTGGAATAGACCATGCCGGTATCCGGATCCTCCTCGAAAGCCTGCTTGACGGCTTCCAGGGCATCGGCGGTGAGCAGGTCATCGTGGTCCAGCTCCACCAGGAAGGAGCCCATGGCCGCCTGGGTGGCCAGGCGCTTGACGGCGCCGATCTTGCCCAGGTGGTTCACCCGGATCGGGCGCACCCGGAAGTCCTCGGCGGCGATCTCCAGCAGGCGCTCCCAGGTGCCGTCGCGGCTGCCGTCATCCACCACCACCCATTCCCAGTTCCGGTAGGTCTGCTGGCGCAGGGAATGGTAGGTGTCGCGCAGGAAGTCCCCGGTGTCGTAGGTGGCCGTGTACACCGACAGCAGGGGCTGGGCGGCATCCCCCGGGTGGCCCCAGAGCCAGCCCTGGTAGCAGGCTTCCACCGCTTGCACGACCGCCTCGGAAGCCAGCTCGGAATCCAGATGGATCCAGCGCTTTCGCACCTCGAAGGGCGCCAGGTTCAGGGACGCCGGGACCGGACCGCAGGTGACGATCACGTCCGGCCGGAACGTCGCAAGGGTGGCGCACAGGCTGCGGCTGTTCGGTTCCAGCCGCGCCGTGACGTAGGGCACGTCCCAGGTCTTTCCGATGAACAATACCTTCACGTCCGCGGTCGGCATGGATGGACACCCTGGGCTTGTCGATTCAATTTAATTAATATCCAATTCACGGCAAGGCTGACTTGCCGCGCCACGGAACCTTTCCCTGCGGGTGCGCATCGACTTGGGGATGCCTGGGGAGGTCGCCTGGGGAGGCTGGGAGCACCATGGCCATGCGCGCGTCTGAACTGCCGTCCTGCGAAGTCCTGGGACCGCTGGATCCCGCCTTCGCCAAGCCCAGGACCGTCGCCCTTCTGGAGCGGGCAGAGAACCGACATCTCCTGGACCATGTGGCCATGGACGCCTTCGGGGCCCACGTCTTCCCCGGGGACCTCCTGGCTTATCCCCCGGCCGGTTTCCTCCAGGATCTGAACCGCCAGATCCAGGACGGGAACCCGATCCACCTGTGGGTCAACCTGCCGGTCTGTGAACAGCGCTGCCACTTCTGCCAGTTCCCGGTGGTGACCGCCAGGGATGCGGGCCACCGGGGCGGTGTGCTCCAGCGCGGGCTGGACGCCTACCTCAGGGAGGTCCGGCTCTGGCTGGAAGCGGTGCCGGCCCTGGGGCAGGTCCCCATCGGCGCCTTCAGCCTCCTGGGCGGCACCCCGACCCTGTTGTCCGACGAACAACTCGAAGCGTTGCTTTATTTCTACCGGGAGCACTTCCGTTTCCGCGCGGACACGTCCATCCGGATCGAGGGCACGGCCTCCAGCTTCACCCGGGATCGGCTGGAACAGCTGCGGCACCAGGGTATCGGGACCGTCTCCGCCGGGATCCAGTCCTTCGACGATGCGGTCCTGGCCGCGGCCCACTGCGTCCATACCGCGGCGGACGCCATCCGCTACCTCGAGCAGGCCCGCCTCCGATTCGAAGTGGACCTGGACCTGATGTACGGCATGGCGGGACAGGACGTCCGGGGCTTTACCCACCACGGTCGGCTGAAGAAGGCCGCCCGGATCTTCAGGGACAGCGGCTACCGGATCCATCTGGACCTGGGCTACGAGATCAAGTCCGACAAGGGCCGGTTCTTCGCCCCGCATGAGGATGGACTGCCGGACTGGGTGCACCGGATCCGGACCCTCCCGGAGCCTTTCGGCCAGTACTCGAACGAACTGGTCGCCGGAAGCCTGCGCGACCTGGCCCAGCCCCAGGCCGCCGAACCGGACCCGGAGGAGGCCGTGGCGCACTATGCCCGGGAGATCGCCAACCGGCTGGTGCGGACGTTCGTGGCCTTGAACCTCAGGATCCTGATCGTGGAGAACGGGACCCTCCCCGAGAACGTCTATTTTTCCACGGCCCTGCACCGGGCCATCGAGGTCTACGGCAGGTGGACCCGGGCCGGGAAGTACGTGCTGTGGCGGGACCACGACCTGATGTGGACCAGCGAACCAGGCAGCCAGAAATACGGCCAACATCCCTATCCAAGGGTCCCGAAGCTCCAGGCTTCGCCCTTCATCACGCACGTCGTGCTCAGCCAGGCCGACCGTGACCTCGCCAAGGCCTGGAGCCCGGAGGCCGAACTGGAGATCCTCCCGAACCATTTCTGGAACCGCATGGCCAGCGACCCCGCGCGGCCGGAGCAGGCGTCCGCACGCGCCTTCCGGTCGGCGCACGGCATCCCCGCCGGGGCGATCCTGATCGCCCGGTACACCCGGATCATTCCCCAGAAGCGCATCGACCGGGACCTGGACCTGCTGGCCTTCCTGCACCAGTTCGCCCGCGACCACCCCGAGGACCCGGGCCTGTATCTCTGCATTGCCGGCGACGAGCACGAAGCCGCCGAGGAAAGCCAGCGTCTGCGCGCAAGGGTCAGAGCCCTTCAGCTGGAAGCCTCCGTGGTCTTCACGGGGGAGCTCGAGCCCATCAGCCAGGCACACGCAAGCTCGACAGGACGTTCGGTCTACGACCTGATCGTCGCCAGCGATCTGTGCAGCTTCCTCACGTCCCAGGACTACGAAAGCTTCGGCAACCCGGTCGCCGAGGCGATCATGCTGCACCGGCCCTATCTGTCCAGCTCCTACGACCGCTACCGGCCCTGCTATGCGGACAAGGGCTACCGCGGACTCGTCTTCCCGGTGGCCCAGGGCCAGGATGGCCCCATGGACCTGGGGTTCGCCGCGGAATGCAGCATCGTCATCCCCGTCTTCAACGAGGCCAGGAACCTCGAGCAGGTGTTCCAGGACCTGGGCCGGCAACGGCGCGGCGACAGCCCCAGGAAGCACCCGTTCGAGCTCATCCTGGTGGACAACCATTCCACGGACCAGACGCGCCGGATCATGGCCGAAGCCTCCCGGAGGGACCTGGGCTACGGCCTGACCTGCCTTCAGGAACCCCGCCAGGGCGTGGCCCACGCCCGCAAGGCAGGCATGGACCTGGCGGTGGCCCGAAGCCTCGAACGCGACCGGCGGTGCGGCCTCCAGCGCCCCTTCTACCTCCTTTCCGCGGACGCGGACTGCAGGCTGGAGGAGGACTGGGTCGATGGCCTGGTCGAGCAGCTCGAGGCCACCGGGGCCGCCCTGGCAGTGAGCCATTACTACTATGCCGAGGCCGACTTCCCCGATCAGCCGCGCCTGTTCCAGGTCCTGGACCGCATCGTGCGGGCGCGGGCCTGCGCCTGGGCGCTCATGGGCGGCTTCCCCGACGGCAAGGGCTTCGCCGTCACCCGGGACAAATACCAGGAAGTGGGCGGCATCGAGCTGTTCTACCAGGTACGGGATGGCGAATTCGTATGCCACCTGTCCGACGACTGGGATTTCGGGATCAAGCTGAGGGCGAGCGGGGAGGAACTCGTGTTCGCGCCCCGGTCGCGGGTCCGGATCAACCCGCGCAGGATCCAGGAGGGTCTGGACGACATGCTGGAAGGGGTGGCCTACGGGAGGAATGGCATCATCACCATGAACGACTACCGTCCCCTGCAGCCATCGGTCCGGGCGGACCTTTCGGCGGCCCAGGCCGGGCGGCTGTTTGCCAATGCCATCAAGGATTTCACCCCCAAGAACCTCATCCTGCCCCTGCTGCTGACCCCGGAGCTGCTGAAGCGCCAGCCGGTCCTGGCGTTCCTGACGCCCAGCCTGTGCGCCAGGCTGGCCGCGAGGATCGAGGCGATCAAGGCCCAGATGCAGATCAAGAACTTCCTGCCGATCCACCGCTACAAGACGCCGAGTTCATGGGCCACGGCGGGCGCCAGAAAGCTCCGGTCGACCGAGAATTTCAGCGTGGCCCCCGGCTCCAGGCGATAGACATAGTTCAGGAAGCCCTGGCCCACCCGGGAAAAGGACAGGCGCATGAGCCGGGGTGCCTGGACGGGGGCCTGGTAGGCTTCCCCGGGCTCCTGCCAGGCCTGGATCGCCCCTGGGCCCTGCAGCAGGAGATCCATGAACAGCGTGCAGTCCTGGGCGCTGGCGTGCTGAAGCACGATCTGGACCGCATGGCTGCTCTGGTTGGTGAGTACCTTTTCCGCCCTGGCGGGCAGGGCCAGAAGGCACAGGGCGAGCAGGAAACCGGGTTTCAGGAGGCTGGTTGGCATGGATCGCTTTCATGGGAAGGGAGGGACAGGAGGCTCGCCACGGGGGACGGACGGGGAGAGTGTATGTTTAATACATGACGCTCGTCAGCCTTTGGTTCCCGCGCGTTTTTCACCGGGACGGCCAGCTGAACGGCTGGCGGCGCAGGTCGCACGGGCCGGGGCCCCAGGGCCTTCCCGGGCGGCCGCGAGCCCTTCGGCCCCGGCCGGCCTACCCAGCCGACCGGCTGGTCAGGCAAGGCCGGAGGCCCATCAGCGCGAGCATGCCGGCGATGGTCGCCAGGTAGGCGACCAGCTGCGCGCCGCTGGGCCGGGCGGTATAGCCGATCAGGGTGTGGACCAGACGGCCCCCCAGGCTGTCATCGCCGAGCAGCCAGGAGGAGTCCCAGACCGTCGCGGTCAGCACCTCCAGGTGGCCCGCCTGCTGGATCCAGGCGATGGCCTGGGCGGCGAGTCCGGCCGCGAGCAGGGTGATCAGGCCCGAGGCCACCCGGAACAGGTGGCGCGCGGGGACCGTCACCAGGCCCAGGTACATGAGCGCCGAAAGGCAGGCCCCTGCCAGCAGGCCGAGCGCCCCGCCCGCGACCATGGCCGCCGGCGAGGTCTGGCCCGAGGCCGCGATGCTGTACAGGAACAGAACGATCTCCGAGCCCTCCCGCAGCACGGCCACCCCGCAAACGATCGCCAAGGCCGCCAGGGGCTTCCGGCCGGCGGCCACCGCCCGGCCCAGCGCGTGCACGTCCTGGGCCCGGCCTTGGCCCGCCATCCAGACGTTGTGCCAGGTGAGCATGCCCACGGCCAGCAGGAGGATGGCCGCATTGAACAGTTCCTGGCCGGAGCCGTCGAACAGGGCGGCGATCCTTCCGGCGCACGCGGCGACCAAGCAGGCGCAGAGGGCGCCGGCCAGCACGCCGAACGCGACCCACCGGCCGCGCCGGGGGACCCCCCGGGTCGCCGCGAGCACGATCCCCACGATCAGGCCGGCTTCCATGATTTCCCGAAAAACGATCAAAAGGGCTGCCAGCATCGGCCTACTCCGAAATGACCACGGCCTGGGCCGTATCCTTGTGGAATTCGCCGATGACGGCGTAGCGTCCAGGTCCCAGCGGCCGAAGCCGGATCCGGCCCTGGGCGCCCGGCGGGATCACCTTCTCGATGGCCAGCTGGAGCATCTCGAACTCCTCGGGGGTGCCGTCCTGGTTGGTCACCACCAGGAAGGTCGGCTTGCCGGTCTTGACGTGGATCTCGGCCGGCGAGAAGCGGTGATCCTGGAGGGTCACCTGGACGGTGGCCGGTTCCTCCCCGCGCGCCACCGGGACGGCGAGCAGGAGGCAGAGGGCGGGTCCCAGGGCCCGCAAAGGAAGGAATGCATGCATGATGGCTCCTGATCAGGAAGGGCGGGAAAGCTACTCGAACAGCTGCTGGCCGATGTAGCCGCCCGGGGCCGCTCCCCCGGGGCAGGCGAACAGTCCGCTGCCGACGGCGGTCACGAACTGGTTCAGCTGGTCCAGCTTGGACATGGGCTCGAACATCCGGATGAAGCCGGTGCGGGGATCGCGCTGGTAGCAGACGAACAGCAGCCCCGCGTCGTACTCCAGGCCCTGGTGCCAGGGCGGCCAGCGTTCGGCGGTGAGACTCAGCCCGTCGTTGTAGTTGTAGGAACGGCGCAGGATCTGCATGCCCCCGTTGCTGCCCTTGTTGGTGAGCCGCACATGGGCGTTTTCCGGGAGGACCGGATCGCCCTGGGCATCGGTGGCGGTAAGGCTCACCGGATCCTTTTCGTGCCGCTGGCCCAGGGGGGCGCCGGATACCTTTTCGCGGCCGAAGGTCTGCTCCTGGAAGGCGACGCTCATCCGGTCCCAGTGCTCGAAGGCCACCCGCGACTTGCGCGCCACCAGGTAGCTGCCGCCGCGCATCCAGGCCGGCCCCTCGCTGCCCACCCATACGAAGGTGTCCATCAGCTTCGCATCGGTGGTGGCGGGGTTGCCGGTCCCGTCCAGGAAGCCCATCAGGTTGCGCCCGGTGGCGCCGGGGCCGGCATGCTCGAAGTAGCCGGCCTGCACCCAGCGCAGCTGGGCCACCCCTTCGGCCATGCGCGCCAGCTGGCGCACGGCGTGGAAGGCCACCTGGGGATCGTCGGCGCAGGCCTGCACCGAGAGATCGCCGCCGCTAAGGCCCGCCACCAGCTGGTCGCCGGTGAAGGCCGGCAGGTCCACCAGCGCTTCGGGGCGGCGCGCCGCCAGACCATAGCGGTCCTTGCCGTCCTTGACGAACAGGCCCGCGCCGAAGCCGAAGGTCAGGGTCAACCGGGACGGCCGCAGACCGAGCACATCGCCGGTGTCGGCGGCGGGCAGCTGCCGATCCTGGCCCAGCGGCCCGGCCGTGAGGCCCAGGCTCATGCGGGCGGAGGCGGCGGTCCACCGGCGCAGCATCGCCACCACCGCCTCGCGCCGGTCGGTGACCAGATCGAACACCGCGAAGTACGTGCTGGTCTGCCCCGGGGTCAGGATGCCGCCCTGGTGCGGGCCATAGAAGGGCTCGGTCCCGGCCCGGGGCCCGGCCGGCCTGCGGGTGCCTGCGCCCGCCCCGGCGCAGGCCACCGCCGCGCCGGCCAGGAGCGCCACCGCCAGGCGCTGCATCCAGCCCTGGCGCCACCCGCGGGTGCCCGATCCCGCCGTCATCGGGACGCCTCCATCAGGAAGTTGGTGTCGTCCTCCACGTAGTAGAAGCCCTTGCCGTCCGGGGTCATGGCCAGGCCGAACAGGTCGCCGTTGCCCGGAGGGGTCTGGGCCTGGTTGGCGTCGACCCACTGGGCATACAGCTGCCTGCCGGAAACCGGGTCGATTTCCACCACCTGCCCGTTCTTGCCGTTGCAGGCCAGGAGATGCCCGGCGGCGGTCATGGCCAGGGCCAGCGGCCGCTGCAGCAGGCCGCCCTGGGTGACGGGCCGGCCGGTCCCGGCGCTGGTGCTGCGGGTGAGGGCGTCGGGCACCGCGACGATGCGGTTTTCCAGCGCATCGGACACATAGAGCGTGCCGTCGGCCCCCAGGGCCAGTCCGGTGGGCCCCACCAGGAAGACATCCCGGTCCGAGCGCTGGCCGAAGCCGTCGGCCACCACGGTCCGGCCGGTGATCACGGGCGGTTGCCCCGGGGCCACGGCCAGCTCGAGCCGAAGCACCGTGGCCCTGCGGACGACCACCGGCAGGCCAGTCTTGGGATCCGTCACCTCCGGCCCCGCAACGCCGAAGCCGGACATGGTGACGAACAGGGTCGCCGTGGCGCCCCGGTCCACCAGGGCGAGGTTGCCCCAGGGGCAGCTGATCTCGGGCCCGGACCATACGGTGGCCACCTGGCCCTGGGGATCCAGCACGATCAGGCCGCCCTCGCCGCGGGTGCGGGTGGTGCCGTCCGTGCTCGGGGCGCTGCCGACGATGATCCAGCCTGACTTGAGCATGGCCATGGCGGTGCTCAGGCCGACCCCGCCGGGCACCTGGGCCAGGTGCTGGGGCAGCCTGGCGATCAGGGTGGTCTTCCGGGTGGCGGGGCTGTAGGCCAGGATGGTCCCGCCGGTGCCCTGCAGGTTCGAGATGTTGTTGAAGTTGTCCACCAGCACGTCGCCCTGCTGGATCCGCCCGGCGGCGACCGGGGCGACGAAGACCGCATAGGGATTCAGGTCCCCGTTGTCGGTCACGGTGGAGGTGAGCTGCTTGTGCCGGTGGAGGGTCTCGAGCAGGCCCGCGGGGCCTGCAGCCCGCCCCGGCGCGGCCGCCACGGCCATCAGGGCGGCCAGGGCGAGCCGGCCAGGCCAGGAGAATCGTTGCTGCAGCATGGTACGCGCTCCTTCAAGGTGGGGTGGGGCAAGGGTCGGACGGGGGGAATGCCGGCTAGAAGAACAGATTGGTGCGCAGGCCGATCACCAGCTCGTTGCGGAGGGTCTGGCCCGGCTGGTCGGGGTTCAGGGCTCCGGCGCCGGGCCGAAATACGTACTGGCCATCCGGCTGCAGCTGCCACCAGGGGGTGACCTGGTACTGGTAGGTCGCTTCCACGAAGGTCTCGCTGCCGCGCACGGGGTAGTAGGCCCCGGTGTACCGGCCGGTATCCTCGTCGAGGCCACTGGCCTGGCTGCTGACCTTGGCGTAGCCCATGCCGATGCCGAAGGTGTCGTCGTCCCGGTGGGCGAATGGCTCATGGAAGGTGAACCCGGCGTTCAGGCTGAAGCTGACCAGGTTGCGATCCGTCTGGGGCGTGCCCATGGCCCGGAAGAAGACGTTGATGTTCTGGTCGGGCTCGCCGGCGGCGCGCCAGAGCATCTGGTCGGCGACCAGGTAGAGGCCGTGGTCGCCGCGATGGGTCCGGGCGGTGCCGCTGCCCGCGGGATCGGCCAGGGACAGGCCCGCCGTGTCGTAGCGCTGGTCCGCGAACCGTTCCGAGTCGAACCAGAGGCCGAGCTTGTAGGTCCGGCCCAGGGGCTCGGTCTGGTGGGCCATGATCATGGTGCCCAGCGAGGGATAGGCGAACTGGAGCTCGGCGATGGCCAGGGCGCCACCGTGCAGCGGGAAGCTGGTGCCGGTGCGGTTGCGCATCTGGGGGTCGCCGCTGTTGTCGGCCACCGGACTGCCGTTGAACAGTCCTGCCAGCACGGTGATCCCGTCGGCCGGATGGGCCCGGATCCGGACGCCCAGGGCCGACAGCGGGTAGGCCGGACCGCCTCCAGGCAGATCGACGGAAGGCACCATCGCCCAGCCGAACATGGTGTTGACGAAGGCGTTGCCGTTCTGGGTCACCATGAATTCCTGATCCAGGCTTTGCTGCCCGAGCTTGACGTCCAGCTGGCCCTCTTCCAGGAACTTCTGCTGGTACCAGAGCTCCCACAGGCGGGTGGCCCGGTCCGACGCGATGCCGCTGGCGGTCTGCAGGGTGCCCAGGTTTTCCGCGCTGAGGTTGCTGCCATGGATCTGCAGGCCGCTGGCATTGAAGGTGCCGCCATGCAAGCCGAACCCCCGCTGGGTATCCATCTGCAGCACCAGCTGGGTCAGGCCGTCATAGACGAAGCCCTTCCGGATGCCCCCGCTGACGTTGCCCAGCAGTTCGCTGGTTTCCTGCAGCGACAGGGTCGTGCCGTAGCGGCTGAGCCAGGTGCGCAGGCCCCACAGGTCGCCCAGCAGGCCGTTGCTGCGGGAGAGGCCATCCAGCAGGCTGGGGGCCCCGCGCTTCGCCGGACCGGGCGGTGGCGTCCCCGGCTCCGCCAGCACCGGGACCGGGGGCGGCGCCGCCGAGGCTGGCCGCACGCCCGTCGGGACCGCAAGGCCCACGAGCGCCAGCCCGATTCGGCGCCTGGCCGCAAGGCGCACGCGTACGCCTCTGTCCGAAAACAACAGGTCTGTTGACATGACTTTCCCCTCGGAAGACGCCCACCTTCCCCCGAACGTTCGCCAGAAGGCCGCCTGTTTCAAATGATACTGAGTCTCATTCCGG
>Ga0302193_10000688_pt1 | contig 30252 bp, 28 predicted proteins | sample II_Bog_E3_3_FD_200228 | JGI IMG/M metagenome (GOLD analysis project Ga0302193, IMG submission 200228) | Peat permafrost microbial communities from Stordalen Mire near Abisko, Sweden - II_Bog_E3_3 | ecosystem: Environmental > Terrestrial > Soil > Wetlands > Peat | place: Sweden: Abisko...
CGTACAAGGTCACGAAGGACCTGCTGGTCTACGTCTCGGCCTCGCATGGCGAGAAGTCGGGCGTGATCAACACGGGCAGCCAGCCGATCTTCGGCACGGCCACCTCCGCCGGCGCGGTGCTGTATAATGGCCGCTATGTCACCGGTATCCAGCCGCTGATCACCAAGCCCGAAAAGGCCACCGACTTCGAGCTGGGCTTCAAGAGCGCGTGGTTCAACCACCGCTATGTGCTGAACGCCAATATCTATCAGAACACGATCACGGATTATCAGGGCCAGATCACCGATACGGTCTCGTTCGCGCCGCAGGTGGTCTCGTTCGTCGGCAACATCCCCAAGATCCGCCTGCGCGGTCTGGAGGTGGAATCGAGCCTGCGCATCAACGACTGGTTGCAGGTTCACGCCAATGGTGCCCGCACCATCGCCAAGTACATCGATTTCCCGACGGCGGCCTATCCCGTCGATCTGGGCGCGGGTTACAGCAGCCTCAGCGGCACCGATCTGCCCAACGTGCCGCGGTGGACCGTCAATGCCGGCGTCGATTTCGACAAGCCGATCGGTCAGTTCCTGGGTAACGACATCGCGCTGTTCGGCTTCGTCAACGAATCGGTGAAGGGCAAGACGCGCTTCTCGGATATCCGCTCGACGATCTACCTCGGCCAGGCGGCCTATGGCCTGACCAATGCCGAGATCGGTGTCCGCCGCCTCGACGATCGCCTGTCGGTCTCGTTGTGGAGCAAGAACCTGTTCAACAAGAGCTACGCCATCCCGGCCGGCATCGCCACCAACTCGAACCTGGCCGGCGCCACCGCGACCTATCCGACGTTTGCGACATACACCCCGGGTGAGCCGCGCACATTCGGTGCCACGCTGACCGGCAAGTTCTGATGCGGGCGCGCGTGGCGGGCGGGCTGGATGGCCGGCCCGCCACGTGGCTGGGCGGCATCGGCGATCAGGGCGTGGTCAGCGCGTCAGGCATGGCGGGCTGGCCCGCCTTTTCGCGCAGCAAGGCATCGGCCAGCGTGCGGTTGTCGAGGATGCTGGTCACGGCATCGCGCACTTCGGCGAACAGGGCGCGCATCTGGCACGTGGTTTCGTCGCGGCAATCCTCGCAGCGCTGATAGAAATTGCGGCTGACGCAGGGCAGCATCGACAGCGGCCCATCGGTCACGCGGATCACTTCGGCAAAGGTGATCAGGTCCGCCGGCCGCGCCAGTTGGTATCCGCCCATGTTGCCGCGCACACTGCGCACCAGACCGGCGCGGCGCAGATCGGACATGATCGCTTCCAGAAACTTGCGCGGGATCTGCTCGTCGACCGAGATCAGCGCCACCTGGCGAGTCTGGCCACCGGCGCGGCCGATGTTGAGCAGCGCCTTGAGGGCATAACGCGCGCGTTGGGAAAGCATGACCAGAACCACCGATAAGTCGCGCGCACGACGAGGCCCGCGCTCCGACCGGCGATATAGGGAAACGCCGCCGGTTGCGCAATCGACCCCGTGGCGCGGGGGATCAGTTGATGCGCAAACCCCGCGGTTCCTCGGCCAGCCACGAGGTCGGGATCCACGTCTGCCCGGCCGCATCACGCCATCCGCGCAAGCCGCCGTGCAGGTTATAGACCCGCCGATAACCGATCGCCTGCAAGCTGGCCGCCGCCAGCGCGCCCCGGTTGCCGCCCGCGCAATAGACGATGATCACGTCATCCGGCGTCTCGGTGGCATCGCTGATCATGAACTCCAGCCGCCCCCGGCTGAGGTGCAACGCCCCGGCAAGCGGCGGATTGCGCAGCAATTCCTCACCGTCGCGCACATCGACCAGCAAGGCCCCCTGCGCGAGCAACTGGCGCGCCTCGCCGGGGGCGATTTCGCGGATCTGGCTGCGGGCCTGGGCGGCCAGGGCGCGGATGGCGGTGTAGTCAGGCATGGCTCGCTCCTCGCGGTTTGCAATCAAACGCAACGATGCCTGGCTTTGTGGCCTCAGCCCGTGTCCGGACGACGGCACCCCGCGCCGCCCGATCCGAGCGGAAAAGTCTACCAATGCCATTGAAATCCGCAACGGCCGGGCGGCCTACGAATCCTTTCGCGCGCAGTAGGCGCGCTTCGCCGATCCCGCGCGGCCGATCAGGGGTAAAGCGCCTCCACAGCCAGATCCGCCGCCGCCGGTGCGCGCAGCAAAGGCAGCAATTCCGTCCCCTGCCGCCTGATCTCCTGCAGATAGGGCGTATCCGACAGCACGAAATGGGTGATCCCCAACGCGGCATACTTCCGCAACGAGGCCGCCACATCCGCCGCCGATCCCACCAGCCAGGTCGTCCCTGCGCCGCCCCCGCCGAACCGCCCCGGCGCGGTATAGAGGTTGTCGTCCAGCACGTCGCCGCGCGCCTGCAGGTCCAGCAACCGCCGTTGGCCCACCGCCGCGCGCCAGCGGCGATCGTCGGCCTGCGCGGGGTGGCGCTGGGCAACGGCGGCCAGCTTGGCCTCGGCCTCGGCCCAGGCCTGCGCGGTGGTGTCGCGCACGAACGTGGTGATGCGCAGCCCGAACTCCAGCGGCGGCAGATCGCGATCCAGCGTGCGGCTCAGCGCCTTCAGCCGGGCGATGCGCTCGCCGATATCGACCAGCGGCTCGCCCCAGAACAATTGCACATCGGCCTGGGTCGCCGCCACCTGCTCCGCCGCCGCCGAGGCCCCGCCGAAGTACAGCCGCGGGTGCCGCCGATCCCCGCGCGGGGTTATGCGCGGCACCACAGTCGCATCGCTCACCCGGTAATGCGCGCCGTCGAAGGTCACGTTCTCCTCGGTCCACAGCCGCCGCACCAGCCGCATGAACTCGCCGGTGCGGCCATAGCGCTGCGCCTGATCGCCCTCGTGATCGCCATAGGCGGCGAGGTTGTCCTGCCCCGAGACGATGTTGATCCGCACCCGCCCACCGCTCAGGTGATCCAGCGTCGCCGCCGCCGAGGCCAAATGCGCCGGCTGCCAGTACCCGGGGCGGATCGCGATCAACGGCTGAAACCGCCGCGTCCGCGCGGCCAGCGCCGTCGCCAGCGTGAACGTATCCGGCCGGCCCCAGCCGGTGCCGATCAGCGCCCCCTGCCAGCCGTTCTCCTCCAGCGCCAGCGCATGCTCGGTCAGCGTATCGAGCGCATTGTGCCCATCGACCGTGGTGTCGCCCCGGTGGCCCGGCTCGGCCTGATTGGGGATGTACCAGAGGAATTCGGCGCTCATGCCAGCACCGCCTGCTCGCGCTGCGCGCTGACAAAGCCGTTCTCCGGCCGCGCCAGCCCCAGATTCTCGCGCAAGGTGCGGCCCTCGTATTCATCGCGGAACAGCCCGCGCCGGCGCAGGATCGGCAAGACCTGCTCGATGAAGTCATCCAGCCCGCTCGGCAGGATCGGCGGCATGATGTTGAAGCCATCGGCCGCCCCCTCGCGGAACCACTGCTCGGCGATGTCCGCCACCTGCTCGGGCGTGCCGACCACGACGTGGTGCCCGCGCGCGCCGGCCAGCGTGGTGTAAAGCTGGCGCAGCGTCGGGTTCTCGCGCTCCACGTAATCGGAGACGAGCTTGAGCCGGCTCTTGTTGAGTTCGGTGTCGCCGGGCAGCGGCGGCGCCTTGTCGTCCAGCGACCAGCCGGTGAAATCGCTGCCGTCGTAATACTGACGCACGATCGACCAGACGATGTCCGGGTGGGTCAGACCGTGGATATGCTCCAGTTTGGCCTGCGCCTCGGCCTCGGTGCCGCCGATCACCGGGAACAGCCCGGGCATGATCAGCAGTTCTTCCGGGCGGCGGCCAAACTTGCCCAACCGACCCTTCACATCGCTGTAAAACGCCTGGGCATCGGCAAGATTGAGGTTGGCGGTGAAGATCACCTCGGCGGTCTCGGCGGCCAGATCGCGGCCATCTTCCGAGGCCCCGGCCTGCACGATCACCGGATAGCCCTGCGGCGGCCGCTGGACGTTCAACGGCCCGGTCACGCTGAAATGCTTGCCGACATGGTTGGCGCGGTGGATCTTGGCGGGGTCCAGATAGACGCCGCTGGCCTTGTCGCGGGTGAAGGCGTCGTCCTCGTAACTGTCCCACAACTGCTTGACGAGGCCGACGAATTCGCGCGCCCGCTCATAGCGGTCGGCATGGCGGGGATGGCCCTTGAGGCTGAAGTTGGCCGAGACATCGGCGCCCGTGGTCACCACGTTCCACCCCGACCGGCCCTTCGACAGCCAATCGAGCGAGGCGAACTTGCGCGCCAGCAGATAAGGGTCCTCATATGTCGTCGAGGCGGTGGCGACAAAGCCGATATGCGTCGTCACCGCCGCCAGCGCCGCCCACAACGTCACCGGCTCGAACCCCGCCTGGGTGCCGCGATAGCGCAGCAGCCGCTCGTCCTGTACCGGCCATCCGGCGGGGCTGTCGGCAACGAACAGCAGGTCGAACCTGGCGGCTTCGGCCTTGGCGGCGATGCTCTTGAAGTAATCGAGATCGAGCGCGGCGTGGGGCAGGGCCTCCTCATGGCGCCACGAGGCCGCGTGGTGGCCGGTGGTCATCAGGAAGGCGCCGAGGCGAATCTGGCGGTGGTCGGTCAATTGGGGTCTCCGTCTGGCGATCACGATCACTAACCATATTACACAGGTAGGAAAAGATCTCCAGCACATATGGCACGCGAAGCGATCGCCGCACCGCGCCGCCCGGCGCGGCTGAGTAGTTTCCGATGCTGCCCCCTGCGGACGCGGCCGCCTATGCCCCTCGGATCAGCACCCTGCGTCCGATCCGATGGTGCCGCGCTCGCGCGCGCCCGCGGCGGCAGATGCGTGCGCCAGCAAGGAACAGCACATGCCGAGCCCGTGGTTCTCCCTTGCGATCGCGCTCGTGTGCGTCGCGCTCGTCCTGTTGCTGGCCAGCGTCCGCATCCTGCGCGAGTACGAGCGGGCGGTGGTCTTCACCCTCGGCCGGTTCGAGCGGGTCAAGGGCCCCGGTCTCGTCCTGCTGTTCCCGTTCGTCCAGCAGATGGTGCGCGTCGATCTGCGCATCCAGGTGATCGAGATCCCCAGCCAGGACGTGATCTCCAAGGACAACGTGTCGATGAAGGTCGATGCGGTGCTCTACTTCAACGTGATCAACCCGGAACACGCGATCATCGCGGTCGAGGCCTATCACGCGGCGACCAACATGCTGGCACAGACGACGCTGCGCGCGGTGCTCGGCCAGCATGAGCTCGACGAAATGCTCTCCGAACGCAAAAAGCTCAGCACCGACGTCCAGAGCATCCTCGATGCCCAGACCGAGACCTGGGGCATCAAGGTCAGCAACGTCGAGATCCGCACGGTCGAACTGACCGAAAACATGGTCCGCGCCATCGCCAAGCAGGCCGAGGCCGAACGCGACCGCCGTGCCAAGGTGATCCATGCCGAGGCCGAATTCCAGGCCTCGCAAACGCTGGTCAACGCCGCGACGATCCTGTCCAGCATCCCCGCCGCGATGCAGTTGCGCTATCTCCAGACGCTGACCGAAATCGGCGCCGAGCAGAACACCACAGTCATTTTCCCGATGCCGATCGATATCGTCAAACCGTTCCTCTCGCTGCTGGAATCGGCGGCGACGGCCGATACGCTCAAAGGGCAGACCCAGCCCGATGTGGCGCCCGTTGTCCCTGCGGCATAACCGCGATCTCGCCGTGCCGCCCGCTCAACGATCGCACACGCCCCGCTCCATGGCGGCATCGTAAACCCTGCCGAGCGCCGCCCGGTCACATCGCGCGCCGATGGAGCAACGCGTCACATCGCCAGCGCCGGCTGCTGCAACGCGCGCTCAGCCCCCGTTCGTTCACGCCGCCCCAACCGGCGTGTCCACCCACAGCCAGTTGACGATCTCGGGCATGTCCTGGCCACCCCTCACGGCACCAGCACCGCCGCGCCGTCGAACCGGCCCGCCCGCAGATCCGCCAATGCCTGATTGGCCTGCGCCAGCGGATAGACCGTGGTCTTGACGACAATGCCGATCCTGGGCGCCAGCGCGAGGAACTCGATCCCGTCCTGCCGCGTCAGATTGGCCACCGACAGCACTTGCCGTTCCTCCCACAGCAGGCTGTACGGAAAGCTCGGGATATCGCTCATGTGGATGCCGGCGCAGACCACGCGCCCGCCCTTGCGCACCGCGCGCAGCGCCAGCGGCACCAGATCGCCCACCGTCGCATAGATGATCGCGGCATCCAGCATCTCCGGCGGCATCTGGTCCGATCCGCCGGCCCAGGCCACCCCCAGGCTCCGCGCGAAATCCTGCGTGCCGGTGTCGCCCGGACGGGTGAAGGCATAGACCTCGCGCCCCTGCCAGCGCGCCACTTGCGCCACGATATGCCCCGCCGCGCCAAAGCCATAGATCCCCAGCCGCCGACCCTCGCCGGCGATCTTCAGCGAGCGCCAGCCGATCAACCCCGCGCAGAGCAGCGGCGCCAGCGACACATCGCTGCCCACCTCGCCCAGCGGAAAGGCAAAGCGCGCATCGGCCACCACCGCCGTCGCAAAGCCGCCATCGCGGGTATAGCCGGTGAACAGCGGCGCATCGCACAAGTTCTCGCGCTGGCCCAGGCAATAGGGGCACACCCCGCAGGTATGCCCCAGCCAGGGAATGCCCACCCGCTCGCCCAGCGTCAGGCCAGTCACGCCCGGCCCGATCGCATCGATCCGCCCGACGATCTCGTGCCCGGGGATGATCGGCGATTGCGGGTCCGGCAAATCGCCATCGAACACATGCAGGTCGGTGCGGCACACCCCGCAGGCCAGCACCCTGACCCGCACTTCGCCGGCACCGGGCTGGCGATCGGGCAACTCGGTCCATTGCAACGGGGTGTTCGCGTGGTTGAGCCGCATCGCCTGCAACGCCGTATCCTTTCCTGACGAGCGGCCCGGGGCCGCTTAGACATTCGCCCGCAGTTTCAACTTGCGGAGCACCCGGGGCAGAACCTCCGGCAGATCATCCGCAACCAGCCCCAGGCCAAATTCCGCCGCCGCCGCACCATGCAGCCAGACCGCTGCCGCTGCGGCTTCGAACGCGGGCATACCCTGCGCCAACAATCCCGCGACAAAGCCGGTCAGGACATCGCCGCTGCCGGCCGTCGCCAGTTGGGCCGGCGCATTCGCATTGATGATCGCGCGCCCGTCCGGGCTGGCGATCACGGTATCGGCGCCCTTGAGCACCACGACAGCGCCGCTTTGCCGGGCTGCGGCGCGCGCGCTTGCAAGCTTGTCGGCCACGGGGTGAAACAGGCGCGCGAACTCGCCCGTATGTGGCGTCATCACGCAAGCGCTCTTGATCGCGCGAAACAGATCCTCCGGCGCTTCGGCGAACGAGGTCAGCGCATCGGCATCGAGCACCGCAGTGCGCCCGGTTGCCAGCGCGGCCAAAACGCACGCGCGGGTCTCTGCGCCGACGCCAGCCCCCGGCCCCATGGCAATGACATTGCGGCGTTCATCGGCCAGCAGGTCCAGCCATCCGCGCTGGCCGTCAAAGCTGTGCACGATCGCGTTGGTCAGCGCTGTGGCGTAGATCGGCCATACCGGCGCCGGCGCAGCGAGCGTGACCATGCCGGCCCCGGCGCGTGATGCCGCGTGGGTGGTCATCCGGCTGGCGCCGGTCACCGTCGGGCCCCCCAGGACAAGGACTTCGCCCCGCTTGTACTTGTAGCTTTCTGGCCGGGGCCATGGATAGAGGTCTCCCCAAAGGCCCGGACCGTTCTCCCAGCACTGCGGGGCGATGGCTGTGAGCACGCCAATGGGGGTGCCGATGTTGGCCACGACCAGTTCACCGCAGAGGCCGCGCCCCGGGTAGAGCAAATGACCCGGCTGCTTGCGGAAGAACGTCACCGTGAGATCGGCCGGCGCCGCGGTACCGAGGACGTTCCCGGTGGCTCCGTCGAGACCGCTCGGCACATCGATGGCACAGATCGGCAGCTTGCTGGCCTTCAGCGCCGCGATGAGCAGCAGCGCCGGTCCCGTCAGCGGGCGGGCCAGCCCCGCGCCGAATATCGCATCGACGACGAGCCCGGCACCATCGAGGCTTGCCGGGGCGAATGGCACAAGTGCGCCCGGCCACAGGGCAGCGGCCTGCGCCGCCTCACCGGCCAGCCGGTCGCGCGGGCTGAGCAGGGCCACGGTCACCGGCCACCCGGCCGCCGCCAGATGGCGCGCGGCGACAAAGCCGTCGCCGCCATTGTTGCCCGGCCCGCACAGGACCGTGACCGGCCGCATCGACCAGCGCCCGCCAATGGCGACCGCCACCGCCGCGCCGGCCGCCTCCATCATCGCGATGCCGGTGACGCCGTCCGCCTTGGCTGCCGCATCCGCCGCCCCCATTTGCGCCGGCGTCAGCAGTGTCAGTTCGTTGCGCCGCTGCGCCATGGGCCCAATTGCGTCTGTTTCGTCCATGGGGGGCTCCATCTTGTCGTTGCCAAGCGACGGGTAGCCGAAGCCGGCCCCGGAAATCAGGTTCGGAAATCACTCAGCGCCAGCCGTACGCGATGCAGGCGGAGATGCGCGCTGAGTAGTTTCCGACGGTGTTCAGCAACGGCGCCAAACCATAGAAAAATGCCAGACATATCGCCGTTTTGAGATGGAGACTGCGCGGATGACGTCGGTCGATAACATCATTGCCGAATTTCGGGCGGACAGAAGCCGGCTCATGGATATCGTCATGGCGGTCCAGCATCGCCTCGGGCATGTCAGCGACGCCTCGATCCAGTCCCTGGCGAAAGGCCTGGGGATGCATCCGGTCGAAGTCGACGACATGGTGTCGTTCTATTCCTTCTTTGACAGGGCGCCGCGTGGCCGCTTTCGCATCCGGTTGTCGAAAACGCCGATTTCGCTGATCAAGGGAGCGCAGGCGGTTGCCGCCGCCTTCGAGCATGACCTTGGCTTGACCATGGGCGGAACCACACCCGACGGCGAGTTCACGCTCGAATGGACCAGCGACATCGGCATGGCCGATCAGGAACCCTCCGCGCTGGTGAACGGCGTGGTCTTGACAGCGCTGGCTCCGGCGGATGTCCCGCATATTATCGCAGCGTTGCGGCAATCGGGGCATGAGGGAGGCCTGCCGCCTTATCCGCCACACCGTGGCCAAGGCGCGGCGTTACCCCGCGCCCGCGTGCGGCCGGGGTTGGTCAAGGCCGGCCCGCTGCTGTCCGATCTTCCCGAACCCGGGACGGCGATCATGTCGGCCCTTGCCGTGACACCTGATGCGGTGATCGAGCAGATCACCATGTCCCGGTTGCGCGGTCGCGGCGGGGCCGGTTTTCCAACTGGCATGAAATGGCGGCTCACACGCAAGTCGCCCGGCAAGCAACACTATGTCGTCTGCAATGCGGACGAGGGCGAGCCGGGCACGTTCAAGGACCGGGTCCTCCTGTCCGAGTTCCCCGATCTGGTGTTCGATGGCATGACGGTCGCCGCCTACGCGCTGGGATCGAGCGAAGGCCTTGTCTACCTGCGCGGCGAATATGCCTACCTTTGGGAGCATCTTCAGGGCATTTTGGACGCGCGCCGCAAAGCTGGCTGGCTTGGCAAGGCGGTCGGCAACCGCGCCGGGTTCGATTTTGACATCCGCATCCAACTGGGCGCGGGCGCCTACATGTGCGGCGAGGAATCCTCGTTGCTGGAATCGCTGGAGGGCAAGCGCGGGGCCCCGCGCGATCGCCCGCCGTTCCCGACCGAGCATGGCTACAAGGGGCAGCCGACCGCGATTGACAATGTCGAGACGTTCGTCTGCGCCGCGCGCATCATCGAGAAGGGCGCGCCATGGTTCGCGGCGCAGGGCACCCGGTTGTCGACCGGCACCAAGCTGATGAGCGTGGCCGGCGATTGCACCTATCCGGGGGTTTATGAGGTGCCCTATGGCATCACGGTCAATGCGTTGCTGGATCTGGTCGGCGGATCGGATGCCGAATTCGTCCAGATCAGCGGGCCGTCCGGGCAATGCGTCGCGCCGAAGGATTTCGGTCGCCAGATCGCTTTTGAGGACCTCTCCACCGGCGGATCGACCATGGTCTTCGGACGCGAGCGGGACGTCCTCGCCATTGCCCTGCAGTTTGCGGAATTCTTCGTCGATGAATCCTGCGGCTGGTGCGCGCCATGCCGGATCGGCACCACCCAGCTCAAGCTGGCGATGGAGAAAGTCGTCGCCGGCCGCGCCACTCGCGCCGATCTCGTCGGCATGGAGGCGCTATCCCACACCGTCATGCGTATGAGCCGCTGCGGGCTCGGCCAGATGGCGCCCAATCCGATCCTCTCCTCGATGCGCAGCTTTCCCGAGCACTACGAGGCCCGGCTGCGCGGTGAGGTCTTTGTCCCGGCGATGACGATGGACGGGGCCCTGCGCGAGGCGGTGACGGTCCAGGGCCGCGAATCCATGATGGAGACCAGTTAGATGGGCGCCAAAGCGATCAGCATGACGGTCGATGGCGTCGCGATCGTGGCCAGATCGGGTCAGTCGGTCATTGATGCCTGCGATGCTGCGGGCATCTACATTCCGCGCCTGTGCCACCATCCAGAGCTGACGCCTGCGGGCAATTGCCGGGTCTGCACCTGCACGATCAATGGCCGGCAAAGCGCCGCCTGCGTCACGCCGGCCGCGAACGGCATGGTCATCGAGAACGACACCCCGCATCTGACCGCCGATCGCCGGACCCTGATCGAGATGCTGTTCGTCGAGGGCGTCCATCCCTGCCCCTATTGCGTCGCCAGCGGCGATTGCGAGCTGCAGGCGCTGGGCTATCGCCTCGGCATGACCGCGCCGACGGAGAGCTATCTCTGGCCGCGGCGCAAGCTCGATGCCACCCACCCGGATGTCACCCTCGATCACGATCGCTGCATCCTGTGTTCGCGCTGTATCCGCGCGTCCCGGATGGAGGATGGCAAAACGGTGTTCGGCTTCGAGGGGCGCGGGATCGCCATGCGCCTCAATATCGATGCCCAGGGCGGCCTCGGCGAGACCCAGATGGCGGCGATCGACAAGGCGGCCAGCGTCTGCCCGGTCGCCTGCATCGTCATCAAGCGCGACAGCTATCGCGTGCCCAATGGCGCGCGTCGCTTCGACAAGGCGCCGATCGGCAGCGACATCGAGGCCCGCCGGCCGGGAGCGAAACCATGACCGCCGCCATCGCGCGCAAACCGACGCTGGCCACCTGCGCGCTGACCGGATGTTTCGGCTGCCATATGTCACTGCTCGATATCGACGAGCGCATCCTCGAACTTGTCGATCTCGTCGATTTCGACAAGTCGCCGTTCAACGACAAGAAAGCCTTCGATTGGCAGGTCGACATCGGCTTCATCGAGGGCGGCTGCTCGAACGAGGCCAATGTCTACGAGCTCCGGGAATTCAGGAAGAATTGCCGCACGCTGATCTCGGTTGGTGCTTGTGCGATCAATGGCGGGGTGCCGGCGATGCGCAACACCGTCGGTCTGCGCGAATGCCTCGAGGCAGTCTATCTCAACGGGCCCTCGCTGGAGGGCAGCGGCATGATCCCCAACGACGAGGATCTGCCACTGCTGCTCGACCGGGTCTATCCCAGCCACGAGATCGTTAAAATCGACCATTTCCTGCCGGGTTGCCCGCCCTCCGCCGAGGCGATCTGGGCGACGCTGAAGGCGCTGCTGACCGGTGGCTCGCCGCATCTCCCCTATGGGCTGCTGAAATATGAATAATCCCGCCAGCAAGGGCCACGGATCGTGAGCGACGTGCAGGTCAGCCAGGGGTCGCGCAAGATCGTGATCGATCCGGTCACCCGGGTCGAGGGCCACGGCAAGGTCACCATCCGGCTGAACGATGCGGGCGAGGTCGAACAGGCGCGGTTCCACATCGTCGAATTCCGCGGCTTCGAGCGCTTCATTCAGGGCCGCATGTACTGGGAAGTGCCGGTCATCGTCCAGCGCCTGTGCGGCATCTGCCCGGTCAGCCATCATCTCTGCGCGGCCAAGGCGATGGATATCGTCGCCGGGGTCGATCAGGTGACGCCCACGGCCGACAAGATGCGCAGGCTGATGCATTACGGTCAGGTCCTGCAGTCCAACGCGCTCAACTTCTTCCATCTCGCCTCGCCCGATCTCCTGCTCGGCTTCGAGGCGCCGGTGGCCCAGCGCAACATCTTCGGCGTGATCGAGGCCTTTCCGGAAGTGGGCAAATGGGCGATCCTGATCCGCAAGTTCGGGCAGGAAGTGATCGCCGCGACCGGCGGTCGCCGGATTCATCCGCGCCTGTGCATCCCCGGCGGCGTCAACCAAAACCTGTCGGTAGAGCACCGCGACGCGCTGCGCCGTGACATCGGCCAGATTATCGACTGGTGCGGTCAGGCGCTGGAGCTGCACAAGAGCTTCGTCCACGCGCACGAGGAACTGCACGCGACCTTCGCCAGCTTCCCATCGAGCTACATGAGCCTCGTCGGCGCGGACCGGCGCATGGAGCTTTACGACGGCGGGTTGCGCGCCATCAACGCCGAGGGCGACACCATTTTCGAGGACGTCCGCCCCGCCGACTATCGCGATTACATGATCGAGGAAGTGCGGTCGTGGAGCTACATGAAGTTTCCGCACATTCGCTCGCTGGGCCGCGAGGAGGGCTGGTACCGGGTTGGACCATTGGCGCAGATCAACTGCTGCGCGTTCATCGATACCCCGCTGGCGGAGGCGGCACGGCGCGATTTCATGGCGATCGGGCATGGCGGCCGGGTTCATGCCACGCTCGGCTATCACTGGGCGCGGATCATCACGATGATCCATTGCGCCGAGGTGATCCAGGGACTGCTGTTCGATGACGACTTACAGGGCACCAATCTGCTGGTCACCGGCCAGCGGCGTCCGGAGGGCGTTGCCATCATCGAGGCGCCGCGCGGCACGTTGCTGCATCACTATACGGTCGATGACGATGGCCAGGTGACCGGCGCCAACCTCATCGTCTCGACGACCAACAACAACGAAGCGATGAACCGCTCGGTGACCAAAGTGGCCAAGGATTACCTCTCCGGCCGAGAGATCACCGAGGGGCTGCTGAACCACATCGAGGTGGCGATCCGCGCCTATGACCCCTGCCTGTCCTGCGCCACCCATGCGCTGGGCGATATGCCGCTGATCGTGACGCTGGAGGATGCCCAGGGGGGCATCGTGGCGACCCGGGTAAAGGAATGACGATGCTCGACCTCGCCGCCGCGGCACCCGCCGATTATGCCGCATCGATGCCGATTTCACTGGCAACGCAGCAACGGCGACAGGCGCGCGTCCTAGTCTTCGGCTATGGTAACCCCGGCCGGCAGGACGATGGGCTGGGCCCGGCCGCCGCCGCCGGGATCGAGGCCCTCGGCTGGCCCGACGTGACGGCGATGGACAACTATCAGCTCAGTATCGAGGATGCGGTGGACATCGCCGCGCACGATGTCGTCTGGTTCGTCGACGCAGCGCGGGTCGGTGCCGCGCCGTTTTCGGTCACGCGCCTCACGCCGGCTGCGACGTATGAATTTACCAGTCATCTCATCCGCCCGGAGGCGATTCTGGCGCTGGCCGATCGCTGTTACGGGCGGACCCCCAAGGCGTTTCTGCTTGCCATCCGTGGCTACGAGTTCGCGTTCATCGAGGCCATCACCCCACAGGCCGAGCAGAATTTGAAGTCCGCGCTCGGCGCGCTGAGCATCCTGATCCGCACTGCCCAGATGGAGGTCGTGTCATGAACATCGGGCTGGGCGCAAGGCGCCGGACGATCCTGCTGATCGATGCCGATGCGCAAGCGCGGGCGATCCTGCGGACTGCACTGGAGGCGGCGGACTTCTCGGTGGGCGAGGCGGCGAGCAACCCGGAGGGCGAACGCACGATCCTGCGCGTCAAGCCGGACATCGTTCTGGCCGACCTGCTGGCCGACCCGGCATCGGCCGGGCTGACAATCTCAGAATGGCTGCGGGCGCACAACGATGCCACCCCCTGTTATGTGGTCAGCACCGCCGGCGAGGCGCTGGCCGGTGCGGTCGGGCTGCATGAGTTGGGCATCACCGGCGTGTTCCTGAAGCCGGTCGATACCGATCTGGTGGTGCAGACCCTGCGCACGCAACTGTGCATGCCGGCAGGTGACGATGGCCATGCATGAGGTGTCGCTGATCGAGAGTGTGATCGCCCTGGTCGAACAGGAACGCGCCAAGCAGGACTTCGCGCGTGTCTTTGCGATCAGGCTCAGGATTGGTGCGCTCGGACATGCAGAGCCCGATGCGCTGCGCTTCTGCTTCGACGCGGTCACCCACGGCACGGTTGCCGAGGGCTCCCGGTTGGAGATCGAAATGGTGCCCGGCGAGGGCTGGTGCGCCGATTGCGGCAAGACCGTCCTGCTTGCCGAGCGGTTCGCTGCCTGCCCGGTTTGCGGGGGCCGCCATGTCAGAATGACGGGTGGCGACAGCTTGCGGATGGTCGAAATGGAGGTGGAGTGATGTGCACGGTTTGCGGTTGCGGCACGGCGCGGGTTGCCGATGCACCGGTTGGTCCAACGATGCGCGCGCATACCCATGGCCAAGATCATGCGCATCCACACGGCGATCATGCCCATGTCCACGCAACGCCAGCGATCGACTTCGGGACGGGCCTCGCCGGGGTGAGCATTCCCGGCCTGAGCCAGCAGCGCACAATCGCCATCGAGCGCGATATTCTCGCCATGAATGCCGAGTATGCCGAGGCCAATCGCACGCGACTGCGTGAGACTGGCGTGTTCGCGCTCAATCTGGTGTCCAGTCCCGGTTCGGGCAAGACTGCGCTGCTGGTGCGCCTCGCCACCGCGCTCAAGGCGCGCTGGCCGATCGCGGTGATCGAAGGTGATCAGCAGACCTCGAACGATGCCGAGCGCATCCGTGCCACCGGCGTGACGGCGGTGCAGATCAATACCGGTAAGGGCTGCCACCTCGATGCTCACATGATCGGCCACGCGCTGGAGCAATTGCCACTGGCAGGCGGTCTGCTGTTTATCGAGAATGTCGGCAATCTGGTCTGCCCGGCGGCGTTCGATCTGGGCGAGGCCTGTAAGGTGGTCGTGCTTTCGGTGACCGAAGGCGAAGACAAACCGCTCAAATACCCCGACATGTTTGCGGCCGCCGACCTGATGCTGCTGAACAAGTCGGACCTGCTGCCACATCTCGATTTCGATGTGGCGGCTTGCCTGGCGGCGGCCCGGCGGGTCAATCCGCAGATAGAAATCTTGGCGGTTTCTGCGCGAACCGGCGAAGGTCTGGCTTCGGTGCTGGCGTGGATCGAGGGTCGCGCGATCGCGGCCGGCGGTTCGACCGTCAAAGCGGAATAACGCGATGGCGCCGCAACCCGCGATTACCGGCGAACGGCTCAGGGTTCGCGTCCGGGGCGCGGTGCAGGGTGTCGGCTTTCGGCCTTTCGTCTTCGGCCTGGCAACGCGGTATGGCCTCTCGGGATTTGTCCTCAACGATCAGGACGGTGTGCTCGCCGAGATCGAGGGCGAGGCACAAGCGCCTTTTCTGATCGCGCTGCGACAGGAGCGGCCGGTCCTCGCCCGCATCGATGGCGTCGACGTGACGCCGCTGCCAGGCGTCGGATGCACCGGGTTTGTCATCCGCGAAAGCCTCGGCCGCGACAGCCGGGACGCGCACACCTGGACTACCCACAGCATCCCCGACGCTGCGACATGTCCGGCATGCCTGGCAGATCTGCTGGATCCGATCAGCCGGTTTTACCTCTACCCCTTCGTTACCTGCACCGATTGCGGCCCGCGTTTCACCGTGACCCGGCAACAGCCCTATGATCGCGCCAACACGACGATGACCGATTTCGCGCTGTGCGCGGATTGCGCCGCGGACTACGCCGATCCCGCCAACCGCCGCTTCCATGCCGAAACCATCGCTTGCCCGGTCTGCGGCCCTCGTCTGAGCCACCCGGTCACCGAGATCGCCGCGGCGCTCCGCATCGGCGCGATCGTCGCGCTGAAGGGCATCGGCGGTTTCCACCTCTTGTGCGATGCGACCAATGAGGCGGCGGTGAGGCGTCTGCGCCTGCACAAGCGGCGGCCAGATCGACCGTTCGCGGTGCTGTTCGCGGGCGATGCCGCGATCAGCCCCTTTGCCCGCCCCACGCCAGCCGAGTGCGCGTTGCTCAACCTGTCCGCGCGCCCGATCGTTCTGGTGCGTGGCGGTGCCGGGCTAGCACCATCGGTGGCGCCGCGCCTTGGCCACGTCGGCATCATGCTGGCATCGGCGCCGATGCATCATCTGCTGTGCCACGCGCTGGACCTGCCACTCGTCGCCACCAGCGCGAATGTCTCCGGCAATCCCTTGATCATCGCCAACAATGCGGCCGCCGCCAGCCTGTCGCACATCGCCGACATGGTCGTCACCCATGACCGTCCGATCCACCAGCGCGCCGACGATTCGGTGATGGCGATCATCGCCGGGGCGCCGGCCTTCCTCCGCCGGGCGCGTGGTTTTGTCCCCGAGCCCATCGACCTCGGCGAGGACGGGCCGCCGGTAATCGCGCTGGGCGCCCATCTCAAGGCGACGGTCTGCGTCACCCGGGGTCGGGAAGCTTTCGTTTCGCAACATCTTGGTGACCTCGACACCGCCCAGACCCTGCGATTTTACGGCGAGACCATCGCGCGCCTGCTCGCCGACCTGGGGATCAAGCCCGAGGCGGCGGCCTGCGACCTGCATCCGGACTATCGCTCGACCGTATTTGCCGAGACAATGAATCTGCCGGTGTTGCGCATCCAGCATCACGCCGCCCATTGCGCTTCGGTCGCTGCCGAGCATCACCTGCGGGGGCCAGTCATCGGCGTGGCGCTCGATGGTCATGGTCATGGCAGCGATGGCGGCGCCTGGGGCGGCGAGCTGATGTGTCGCGATGGCGCCGATTGGTTCCGGGCTGGCCATCTCCGCCCGCTCGCCATGCCCGGCGGCGACCGCGCCGCGCGCGAACCGTGGAGGATGGGGATCGCCGCCATGTCTGCCGTTGGCCGGGGAAGCGAGGCAGCGGCCCGGTTTTCCCGCCATCCACTCGCGGGTCCGTTGGCGCGGATGTTGTCGGCCGAAGCGAAATGTCCGGTGACGACCAGCATGGGCCGGCTGTTCGATGCCGCTGCCGCGCTTGTGGGGCTCTGTGACGACCAGAGCTATGAAGGGCAGGTGGCGATGGAGCTGGAATCCGCTGTGCGCAGTCCCGTCATCCTCCGCAACGGCTTTGACATCCAAGGCAACGTACTGGATTTTAGACCTCTGCTGGCCGCGCTGGTCGATGCTGACATCGGCGTCGGGGAAGGGGCGGATCTGTTTCATGGCACGATCGTTGCGGGTCTTGCGAAATGGATCGGCGATTACGCCAAACATATGGGTCAGACCAACATCGTCCTGGGCGGCGGATGCTTCCTGAACCGCATCCTTGCAGAGGGCCTGAGCGACGCCTTGCGCCAACGTGGCCTGAACCCGTGGTTGCCCCGCGCACTCCCTGCGAACGATGGCGGCATTTCGTTCGGACAGGCCGCGATCGTGCGGGCGCGACTGATCACCGACTGTTTCATCTAGGAACCAACCGATGTGTCTGGCCATCCCTATCCGCGTTGAAGCCTTGCTGCCCGGCCAGATGGCGCGCGTCACGCTCAGCGGGGTGTCCAAAATTGTCTCGATCGCCCTCGTAGAGAACGTTCGGGTCGGCGATTATGTCCTCCTCCACGTTGGCTACGCGCTCACCCGGCTCGATCCGGACGAGGCCGAGCGCACCCTCGATCTCATGCACGAGGCTGCTGTTCCAGGCCTTTCGGCGATAGCGGGGTACGGGGCATGAAGTACATCGACGAATACCGCGACGGTAATCTGGCCCGGGCCATCGCGGCGACGATCGCGGAGCAGGCGGTCGCGGGTCGGCATTACCGGTTCATGGAATTCTGCGGCGGCCACACGCACGCCATCTCGCGCTATGGCATCGAGGATCTGTTGCCGGCCAATGTCGAGATGGTGCACGGGCCGGGCTGCCCGGTCTGTGTCCTCCCGGTCGGGCGGATCGACGACGCAATCCGGCTTGCCATGCGGCCCGAGGTGACCTTGTGCACTTATGCCGATCTGATGCGCGTCCCCGCGACCGCCGGCGCCAGCCTGTTGAAGGCCAAGGCGGCCGGGGCCGATATCCGGATGATCTATTCGCCGAGGGACGCCGTGCTGCTCGCTGAGGCGGAGCCAGGGCGGCACATGGTGTTCTTCGCGATCGGGTTTGAGACGACCACGCCTTCGACCGCGCTCGCGATCGGTTTGGCCCGGCAAAAAGCGCTCACGAACTTCAGCGTGTTCTGCAATCACGTCCTCACGCCTTCGGCGATCCGGGCGATCCTCGACACCGATCACTTGCCGGAGGCCGAGCGGGTGCAGGTCGATGGCTTCATCGGCCCCGCACATGTGAGCACCGTGATCGGGACAAGCCCTTACCGCGCCTTGGCGACGCAATTCGGCAAGCCAGTCGTCGTTGCCGGCTTCGAGCCGCTGGATGTGGTGCAGGCGATCCTGATGCTGGTTAGGCAGGTCAACGAGGGCCGCAGCGAAGTCGAGAACCAATATATCCGGGCGGTAACCAGCGAGGGCAACGTGATTGCCCGGCGCGCGATCGCGGATATCTTCGAACTGCGCGACAGCTTTGAATGGCGCGGGCTGGGTGAACTGCCGTTGAGTGCGCTACGCTTGCGCCCCGCCTACGCCCAGTTCGATGCCGAGCGCCGCTTTGAGGTGATCCCCGCACCCGCCGCCGATAACCCGGCCTGCGAATGCGGTGCGGTGCTCCGCGCGCTCAAGAAGCCCGTCGATTGTCGGCTGTTCGGCACCGCCTGTTCGCCCGAGACGCCGATGGGTTCCTGCATGGTCTCGCCCGAAGGCGCCTGCGCCGCGCACTGGACGTACGGCCGGTTCCGCGACCGGGCCAAAATCGGCGCAGCAGCATGAGTTTGCCCCGGCTGCGCGCCCGCAAGCTCGACATTCGCAGCGGGCTTGTCGATCTGTCGCACGGCGCCGGGGGACGGGCATCGGCGCAATTGATCGATGGCATCTTTCGCGAAGCGTTCGACAATCCGTACCTCGCGCAAGGCAACGACCAGGCCGTTTTCAACGTTCCCGCCGGGCGCATGGCGATGTCGACCGACGGTTATGTCATCTGGCCGCTGTTCTTCCCCGGCGGCGACATCGGTTCGCTCGCCGTCCATGGCACAATCAACGATCTGGCGATGGCGGGCGCCCAGCCGCTGCATCTCACCGCCAGCTACATCATCGAGGAAGGCTTTCCGCTGGCAGACTTGCAGCGCATCGCCCAGAGCATGGGCCGCGCGGCCGCAGACGCAGGAACGGCGATCGTCACTGGCGACACCAAAGTGGTCGAACGCGGCAAGGGCGATGGCGTGTTCATTTCGACCACCGGCATTGGGCTGGTCCCGGCCGGGCTGGAACTCTCCGGCGACCGGGCGCGGCCGGGCGACTGCGTGATCCTGTCAGGTTCGATCGGCGATCACGGCATCGCGGTGATGTCACAACGCGGGAGCCTCGGCTTTGAGACCGATATCCTCTCCGACAGCGCCCCCCTGCACGGGCTGGTCGCCGCCATGATCGATGTGGCGGGACCATCGCTGCGCCTGATGCGCGACCCGACACGCGGCGGGCTGGCCGCGACGTTGAATGAGATCGCGCAGCAATCCGGGTGCGGCTTCCGCATCGAGGAGGCCAAAATCCCGGTGCATCCGGCGGTCCTTGCGGCTTGCGAACTCCTTGGCCTCGACCCGCTGAACGTCGCCAATGAAGGCAAGCTTGTTGCCGTCGTCGCGCCAGCCGCCGCCGACCGCCTGCTGGCCGCGATGCGCGCCCACCCAACGGGGCGACAGGCGTCGATCATTGGCAACGTGACCGAAGATGATCTTCATTTGGTGCAGATGACCACGTCGTTTGGCGGCGGACGTATCCTCGACTGGCTCGCGGGCGAACAACTGCCGCGGATATGCTGACTAAGGGTCTCGGCGTGGTCGTCGGGAACGGAAGCCAGTCGCCGGATCGGCGATCCATTATCGGCCTGAGCCTGTTCGGCCCGCTGATCGCCTGCAATCTCGCCGCCTGGGTCTGGGCGCACCATGCGTTTCATCGCCATCCCGCCCTGCTTGGGGCAGCGCTGATGGCATGGATGTTCGGCCTGCGGCATGCCGTTGATGCAGATCACATCGCTGCGATCGACAATGTGGTGCGCAAACTCGTCCAGGAAGACCGGCGAGCAGACACTGCAGGATTGTGGTTCTCGCTGGGCCATTCGACGGTCGTGATCCTGGTTTCGGCGGTCATCGCGGCGTCGGCGCAAGGTTTTGAAAGCTGGCTCGGCATTGCGCGCCAGATCGGCGGTGTTGCTGGCACGCTGGTCTCGGCGTCCTTCTTGCTGGGCATAGCGATCGCCAACTTCTTCGTTCTGCGCGGCGTCTGGCGCAACTTCGCCTTTGTCCTGCAAGGGGGCCGAATCGAGGATGAGGCACTCGCTCAGGTGCTGGGCGGCGGGGGCCTGCTGGCGCGGGTCCTGGGGCCGCTGTTCCGCGGCATCAGCCACTGCTGGCAGATGTATCCGCTCGGCTTCCTGTTCGGCCTGGGCTTTGACACAGCGACCGAGATCGGCGTTCTCGGCCTCTCGGCAATGCAAGCCTTGCATGGGATGGCGCCGTGGCAGGTCATGGTTTTCCCCGCGCTGTTCACGGCTGGAATGGCGTTTGTTGATACAACCGACAGCCTCCTGATGGCTCATGCCTATGGGTGGTCCTTCATCAATCCGGTGCGCAAGATTTGGTACAATCTCACGATCACAGCGGCCTCTGTATTGGTAGCCGTACTGATTTGTTCGATAGAAGTTCTTGGACTTCTGGGTGAGCAGTTGTCCCTGCGGGGTCCTTTCTGGACGACTGTTGATGGCCTGAGCAGTGGCAGCGGGTTAGGAAATCTGGGGATTGCCGTGATCGGCACCTTTGTCCTCTGCTGGATCGGCTCGCTCGCCGTGTGGCAATGGCGGGGTTACGATCGCCTTTGAGTAATTTCCGACGCTACCCGCGCCAACCAAGGGGTCTACCTTCCTCGCCGTGCCAAGCCATTTGGTCAGTCAGCGAATTTCCGAAAAGCTTATCGATCATGAGCTGAATGTCGCCGCGGGCATGTACCGACGGTGCGAGGTCTTTCCAAGCTGATGTCACGACACGGAATAGAGGAAAGAGCCAATGACCTATCAGAGCCTGAGCCCTTTCGACGGCAAGTTGATCGAGGGTTTCGACGACATTAGCGCCACAGAATACGAAACCAAGCTGGCCGCCGCGCAGGCCTGCTTCGAAATCTGGCGGCACACAAGCTATGCCGAGCGTGCGGTGATCATCGCCAAAGCTGCGAAGCTCTTGCATGAACAAGCCGATGCATTTGCGCATACCATGACACTGGAGATGGGCAAGCGCATCGGCGAGGCGCGCGGCGAGGTCGAGTTCAGCGCCCGCATTCTTGCCTACTACGCCGAGAACGCCGAGCGTTTTCTCGCCCCCGTCAAGCTGAACCCGGCGACTGGCGAAGCGCACATGGAGAGCAGCCCGATCGGCGTGATCTTCGGCGTGGAGCCCTGGAACTTCCCCTACTATCAGTTGGCGCGCATTGCCGGTCCGCATTTGATGGCGGGCAACACGCTGGTGGTGAAGCATGCCGGCATCGTCCCGCAATGCGCGCTGGCGTTCGAGAAGCTGTTGCTGGACGCGGGCGCACCCGTTGGCCTCTACACCAACCTGTTCATCTCCCATGCGCAATCCGATTCTGTGGTCGATGACCCCCGCATCAAGGGCGTCTGCCTTACCGGCAGTGTCGCGGCAGGCCAGAGCATCGCCGCGCGGGCCGGCAAGAACCTCAAGGTCTCATCTATGGAACTCGGCGGCAGCGATGCCTTCATCGTGCTGGAGGACGCCGACCTCGATCTGACGATCCCTTGGGCGGTGTGGGGCCGGATGTACAACACCGGGCAGACGTGTTGCGCGGCCAAGCGCTTCATCGTCGTCGAAAGCATCGCCGACAAGTTCATCGAACGGTTCAAGGCCGCACTGAGCGCGCTCAAGGCGGGAGATCCGATGGACGAGAAGACCACACTGGGCCCGTTGTCGAGCGAATCCGCGCTGGTGCAGTTGTTGGCACAGGTGGATGCGGCGGTGACCAATGGCGCGAAGTTGCTGCTCGGCGGCAAGCGCATCGATCGTCCGGGCTCCTATATGGAACCATCGATCCTGACCGATATCGCACCCAACAACCCAGCCTTCCGCGACGAGTTCTTCGGACCGGTGGCGATGTTCTTTCGGGTCAAGGATGAAGCAGCGGCAATTGCACTCGCCAATGACTCCGATTTCGGCCTCGGCGGTTCGGTGTGGACCAAGGATGTCGCGCGCGGCAAGCGCGTCGCCTCCAAGGTCGAGACCGGCATGATGTTCATCAACAACATCGACTGGTCGGATGCCGAGCTGCCCTTCGGCGGCATCAAGGACTCGGGCTACGGCCGCGAGCTCGGCGACATGGGTATCCAGCAATTCGTCAACAAGAAGCTGGTGCGCACCGCCAACGAGCACGCCCCGGCCTGATTGCGCTGGGCGAGGGCACCGACGGGCGCTCTCGCTTCGGCTTTGATCCCCAGAACATTGGAACCGCCATGTACGTCAACGTCGCCGTTCTCAAGGAGACGCAGCCGAACGAACGGCGCGTTGCCCTGACGCCCTCGGTTGTCCCCAAGCTGATCAAGCTGGGGGGTAAACTGCATATGCAGGCGGAGGCCGCGCAGGCGATCCGGCTGACCGACGCCGACTTCAAGGATGTCGCCATGGTCGCGGACCGTGTTGCCATGGTGCGCGATGCCGACGTTGTGCTGGCGGTCCGGCCGCCCGCGATCGAGGTGATCGACGCCATGCAGCCGGGCGCAATCCTGGTGTGCTTCATCTATGCGGCCAATGAGCCGGAACTGGTCAAGCACCTCCTGGCGCGGCGGATCACCTGCTTTGCCATGGAGCGGATCCCGCGGATCTCACGGGCGCAGTCGATGGATGCGCTGTCGAGCCAATCGGCGCTGGCGGGATATTATGCCGTGGCGCTCGGCATGACGCATATGGACGGCGTGCTCCCCAAGATCACCTCGGCGGCCGGGGTGATCGGCCCGGCGAAAGTGCTGGTGATGGGGCTGGGCGTTGCCGGGCTTGAGGCCATCGCCACCGCCCAGCGCCTTGGCGCGGTGGTCGAGGGCTACGATGTGCGGCCGGCCACGAAGGAGCAGGCGCTGTCGCTTGGCGCCACATTTGTGGACACGGGCGTCGATGCCACCGGCAAGGGCGGCTATGCGCGGGCACTGACAGCCGAGGAAACGGTCAAGGTGGGCGCTGCGCTCACGACTCATATTCAGTCTTCGGACCTGATCATCACCACCGCCGCGATCCCCGGCAAGGCCTCCCCCAAGCTGATCAGCAAGGCGCAGGTTGCAGGGATGAAGTCGGGTGCCGTTATCATCGATCTCTCGGCGGAGGGCGGCGGCAATTGCGAGGAAACCGTACCCGGTGAAACCATCGAGGTCGGCGCGGTCACCATCGTCGCGCCGCTGAACGTGCCGTCGCTGCTCGGCAGGGCGGCCAGCGAGCTTTACGCCAAGAACCAATACGCCCTGCTGGCGCTGATGATGAAGGACAACATCGTCACCATCGACTGGACCGACGAAGTCATCGCCCGCACCGCGCTGACTCACGACGGCAAGCTCTGCGACGCCGAGGCCACGCCGGCCAAATCCCCCGCACAAGCGGCTTGATGATGATCGGACTGTGCCCATGACTTTTGCCATCGCCATGACCGGGTTCGTCGCCCTTTATATCTTCATGCTGGCGGGCTTTGCCGGCTGGGTGATCATCGGCAACGTGCCCGCGATCCTGCACACGCCGCTGATGTCGGGATCCAATTTCGTTCACGGGATCGTCGTGGTCGGCGGGCTGTATGCGCTGTTCAATGCGATCACGCCGCAGGAGCAGGCGATCGGCTTTGTCGCGGTGCTGCTCGGCGCCGGCAATGCCGCCGGCGGTTATGCCGTCACGGATCGCATGCTCGCAATGTTCAAGACCAGCGATGCCAAGCCCGCGCGCAAGCACGCCCAGATCCACCATCTGAAGAAAGGCTGAGGCAACCAACCATGCTGACCCAGATCTCTCAACTCGTCATCGGCGCGGCCGATCTTGGCGCGGCCTTCCTGTTCATGTTCGGGCTGAAGCGGATGTCGTCGCCGGCCACCGCGCCTTCGGGCATCCGCGTCGCCGGCATCGGCATGATCGCTGCGGTGCTGGCCAGCTTTCTCTACCTGTTGACCGTTGATGCTGCCGCGAGGCCGCATATGCTGGTCAATGTCGGCCTCGCGGTTCTGGCGCTGTTGATTGGTGGGGTCGGGGCGTGGTTCGTCGGGCGCAAGGTTGCCATGACGGCGATGCCGCAGATGGTGGCGATCTATAACGGCATGGGCGGCGGTGCCGCTGGTTCGATCGCGGCGGTGGAACTGTTCGGGGGTCGCACGCAGGGGACGACGCAGCTTGTCGTCACGTTGTTGGGAGGGCTGATCGGCGCGGTGTCGCTGTCCGGTTCGGTGATTGCCTGGGCCAAGCTCGATGGCGTTCTCAAGCAGCCGCTACGGGTGAGGGGGCAGCAATATGCCAATGCGGTGGTGATGGCGGTAACTGTGGCCGTCGCCGGGATGATCGTGACGTCTGTCTTGGGCGTCGGCGGGTTGGTGCTGACGACGCCCGCGTGGATCTGGACCTTCTTCGCGCTGGCGCTGCTGTTCGGCATCCTGATGACCCTGCCGATCGGCGGCGCGGACATGCCGGTGGTGATCTCGATCTACAACGCCTTCACCGGGCTTGCCGTCGGGCTGGAAGGCTTCGTGCTCCAGAACCCGGCGCTGATGATCGCCGGCATGGTGGTGGGTGCTGCGGGTCTGCTGCTGACGGTGATCATGGCACGCGCGATGAACCGCTCGATCGCCAATGTGCTGTTCACCAACTTCGGCACGCCGGCCAAAGCCAAGCCCGGCGCCATCAAGGGCAGCGAGCGGTCGACTGATGCCGCCGATGCCGCGATCAAGATGCGTTACGCCGGCAAGGTGATCATCGTCCCCGGCTATGGTCTGGCCGCCGCCCATGCCCAGCAAAAGCTTTATGAGTTCGTCAAGCTGCTGCTGGCAGCCAAGGTCTCGGTGAAATTCGCGATCCACCCGGTGGCGGGGCGCATGCCGGGGCAGATGGACGTGCTGCTGGCCGAAGCAGGCGTGCCCTACGACATGATCTTCCAGCTCGACGATATCAATGATGATTTCGCCACCTCCGACGTGGCGCTGATCATCGGCGCCAACGATGTGGTGAACCCCGCTGCGCGGACCGACAAGGCCTCGCCGATCTTCGGCATGCCGATCCTCAACGCCGACAAGGCCGCGCAAGTCTTTGTGGTCAAACGCGGCCAGGGCAAAGGCTATTCCGGCATCGTCAACGCCCTGTTTTACGCGCCCAACTGCAACATGGTCTACGGTGACGCCCAGGCCGTGCTTGTCAAAATGATTGAGGCTGTGCGCGGTCTGGGTGCCGCCGCCGCCTGAACGAAGCTCCCCCGAAAGGAACTGTCTGATGTTACCCAAGACAATGCAGGCCGCCGTCGTCACGGCGTTCAAGCAGCCGCTGGTCCTTCAGGAATGGAATGTGCCAACCCCCGGACCGGGCCAGATCCTGGTCAAGACCGAGGCCTGCGGTGTCTGTCACACCGACCTCCATGCCGCCAATGGTGATTGGCCGGTCAAGCCGGTGCCGCCTTTCATCCCGGGGCACGAGGCGATCGGCATCGTCGTCGCGCTCGGTGCGGGCGTCACCATCGTCAAGGAGGGCGACCGGGTCGGAGTGCCGTGGCTCTATTCGGCCTGTGGGCACTGCGAGTACTGCTTGTCCGCCTGGGAAACCGTCTGCAACGAGATCGAGTTCGGCGGCTACACCAAGAACGGCGGCTTTGCCGAGTACGTTCTCGCCGATCCCGACTATGTCGCCCACATTCCCAAGGACCTCGGCCCCAAGGAGGCCGCACCGCTCATCTGCGCCGGCCTCACCACCTACAAAGGCATCAAGGAGACCGAGGCCAGGCCTGGCGAATGGATCGCGATCTCGGGCTGCGGCGGCCTCGGCCACCTTGCCATCCAGTATGCCAAGGCGATGGGGCTCCTCGTCTGCGGTGTTGACATCGAGGATAGCAAACTCGATCACGCTAAGCGCCTCGGCGCCGATCTGGTGATCAACGCCAAAAATGAAGACCCGGCTGAAGTCCTCAAGCGAGAAACCGGCGGCGGCGCGCATGGCGTGCTGATCACCGCCCCCTCGCTGCCGGCCTTCAAGCAGGGTGTGGCGATGACCCGCAAGCGCGGCATTTGCGCGCTGGTCGGTCTGCCGCCGGGCAGCTTCCCGCTCGATATCTTCAATCTGGTGGCCGATTGCATTACGGTACGCGGTTCTTTCGTCGGCACCCGCAAGGACATGGCCGAATGCCTGGACCTTGCGGCTAGAGGCAAGGTCCGCGCGGACATCGAGCTGCAACCATTGTCCGCAATCAACAGCGTGTTCGAGCGACTGGCACACGGCGACGTCCCTTCCCGCGTGGTGCTGGATTTTACCGCCCCGCCCCCCAACGCCATCACCATCGGCGAAAAGGATGCGGTGCACGCCTGACATCAACGCCATCGGGGCGGTTGCGCCTGCGTCGTCGCCCCGATGGCGCGCCCAAAAGCGGAAGGCCATCATGACAACCTTATCGACGCATGACCGCAACGCCTTGCCCGATGCGGCATTCGGTCTGCCGGAAAAGCGCGCCTACCCGATGCCCGATGCCAGCCACGCCCGTAATGCCAAGGCACGCGCGGCCGAAGAATTCGGCAAGGGCAACCTGTCATCGGCCGAGAAAGCGGAGATCGATCGGAAGGCCGATGACATTCTCGGCGCCACATGAGTTTCAGATCCATCGCATCCAGTTGAGCCGACGCTTGGGTAGTTCCCGAGCCTACCCCCGCGATGGCGCATGACCTAAGTTGACCCAGACGCTCCCTCCATCCCGGGCTGCGATCCACCGGAGTGGCACTGTGGGCCGGCGCCCCCGCTCCTGGGCTGTGGCGTCCACGGAATCCAGTCCACCCAGAACAAGGATATTGCGCCATGCCAGACTCCATCTCCAAACCGCCCGCCAGTCATCGATGGTATTGGCTGACGGCGCTGCTGGCGCTGCTCGTGGCGGGTGGGATCTGGCTCGGCGCGCTGTGGGAGCCCGTCAGCAAAATACCCGTAGCTGCCCAACCCGTGGCCAAAGCCACCGACTGGGCGGTCCAGCCCGCGGGTCCGGCGGTGCCGGTGACCCTGCCGAAAACGCCGATGACCAACACGCCGGACAAAACCCCATGACCGATCCGCAAAAAGGCATCGCCGTCGATGACCAGATCATCCCCGAGCGGGCCGCGTTGATCGCCCGCCTGCGCGCATGCGGCGAGCCTCTGCCGCCGCCCGAAGCGCCCGAGTTCGCCAATGCCTTCGATCGCTTCGGCGACGCCCGCATCGTCCTGCTGGGCGAAGCGACCCACGGCACCCACGAGTTCTATGCTGCCCGCGCGGCGATCACCCGGCGGCTGATCGAGCGGCACGGCTTCAACATCGTCGCGGTCGAGGGCGATTGGCCCGATATCGCCCGCATCGACAACTATGTGCGGCATCATGCCAAACGCCCGCATCGCGGCGATCCCTTCCTGCGCTTTCCGACGTGGATGTGGCGCAACGCAGAGGTGTTGGGCTTTGCCGACTGGTTGCGCGGGCATAACGCCGGGGTGCCCAAGCCGGCGCGGACCAGCGTGCGCGGCCTCGATGTCTACAGCCTGGGCGAATCCATCCATGCCGTGATCGCCTACCTTGATGCCCACGATCCGGCCGCCGCCGAGGAAGCCCGGCGGCGCTATGGCGCGCTCCTGCCGTGGCAGGATGAGCCGCAGCACTATGGCGAGGCCGTCACCACCGGCCGCCTGGCCAGCTACGAGCCGGCCGTCGTCGCGCAACTGCGCGATCTGCTGGCCCAGCGCATGGACCTGATCGCCCGCAACAGCGCCCAGGATGGCGAAGCCTGGTTCGATGCCGAGCAGAACGCTCGCATCGTCCGCGCCGCCGAGGGCTACTACCGCGCAATGTATCGGGGCGGGGTCGCCAGCTGGAACCTGCGCGACCGGCACATGTTCGACACCGTGCAGCGGCTCATGGCCCATCGCGAGGACGCGCGCGTGGTGGTCTGGGCGCACAATTCGCACATCGGCAATGCCTCGGCCACGGCGATGGGCTGGCGCGGCGAGTTCAACATCGGCCAATTGCTCCGCTCCGCCTATGGCGAGGACGCCGTGCTGATCGGCTTTGGCACCGATCGCGGCACGGTCGCCGCCGCCAGCGACTGGGGCGCCGAGATGCAGGTGATGGACCTGCGCCCCGCCCGCCGGCACAGCTGGGAAGACGCCTTTCGCCGCACCGACCTTGCCCGCAGCCTGACCGACTGGCGCGGCGCCAAACGGCCCGACTTGGCCGGCGTCCTGTCCCAGAGCCTGCTTGAGCGCGCGGTCGGTGTGGTCTACCGCCCGCAATCCGAGCTTTCGAGCCACTATTTCGAGGCCGTTCTGGCGGACCAGTTCGATGCCTATGTCTGGTTTGCGGAAACCCGCGCAGTCACCCCGCTTGGGCGCGAACGGCCGCACGGCGCGCCCGAGACATGGCCGTTCGGTATTTGACCCGAGCAATGCCTACCGGTGTCAATCTGCCCGGATGGGCGTGTTGCCTCATTTAGGATTACTCCCGAGGGGCATTTTCGCTGGCTCACCAAAATGTTCCCTACAGGACTCAGCGTTTCAAGGCCATCACGCAGTGCCGATCGGGGCCGCCGTTTCGGCAATGCCTTTGCCGGCCAGGCCAGAGAAACTGCTGAACACAAGTGCATGTGCTTGTTCAGTCCGCCAGCCTTTGAGACGGCGCTGGAGCGTGCAGATCGGCGCCGAAGTGGCCCCCCCGCCTCTCCGTGCTGCAACTATCTGAAAAGGTCCCAGCAGGGGGCATATTAGTGGGGTCCCGATCGACGCCGACCGGAACCCCATTGTCCTCTATGTTCCCTCCTAGATACAGTAACTTGTGCGAAATTTGACGGGGTGATGCTCCTGCGCCGATCCACAGGCCGATCGCCAGCGGCTCACATAATCCGAGCGCGAAAGTTGCCTTTATTGAAGTTCCGGGCGAGCATCATTGCGAGCCGCTAGAGCTGTGCCATGGCGTGGCCTCAGGTGAAGTTCGTGCCAGGCTGCTGACTGTCTGGCTGCTCGATCGTTTCCGGCATAGCGCAGCCAATGCGACACCGGCCGACAGACCGATTTTGCCCCGCTCCAGCAGAAGGAAGCTACATGAAAATTCACCTCAAGGATTTCCGCGTCGGGCACGGCGATGACCTCGATCTGAAAAAATGGCCCACCCTGATCACGCCCTGTTTCGCGTCGAAAGACGAGTACGCCGAAACCCTGTCCGCGCACGTGGCACAGCTGAGCGCACTGCAGGAGCAGCACTACGCCGCGAATAGTCACGCCGTGCTGGTGATCTTTCAGGCGATGGATGCGGCGGGCAAGGATGGTGCAATCCGGCATGTGATGTCCGGCGTTAACCCGCAAGGGGTACAGGTGTTCAGCTTCAAGCACCCCAGCGCCATCGAACTCCAGCACGATTTCCTCTGGCGCTGCACACGCAACCTGCCCGAGCGGGGCAAGATCGGCATCTTCAATCGCTCGTATTATGAGGAAGTGTTGATCGTGCGTGTTCACCGCGCGATCCTCGAAGCCGAGGGCATTGCCGACGCACCTCGCCACGATGCCGCCTTGTGGGACGAACGCTATCGCTCGATCCTCGATCTGGAGCGACACCTGCACGCCAACGGCACCCGCATCGTCAAGATTTTCCTGCATCTGTCCAAGGACGAGCAGCGCGAACGCTTCCTCGCCCGCATCGACGACCCCGACAAAAACTGGAAATTCAGCTTCGCCGACATTGAGGAGCGTAAGTTCTGGAAGCACTACCGCAAGGCCTATGAGGCCTGCATTGCCGCGACGAGCACCAAGGATTCGCCTTGGTATGTCGTGCCTGCCGACGACAAGGAGAACGCCCGTCTGATCGTCT
>Ga0302193_10000718_pt1 | contig 29602 bp, 15 predicted proteins | sample II_Bog_E3_3_FD_200228 | JGI IMG/M metagenome (GOLD analysis project Ga0302193, IMG submission 200228) | Peat permafrost microbial communities from Stordalen Mire near Abisko, Sweden - II_Bog_E3_3 | ecosystem: Environmental > Terrestrial > Soil > Wetlands > Peat | place: Sweden: Abisko...
TCGACCATATTGCGAAGGTGGCGGGGGTGGATCATGTGGGGCTGGGATCGGATTTTGACGGCGTGAGCGGGCAGTTGCCGGAGGGGTTGGACTCGCCTGCCGATTTGCCGAAGATCACGCAGGCGCTGCTGGAGCGGGGCTACACGGCGGAGGACTGCCGGAAGATTCTGGGTGGGAACCTGCTGCGGGTGTTCCGCGAGGTTGAGGCTGTGTCGAAGGAGTTGCAGGCGGAGGATCGGCCGCGGATCAGGGAGAAGCAGCCGTTTGATAAGGTGGCGAAATAATGGTTAGTGGTTGGTTTCCCCCAACGGCCTGAAGGCCAGCAAATTTGAACGTTGCAAGTGGCACGGCGAAAGCCATGCCCTTTCAAAACAGAAAACCTCAAGTTCGATCAGGGGTTACCTGGAAATGCAATTCGCCGAGAACAACATTTGGAGACTGAAATATGCGCATTCCCCAGCTTATGAAGGCCGTTCTAATTCTGGCGATTGTTGTTTCCGTGTCGCCGGTATTTGCTCAGGACGACGAGGCGGCAGCCAAGCCTGGAGCCGCGAGCAAGGCTGCTGAGAAGACCGAGAAGGCTCCGCCGACGGAATCGACCACGCCAGGGTCGGTGACGGTTGGCGGGCAGACGATCGCTTACACGGCTGTTGCCGGGACCATTACGGTGGGCGCTACGGATGTGGAGGACGCGCAACTTGGGGTGGATGGGAAACCGGAGGCAGGGAGCGAGCTCGCTCTCTCAGCGCCGAAGGAAGCCAAGGACGCGGAGCCAGTCGCGAAGATTTTCTATGTGGCATATTTCAAGAAGGACGCGAAGGCGGAAGATCGGCCGGTGACGTTTTTCTATAACGGCGGGCCGGGCAGCTCGACGGTTTGGCTGCACATGGGATCGCTGGGGCCGAAGCACGTGGTGACGGACACGGACGAGCATATGCCGGCGGCTCCGTACAAGCTCGTAGATAATGCCAATTCCCTGCTGGACACGAGCGACCTGGTGTTTATCGATATGCCGGGGACTGGGTTTGGGCGGCTGATGGGCAAGGATGCGGGGAAGGCTTTCTGGGGTGTGGATGAAGACGCGAACGCGTTTGCGCGGTTTATTCAGCGTTTCATCACCAAGTACAACCGTTGGAATTCGCCGAAGTACATTTTTGGCGAGAGCTACGGAACGACGCGTTCGGCGGTGCTGGCGGACATTCTGGAGAACGGAAAAAGCATCGATCTGAACGGCGTGATTCTGCTGTCGCAGATTTTCAATTTCACGACGGATATCGATGGGCCGACTGCCAACCCTGGGGTCGACCTTCCTTATGTGCTGGCTTTGCCGACTTATGCGGCGACGGCGTGGTATCACAAGAAACTTCCTCAGCAGCCGGGGGCGCTGGAGCCATTCCTGAAGGAAGTGGAAGAGTACGCGATGGGCCCTTACACGCATGCGCTGGCGCTGGGTACGGACTTGTCCGCGGAGGAAAAACAGGCGGTGGCGGAGAAGCTGCATGGGTATATCGGCTTGCCTGTGGCTTACCTGTTGAAGGCAAATTTGCGGGTGAGCGGCGGCGAGTTTGAGAAGACGCTGCAGGACGACCAGGATTTGACGACGGGGCGGCTGGATACGCGGTTCTCGGGACCGAATCTCGACTCGTTGAGCGAGGGAGCGGAGTACGATCCGCAGAGTTCGGCGATCTCGTCAGCGTATGTGGCGCTTTTCAACGATTATGTTCGCAAGGAGCTGAAGTTTGGCGAGGGGCAGACGTATTTGCCGGAGGCTCAGTTTGGCAGCACGCAGTGGGATTTTGTGCATCGCGGCAACCCGATCAGCCTTAACGTGGCAAACGATCTGGCGGAGGCGCTGAAGACGAATCCGCGGCTGCACGTGATGGTGAACGGCGGCTACTATGATTTGGCGACGCCGTTTTTCGCGGCGCAGTATGAGGAGAAGCACTTGCCGATTCCGCAGTCGCTGGCCAAGAACATTGAGTTCGACTGGTACGAATCAGGGCACATGGTTTATGTGCGCGACGAGAGTCTGAAGCAACTGCACGATCGGGTTTCGGCGTTCATCAAGAGTACGCTGGCGGACAAGAAGTAAGCGGTGCGGTGAATGGTGAGCAGGTCGATTGAGTTAGATGGGCGGGCAAATGCTGGCGCAACAGGATGACTTGGGTGCGCGTGCCATGCGTCAACCATTGCGTGAAGAGCAAGAGAAAGAATGTTGTGAGAGTGGCCGCACATGCCGTTTCGCCGAAAGGTGGGGTCACGATGCGGCGATTGTGAATCCATGCTTCACAAAGATCGCGCGCGCCGCAGGGCTGGCGAGAAACTCGACGAACTTGCGGGCCGTTTCTTCGTTGTGCGTTCCCTTGACCACAGCGGCCGGATAAAGGATTGGATCGTGCGACGAATCCGGAGCGGTGGCTACAACGCGCACCCTGGTTGAGGCTTGAGCATCGGTTGCATAGACGAGCCCCGCGTCGGCATTGCCGGTTTCAACATAAGTCAAAACCTGGCGTACATCTTTCGCAAGAACAAACCTTGAGTTGAGTTTTTCAAGCAGGTGAAAGTAGGTGAGGGTCTGTCGTCCATACTGCCCTGCCGGCACGCTTGCGGGATCGCCCAATGCGATCAAGCGGATCGAATCGTCGGCAAGGCCCTGAAAATCTCGCAACCGGGAGTCGGCCGGCGCAATCAGAACCAACGAGTTCCGCAGCAGTATTCTGCGCGTACCTGAAACGATTAGCCCCTTGGCTTCCAGTTCGTCCATGGGCTTGGCGGCCGCCGATAGAAATACATCCGCGGGAGCGCCCTGGTCGATCTGCGTGGCGAGAGTTCCCGAGGAGCCGAAGTTATTTCTAAACTCAACATTCCGATGGGCCTGTTGATAGGTAGTTTCGGCCTCAGCCAATGCCTCTTTGAGGCTGGCTGCCGCGGAGACGGTGAGAGTGGTTTGCGGGTAACCAACGCAGGCGCAGAACGCGGCCGTAAGCCCGAAAACCAAAACAAATCTGCGAGACGGCATTGGATCTTTTCGAGGCGCTGAATTCGGTTTCAAGTCTTCTCCCAGTGCGACAAACTACATTGTGACTTCTGGATCATCTCGCTGACCGTTGCCGTCTTCCCGCATGGATGCTGGATACGGCGTGGCCTGGCATGCCGCGGAAGCGATTAGGGAACTTCTGCACGAGTGTCACTTCTCAACGAAGGCATCTCTCAGGGGCTAAAGAGGCTGCGGAAAAAGGGCTGTTTGAGAGCAAATGTCGACTGAAAGTTTTGCAGGGGTTAAAACCCAACATTGATTTGATTGGCTTTATCGGCCCGCGACCCCGACCCAGAGGGTTCCCCGGTACCCCGGTCAGGCCCTGTTACAAAGCATTTGAAATCGATTGCCGATACGAGTTTTTCCGCAGCATGTAAAGCCAAATTGATTTTGAGGCACTTGCGGCATGACTGAAGTCGTGCCCTTTCAAAACTTCGACTTGATCGGAGGCTCCTTAGAACGTGAAGCGACTTCCGATTGTTGGAGCAAGGTTATTGTCGCTCTTAAATGGGATGCCTGGGCCATGGGGAATGGCGATGTCGAGACCGCCGCTCACATAGGAATACGCAATTCCCGCAAAAGAGTCGAACCGTTTGGTGAAGTGATGATCGAAATAGAGCGCCCCCTCGTTGAGAGCGCCCGCGCAGGAAGCGCGCATATTACCGATACTGGGGTCGGTCGAGCAGGCGGGCGGAATACGGAAGTCGTTCTGCCGCTGTTGATACCAGGCGAAAGTGACATCGGTTTTGCTGCGGTAGGTGTACTTTGCGCCCGTCCACCAGATCTGCACATGCTTTTCAGAATCAAGATTGTTGTCTTCGACTCCGCTCAGAATATAACCGCCCTGGTCCGAGGCGCCAACGCCTAACGGGTTTGCCGGATTATTTTGCCAGATGTATTCGTAGCCGGCAAAAACCTTGAATGTATCCGACGCATACCTGGCAGCGGCCATCCCCGCATTGTTGTCGGTTACGATGCCGTAGAGGGTGTTGTTGGTGGCGATCAGATTGGTTCCGGAGATTTGATTTGTATTGATGCTGTTGGTGGTCGACTGATAGGGCGCCGCCGGACTTTGAGGGCCCAGCAGGGGGTTCAATACGCTGATTGCCTGGTTGTAATGTTGATAAACCAGGTCGGAAGAGACCTTGCCGTACTTTCCGCCGAGGTTGAATCCATAGGCGTTGTTATGGGCCGATTCCGCGGTACAGTTGGCGGCGGTCCAGGTTGCGGAGGCGGAGTAGCAGCCACCTGATCCATCGGCAAATTTATACATCGCGCCGAAATGGGCCGGGCCATAAGCGAGGCGATACTTCAGGGCTTCGTCCCAACGGCTGTTCTCGGTGTCGCCGCCGCCGGCCATTGTGCCGTTATAGCCGATGTACGAGAAGGAATAGCTGCCGTTCGCCGGATCGTACAGGAGCATCGCATCGGTACCGAGAGCGCGCTGACGTCCGAAGGTGAGCGTACCGAAAAATTTCGACGATATGCCGGCAAAGTATTCGTCGTTGAAGGGTTGGCCAGCGCGCGCGCCGTCGATGGCTATGGAATAGCTGGCCCTGGGAAGGCCGTTGTTGACGATGTCGGTGGCTGACGCATTGGCGAGCAGGCCGGACTGCGGATTGATGCCTGTGGAGGCGTTGAACACAACGGACCAGCCGGGTAGGAACTCTTCCTTGCCCCGAATGCCCAGCCCCGTCTGCGACAGGTTGTTGGGTGCGACGAGGAACCGATGTTGGTAGCCGTTTCGGTTGACCAGAGACTCGCCTTCATAGTTGGAGCCGTTTTCCGGCAAGCCGTGGCTGACCCAGCCGATGCCCACGTCATACGCACCGTAGAGCGTGATGCCGTGCCAGGTGAGCGCGCAATCGGTGGTGGCGAACTGGTGGGTGCTTGTACAGGGATCGGGAGTCTTGGGCATCGTCTTTGTTTCGACCGCGGCGACCTGCGCAAACGCGAGAGTCGATGCGAGGCAGAGGACCGCCGCCGCGCTGAAGGTTGTGGAGCGTGCAATGAGCGGAACTGCGACTCCGATGTAGCCCAAACAGGCAAGAGGGATAGGATGAGTGCGTTTCATGATTGGCTTCTCCTGAAAATGAATGCTCACCAACTAGGCGCGGGGTTGTAACTGAGTGCAATTCATTTGTACTTTATACGAGACATTCTCTTGTTTACAATACATTGCCTGAAAAGGATACAGGTCATTTCCGCAATCGAGGGTCTTGGATTCGCTTTTGCGGCCATCCTTTCCGGTTAAGATATTGACTACGCAACCAGGGGTGTATTTGTCTATGGCCGGAAGCGAGAGATCGACGAAAGTGCATAATCGGCTGACCGAATTGCGGACCGCTAGCGGCTTCTCCGCCGCTGAACTGGCGGCAACAATCGGTATCAGCCGGCAGACTATCTATGCGATTGAGTCCGGCGACTATGCTCCTAACACGGCCGTCGCGCTCAGGCTGGCCCAGACGTTAGGCGTAACGGTCGAGAAACTTTTTCAGTTGGAAGCCCGGACAGATTCGCGGAGCACGGAACAGGCGGAACTGTTGGACGAGGGACAAGCGGCCTGGCGCGGGAAGCCTGTATGCCTTTGTCGTGTCGATGGTCGTTTGATCGCAACCTTTCCGGAGACAGCCGCGTGGAGTCTGCCCTTGGCCGACGCAAGGATCACAGGTTCGGCGTTGAAGTCCAACGGGCATGCGAAGGCCACCGTAGAATTGTTTGTTCCGGCACAGGAATTGGAAAGGCGTCTCCTCATGGCCGGCTGCGACCCAGGCATTTCCATCCTGAGCAAGCATCTTGGGCAACAGGGCGTGAATCTTGTCGTTGCGAATCGCAACAGCACGAAAGCGCTCGACCTGCTGAAACGCGGAAGCATTCATGTCGCGGGCTGCCATATCCGCGATGAGAAAACAGGAGAATCGAACCTGGCGGCGATTGGCCGCAACTTTCGTAAGCAGGACGTTGCAGTCTTCTCCCTCGCGCTATGGGAAGAGGGTCTCGTCGTGGCGAGCGGCAATCCAAAACAGATTCTCTCCATTGCCGAGCTTGGACGACCAGACGTCACAATTGTGAACCGTGAACGCGGGGCCGGCAGCCGTCTGGTGTTGGACGCACAACTGCGCAGGCTGGGAATTTTGCACGGACGGCTGCGAGGATATGAAAGCACTGCGAGCGGCCACATGGCCGCTGCACGCCGGGTGCAGTCGGGTGAAGCCGACTGTTGTGTTGCCGTATCGTCGATAGCCCATGTATTGGGGCTGGATTTTATCCCACTTGTAAGCGAACGCTACGACCTCGTAGTCCACCGTCGCCATCTGCACCTGCCGCAGGTGCAGGTACTCTTCAACACCCTTGCTCTTGCTTCATATCGGCGAGAGTTGGAACATCTGGGCGGCTACGACACCTCTGTCACTGGTCAGCGCGTTATCTAAAACGGCGATGTAGCCCGCTTGGATTCCAAAGCCGCCCGCACTCCGGTTGGTTATCGATGCAACAACCGCAGCGGCGCGAGTCCGTCCAATCTCCACCTCGCTGTGGGAAGCGCCATCAAGAGGTTTCGTCCCCTGCCCTGCCAGCAGATTGCGGACGCTCAACTTCGTGCCATCCATACCGTTGCCGATGAACACCTCGGAGGCCTCAGTCAATGCATAGGGCGGCTACTCGTCGCCCAGGCCCGAGGAGTCAACAATGGAGTTGGCGATGGTTGCCGGTGCTGAGCAGAAGGCGCATTACCTGGCCTTGGATCTGCTGCACTTCAGCGACTGTGCGGCAGAAGACGCGGGCGGTATCAGAGTTCCAGAGCCATGATGATTTAGCCCTCGAGTTTGGGCAAGGGGCGAGTGCCGGGAGATTCGCGCGGTTGCGGCGATTGCTCGAAGCGCGGCTGTTTCCCAACCGCGCTCGAAGAGGCGGAAACAAAAGCCCATAGCTGGCATTGCAACCGCCATCCCTTTGCCAGTAGACTTGTTATGGCCGGAGTGGATCTGCGGAGTGTTGCAGAACTGCTGGGGCATAGGACGCTTCAGATGGTCATGCGCTACTCACATCTCGCTCCGGAGCACCAGGCATCGGCTGTAGATCGGCTGGTTTCTGCCGGGGGACGAGTGGTGACTCAATAGGCGACAGGCAAATCCGAAGCGAAAAAATCCCAAACAAACCCAAACATTAACTCATTGAATTTGAATGAGTTATAGTGCGGAGAGGTGGCAGAGCCCGGTTGAATGCACCTGACTCGAAATCAGACATAGTCGCAAGGCTATCGGGGGTTCGAATCCCTCCCTCTCCGCCATACATTCTGGGCATAGAATTTAAGAGCAAGGTAACTGTAAGATAATATTAGTCTTGCTCGATTCTATTCTTTTCACATTTACTGCCTGAATGCACTGCTGTTGCATGAAGTCTGCCCAAACAACCTGGCACGGATTCAGGCTTGGAACCTATGCCTTGGGACCGCGACCCCGGGGGATGCAATTCGTGGTGCTAGCCCGTCCTGACGAGTTATTTCTTGCCTGAGAAGGCTACATCAGCACCAGCTTACTGGCCAGTGCCGCTGAGCGAGATGCTTTGCGGCGAGTTGGCGGCGCTGTCGGTGATGGCGATGGCTGCGGACATTGCGCCTGTGGAAGTGGGTTGAAAGTGACCATGAATCGAACAACTTGCGCCGACCGCCAGGCTTGTTCCGCAGGTGTTGGCGAAGACAAACTGCGAGGCATTGGCGCCGGTTACCGCGATGCTGGTGATCGACAGCGCCGCGGTTCCAGTGTTGGTCATGGTGACGGCCTGCAATCCACTCCAGGTACCGACGGTGGTTGCGCCAAATGCGATGCTGGTGGGCGCCAAAGTTACGGGCGTGGACGACGCCAGGCCGGTACCGGTCAATGGGATGCTTTGCGGCGAGTTGGAGGCGCTGTCTGTGATGGTGATGGCCGCGGACAGTGCGCCTGTGGAAGTGGGTTGGAAGTGACCATGAATTGAACAACTTGCGCCGACCGCCAGGCTTGTTCCGCAGGTATTGGCGAAGACAAACTGCGAGGCGTTAGCGCCGGTTACCGCGATGCTGGTGATAGACAGCGCCGCAGTTCCGGTGTTGGTCATGGTGACGGCCTGCAAGTTGCTCCAGGTGTCGACCGTGGTCCCGCCGAACGCGATGCTGGTGGGCGCCAGAGTTACGGGCGTGGAGGAGGCCAGGCCGGTACCGGTCAAGGCAATGCTTTGCGGCGAACCGGTAGCGCTGTCAGTAATGGTGATGGCCGCGGACAATGCGCCCGTGGAAGTGGGTTGAAAGTGGCCATGAATCGAACAACTTGCGCCGACTGCCAGGCTTGTTCCGCAGGTATTGGCGAAGACAAACTGCGAGGCATTGGCGCCGGTTACCGCGATGCTGGTGATCGACAGCGCCGCGCTTCCGGTGTTGGTCATGGTGACGGCCTGCAATCCGCTCCAAGTGTCGACCGTGGTCCCGCCGAACGCAATGCTGGTGGGCGCCAGCGTTACGGGCGTGGAGGAGGCCACGCCGGTTCCGGTCAACGCAATGCTTTGCGGCGAACCGGTAGCGCTGTCAGTGATGGTGATGGCCGCGGACAGTGCGCCCGTGGAGGTCGGTTGAAAGTGACCATGAATCGAACAACTTGCGCCGACCGCCAGGCTTGTTCCGCAGGTGTTGGCGAAGACAAACTGCGAGGCATTGGCGCCGGTTACCGCGATGCTGGTGATCGTCAGCGCCGCGCTTCCGCTGTTGGTCATAGTGACGGCCTGCAAGCTGCTCCATGTGCCGACAGTGGTTGCGCCGAACGCGATGCTGGTTGGAGACAGAGTCACGGGTGTGGACGACGCCAGGCCGGTACCGGTCAATGGGATGCTTTGCGGCGAGTTGGCGGCGCTGTCTGTGATGGTGATGGCCGCGGACAATGCGCCTGTGGAGGTTGGTTGAAAGTGACCATGAATCGAACAGCTTGCGCCGACTGCCAGGCTTGTTCCGCAGGTGTTGGCGAAGACAAACTGCGAAGCATTGGCGCCGGTTACCGCGATGCTGGAGATCGACAGCGCCGCGGTTCCGGTATTGGTCATGGAGACGGCCTGCAATCCACTCCACGTGCCGACCGTGGTCCCTCCGAACGCGATGCTGGTGGGCGCCAGCGTTACGGGCGTGGAGGAGGCCACGCCGGTTCCGGTCAACGCAATGCTTTGCGGCGAGGCGGGTGCGCTGTCAGTGATGGTAACCGCGGCCGTCAATGGACCGGTAGAGGTGGGTTGGAAGTGCCCATGAATGGTGCAACTGGCTCCGGCGGCCAGGCTGGTCCCGCAATCGTTGGCGAAGACGAACTGCGATGCGTTGGCGCCCGTCACCGCAATGCCAGAGATTGTGATGGTGGTTGCCCCATTGTTGGTCATTGTGACCAATTGCAAAGGGCTCCAGGTGCCGACGGTTGTTGGACCGAAGGGAATGCTGGTGGCCGAAAAGCTTAAGGACTGGGATGCCGAGACGCCAGTTCCGCTCAACGCGATGGTTTGCGGGGAGTCGCTGGCGCTGTCAGTGAGGGTGATTGCGGCGGCCATTGGGCCGGCGGAAGTGGGTTCAAAATACCCCTGGATGGAACAACTCGATCCAACAGCGAGGCTGGAGCCGCAGGTGTTGGTGAATGCGAATTGGTTTGCATTGGCGCCGCCCACCGCAATACTGGCGATCGACAATGCTGCTGTCCCTGAGTTGGTGACCGTTACCGATTGTTGACTGCTCGAGCTTCCCACGTTGATTGAGCCGAAGGAAATGCTTGTGGCCGACAGGGTATCGGTTGGCCCCGCGCCGGTACCGCTGATCGCGATGGTCTGAGGTGAGCCGATGGCATTGTCTGTGATGGTGATGACTGCGGTCTTTGGTCCGGCGGTCGTTGGTGCGAAGTGACCGTGGATGATGCAATTTCCTCCAACGATAATGCTGGTCCCGCAGTTGTTGGCAAATGCGAACTGATTCACGTTGGGACCGCTGAAAACGATGCTGCCGATGACGACGGTGGAGGTGCCGGTGTTGGTCAGCGTGACCTGCTGCGAGTTGCTTGTGCCTCCAACCGCTTCAGTGCCATACGACAGCGAAGTAGCCGAGAGGGAAAGCGACGGAGCAATGGTGTAACTGGCGGATGCGACCGCGCTGTTGGAGTATCCCGACAGCACAGCAATTGCTTTCAAAGTCACCGGACCGGTGACGTAGATTTCCTCGGTAAATGGAGTAGAGGACGTTGTGGGTGTGCTGCCATCGACAGTGTAGTAGATGGTCGCGCCCGGCACAGCGTCGATGATGGCCACGTTTTGCGCCGCGGGATAGTTGCCGGCCACCGGTGTAAACGTTGGCGGCGGCAGGACTCCATTGATCACGTAGGTTCCGACTCCAACGCTGCTGGCGCTGTATCCGGGAGCAATCGCAACCGCATTGATCGATTCCGAGGCGCTCACGTTGATGGGAGTGGTTGAGGTGTAGAGTTGCGAGGCAGTAGTGGGAACCGAGCCGTCGGTCGTGTAATAGATGGTGGCTCCGGCAGTAAGGCTGCTCAGGGTTACAGACTGCGCAGAGGTATAGTTACCGGCCGTCGGATTCGACGGAGAGTTGCCGACCGGACTGTAGATGGGAGTAGTGGCCACCGGCAATGCGGAGGAACCTGTGTCGTAGGTCCAGTTCAATATTTTCTGGCTGGAAGTGAGCTCTTCGGTGCCGCCTGTAAATCCGACATAGGCTGTGTTGCCTCCGACAATTGCCGGAATGTTGACCACCCAGCTAGTGGAGTAGGAGGTCTGCGTCACAAAGTCGTAGATGGTCATGGAAAGGACGGAGCCGTTGTAAGCCAACTGGATACCCGTAGCGTCATCGCCATGCAGGTTGATGCCGGTAGAACTCAGATCGATTGCCGGGGTCTCCGGGACGGCGCCATTGATGTACAAGCCGGTCGAATCCCCACCTTCACCGTTATTGTTGTAGAGATCGAACTTGATTGCGACGCTGTTGGGAATGGTGGCGTATCCGAGCCCGCCGCCGGATTGCCCGAGTGCGCTGGTGCCCTGCCCCTGGATGGTAAAAGTTACGCCATCGGCGTTCGGTGTGGACAGTTGGAATGTAAAGAACGTTGAGAACGACTGAACATTGACCGGCTGGTAGTACCAGGCAGACCCGGCCTCATTTTGCCCGCCGTCTGTAAGTTGAAGGCGGTCATCGTCAAGGACAGTGCTGCCGTTGAAGATCATGGTCGTACCCTGTGTTCCAATAAAGCCCATCGGGAAGTCAATCCCAGTCTGGCCAATATTCAATGTGTACGTCGCGCTGGCAACATTGCTGTTAGTGAGGCCGGTTCCCGTGGCAATGGCATTCACGGTCTCAGTGCTCGAAACGAGGAATGGATTGCTATAGGCGATCGCCGTGGAACTGGTTGCCGGGTTGGAACCATCCGTGGTGTAGTAGACGGTTGCGCCGGAAGAGGCCTCGGTGATGGTGACAAGCACGGGCTGGGTGTACGATCCTGTCCCTGGGCTCAGGACCGGCGCGATGAACTGCGAGCTTTTGTTGTATGTCGCAGAAGAGACCGGGCTCTGATCGTAGCTGTTAGCACTGGCCATCGCCATGATGGTGGTTGTATCGGTAATTGTGATGCCGGTGGTGGGCGAATATACCGCAGAACTCAGGGTCGGTACGCTGCCATCGAGCGTGTAATAGATGGTTGCGCCGGGCGTGGCATCTGTGAGGGTAACGTTGAGGCTGGAGCTGAAGTATTCCACCGGGGGACCAATCACCGGAGCCGCTGTGACTGGCTGGGAACTGAACAATCCGAAGATGGACAACTGATATTCCGCCGCGATGTAGACTTTTCCATTTGCCACTACCGGCACAGCGAACCTGACCGCGGGGCCAGGATTGTCACGGCTGGGATTTACACTGGACGAGTAGAGCGTCGATGCCACATTGGTTGCATCGTGCGCCTCAAGGATATCGGGAGCGTTGGTGCTGAACCCGCTGGAGTCTATATTCCAGACAATTGCACCGCTGGTTCCATTCGCGGAAATGGATGGAGTGGAGCCGATATAACCAAAAGTCTCAGAAGACGCCGCACTGGGGCCTGTCATCAATCCGTTCACGAGCGGGAAGGACTTGAGGTTGTCGCTTCTTGCACCAGAGTAATAGATCGTCCCGTTCCAGTATGCCGGTGTGCTCCAGGACCCTATTAACCCGGTTGGCAATTCCTGCACGACGTTATCGCCGCCACAGGCGCTTGGGGCGGGGCTGATTGAGTTGTAGCCCCCCAGGCCTTCCCGGTTGAGCAGCATCACGCAGCCGTTTTTCCCGGTCTGGACCAGCAGGTTCGGGTAACTTCCGGCGCTTTGCGCAGGAAGAATCGTCAGGCCGCCGGACCCCTGATCCAGATCGTAAAGGTCCTGGTGGGCCTGCGTCGATGGGGTGAATTCATCCTGTAAAGTTGGTGTGCCGCTGGCGAGGTCAAGATTGAGAATGCTATCCCCAAAATCCATGCCTGCATTGTAGGGTTTGGCCGCTGTATAGTCGCCATTTCCGGTAGGAACGAACATTCGGCCGTAGGGATGATTCGTTGGATCGTTGATTTCGCCGGCAAGTCCCGCACCGCTCATCCAGAAACCGCTGCCACTGCCATTGGGAGATGGGCAGTAGGCACCTGTTTGCTTGAGCGTCGAGGCGTTGTAGCCGATGATCCAGCCGTGCCAGGGGCCGTTATCGCCGTGAGCGGCAAATCCGACGTAGACAATGCCGTTGAGCAGCAGCAGAGCAGGCCGCTGGTTTTCCCAAAGGGGATCAAAAGTCAGCACGCCGCCCGCGCTGCCGTTGCCCGTGCCGGAGATGGTTGCGGTAATTACGACTGGACCGCCAAACTTCTCAGCGCCGGAGGTTACGTCGAGAGCGTGGAGGCGCTGGATATAGGCTCCGCCTTCCTCCGACTTGCTGACCACATAGAGGGTGCTGGACGCAGGATTGTTGCCGGACCCAGGATCGATTACCGGAGTTCCAGTGATGCCGATCTCCGGGTAGATGTCTGACGCACCGACGGCGGTGTAGCTGACCGTGGTTGCGCCCGCAGCGGCGCCGTGCGCAGTGCTCAGCATTGAAGCTTGCCAAAGGGGCAGTCCATTCGCGCCGCCGTTGGTATCCGCGTCAAAAGCGTAAACACTGTCATGCTCCGTCGCGACAAAGACTACGTTATGCGTCTGCCCGTTGATTGAAACATTGGAAAGGTACAGTGGCTGTGCATAGACAACCCCATCCACGGATTGCGAGAACAGCTTGCCGAACTGAGTGGGATTTACATTCGACGGAGTCAGAATGGTCTCGCCCAAATTTTGCCCGGTCCTCTGGGAATCGTTTTGCCAGGTGGTGACATTGACCTGGGCGTGCGCAGCCAGGCAACCGGCAACCAGCAGGAGGCTGGCTGCGACGAGGTTTTTCCGGCGACCGGCCGGTGTCGCCGAGGCTTTGCATATCTTACGGGTCTTACGGGCGCTCACTTGGGACATAATAGGTATCAATCCTTGCCAACTTGGTCGGGGTTTGAGATGGTGCAATTGTCGTTGACGAATGCTTGTTCTTGTCGTGGTCGCGGCAGGCGGAATCTAGAGGTTTTCCGCAATAGAGAAACTGCTGTAAGCGATGCCCAAAATCGTCGCCGGCTACTTGGAAACTCTTTTCAAAGAGTGGTTCATTCTATTTACTAATTTTGGCCTCGAATGCGCGGAACGATACCGGCATTCGAATGTTCAGGAAAGTCTTCAACGTCACCTTGTTTGCCCAAGGTCCCGGAGAACAACCAACAATCAAGAGTTCTCCACATTATACACACGAAAAAAGTGTTTGAAGCTGCTCAATCGTGAAGACTTTCGACTCAAGAGCCAGTGCCCCACTGAGTTCAAAAGAGCGCCCCGCCGCGGTTGGACATAGCCGGTCCTATTGGTCAATGAGGACTGCAGGAGCCTGGGTGGTCCTAACACGCAGAGGTGAAGTTGCAGCCTTATCAAGCGATGCGATCGGTATTGCTACAATGGCTGCAACTGGCAGCACTTTCAATGAATTGAGAGGTATGTGTGAAGTTTCCCCGTTTCTCGAACCTGGTATTGCCGGGGCTTGCGATGGCAGCAGTCTGCTGCAGCCTGATTGCACAGCAGACGCCGGCAGACAAGTCCCTTACTGTGGAGCGCATCTCGGAGGAACACGAGCGGAATCAGGCACTCCCTTATGAGTTGGAATGGTCCCCGGCCAGGAAGCTTTTGACCTATATTCGGACAGAGCCGAAGGCTGGCCCGCTGCCGGGAGGAACTCTTCCGTCCTCGGAGATCTGGAGCTTCGACCCGGCTACGGGGATGGAGACGGTTTTGGTTTCAGCTCAGCAGATCTCCGCAGCTCTCGGCAACGCGGCTCACAAAGCCGACGATGAGGATGACGAGACCGCCCGAAAGGCTGCTGCGCAGTTGGATTACGCATGGGCGCCGGACGGTCATGCCCTTCTGCTGGCCGGAGGCTTTTCTTTAGCATGGTTCGATGTTGACGCGCATTCTTTCCGGCACCTGTTGAGCGGGGACGAGGCAATCGGCGATGCGAAGATCAGTCCTGATGGACAATGGGTAAGTTTTGTCCGCGGCCACGCCCTCTGGGTGGTGGATGGCAAGACCGGAGCTGTGCGGGCATTTTCACCCAAGCCAGGCACCGATATTCTGGAAGGGGAGCCGGATTGGGCTTACTCTCACGAACTGGGGCTGAAGTCGGGGTATTGGTGGTCTCCCGACTCCTCTTCCATTGCATGGATTGAGACCGACGACCGCGCGGTGGACAAGTACTCGAATCGCAGTGCAGATGGCGTCGAACATTCAATCGCCTATCCCAAACCGGGCGGCGCGATTCCGGCGATTCATGTGTTCACACAGGCAGTCTCTGCTGGAAAGCCGGTGCGAATGGATATTGACCGCGACCCGAACCTCTATATCCCAAGGGTTCATTGGCTGCCGGACGGGAAGCACCTCGCGATCGAGCGGCTCAGCCGCGACCAGAAGACGCTTGAGTTGCTGCTGGCCGACGGAGCAACGGGTTCCTCGAAAGTGATACTGACGGACAAAGACGCGTATTGGATCAATCTTGGAGATGAGCTGCATTTTCTGAAGGACTCCCATCGTTTTCTGTGGTCAAGCGAGCGGAGCGGTTATCGCCACTTATATCTTTATGACACTTCCGGCCAGCAGCTTGCGCAACTGACACAGGGGAATTGGGAAGTGACATCGCTGGTTGGCGTAGGCGAGGCGGCGGGCGCGGTGTTCTTTACGGCGACGGCGGAGAGCCCTCTTCAGCGTCAACTGTATCGCGTGAACATGAACGGACAAGGGTTTGGGCGCGTTACCAGGGAAGGTGGCACACACGATGTTCACATGCTTGCCGGTTCCGATACGTTGGTAGACATCTGGTCAAGCCAGATGACGCCGCCAAGCCTGAGCCTGCTTCATTTTGATGGAACCAAGATAAAAACGCTGACCGACAGCGCGCCGTTCAAGAGCGGCGAAAGCCTGATGCGCCCTGCGGAGTTTCTCACCGTAAAGAACCACATGGGCACCGCATTGGATGCGTGGATGATGAAGCCGCCGGACTTTGACCCGGCGCGGCGTTACCCGGTCATCGTATACATTGCCGGTGGGCCCGGCGAGCAGATTGTGCGCGACCAATGGGGCGGAGAAATCTCGCTTTGGTTTTCAATGATGGCCCGGAAGGGCTATGTCGTATTTGCCCTCGACGGCCGCGGATCGAGCGGGCACGGTCACCTGTTTGAAGAACCTGTGCATCAGCGGCTGGGCGGGACGGAAATGGCCGACCAGCGAGACGGAATCCACTATTTACGGTCTTTGCCCTTCATTGATCCGGCACGGATCGGCGGTTGCGGATGGGGATACGGCGGGTTTATGACGGTGACCGGGATGATGGGTCGCCCCTCGGTTTTCAAGGCAGGATTTGCCGGCTCTCCCATCACGGACTGGCATCTCTTCGACGCGGTCTTCACGGAGCGTTACCTTGGGGACCCGACGCTCAATCAGGACGGGTGGCTGTCGTCCTCTCCGTTGGATAATGCCGCCAAGTTCAGCGGACCGCTGCTGCTGGCGCAGGCAACTCTGGACGAACGGGTCCATCCGGAAAACGCCATGGCCCTGCTCGATGCGCTTCTGGATGAGTCAAAATATGCCGACATTCTGTTGTTTCCGGATCGGAAGGATCTGTTTGAGGATCGCGGCGCCAGGCTGACCCTGTTTCGCAAGCTCACCGATTTTTTTGCGGCGAATCTGTAAGGGAATGCGGTTGGCGCGAGGGGCGCGATGCAGCCTTGTCACTTGGCGTGGTAGTCCACCTTGAATGAGCAGGACTCCGAGCCGTCATCGTTCCAGGTGGACGCGTCGGCAAACTCGATCTTCTGGACAACAACCGTCTCGCCGGCGCGATGAATGTCCACTGAGTCGAAGTCGAGATCCCATGTAAACCTCCGCGTCTTGCCGATTTCCAAACCGCCGGGATACTCGAGGGAATCTGGATAGGCGCGGGGTCTTCCATCGGCGTCGATGAGGTAGAGACCGACCTTCACTGTTGAAACCAGCTTCTTTGACTGGTTGGCGAACTTTACAATGAGCTGCGGTCGGGAGGAGGCTTCTGCATGGTTGTAACTGAGTTGAACCTGGCTCACAACGACGGGACATTCCTGATGAGGGCTTTGAGAAAGTCCCTGCGGCAGAGAGCAAACAAGGCAGACCATCGACAGAAGCGGGACCGCGATTCCATTCATAAGGATATCTTGAAGGGTTTGGCTGTCGCTGGCAACATTGGCGCAGTGACAGGGCAACAAAATCGATTCATGCGGTCGTCCTGCTTTGCGGTTGTTGGCGGCTTGTAAGCCCTTTGATTTGATATGTAGAGTTAGGGCTTATCCGTAAATTGCCTGATCCGATATCGTCGCTGCTCTGAGTGCCTGAATCGAAGCTGACTAAGCCGCAAGAAAGGAGTCGTGGACCTGGAGATCCACGCGACAGCCGACCTGGAGGTCAGCGCTACCAATTTGCAGATAAGTTCTTAGGTTTTCGGTTTAATCCCTTTGGTTTGATGACGGTGCAGCCAATGTGGCGGGGTGGCAGGGGCTATGCATCTGTTTTAAGATTTTGTATCTCGGACAAAATAGACCGGTTGCGCATTCGAAGCTGCAAACGAGCGATGCGAGTCCGGGGACATTCCTGACGGATAAGAATCGGCTATCCCTGAGTGGCTAAAGAGGCTGCGGAAAAAGGCGAATCTAAGGGCTTTACCAGTCCCGGCCTTAGCAGGGGCTGAAGCCCAGTATTAATTTGATTGGCTTTATTGGCCCGGCTGAAGCCGTTCCCTTGTTACAAAGCCGCAAGAATCCCCTCCGGAGTGAGTTTTTCCGCAGCCTGCAAAGCCCGTCTTGATTGTCAACTACTTGCGGCACCCTTCGACTTCGCTCAGGGCAGGCTATTGAAGTTGTGCCCTTTCAAAACATGACTTTTACCACAGGCTGCTAAGTTTGATTGGAGGGGATCACCGTTCGCTCAGCTTTGCCGGAACAGAGCGCCGACGTTTTACTATGGAGCAAGAGTCTAGAGGTTTCCTCATGCGAGCTTGCTGCCACCTTGTTCTGAGCTCTGCTGAAGAGATTGAGAAGAGACTGAACCAATCGGCCGGCTTCGGAATGTTCCTATTGGGAGACAACCAAAAATGAAGCTGGCGCTGATCATTGCAGGGCTTCTGTGGACCCTTCCCATGCTTTCACAAAGCACCACCGGGGAATTGCGTTTAGCCATCACAGATCCCAATGGTTCAGGCCTGAAGAGCTCGGTTGAACTTGTGAGCCAGGGCAACGAGTATCGCACTACATACACTACGGATGACCAGGGGAACCTGGATGCCAAGCGCCTGCCCTATGGGATCTACCAGGTGGAGGTGCGAGCTCGTGGTTTTGCGGCCGAATCCGAGTCGGTTGAAATACGTTCCGCGATTCCTCTGGATCGCACGATTCGGCTAAGGCTTGGCTTGGTTTCCGCTTCGATCAAAGTCAGCGCGTCCGGCACATTGGTGGATCCGTATCGCGCAGGTTCAGTGAATGATATGGGTCTGGAGACGATTGAGAATCGATTGACAGCGCTTCCCGGCCGCTCGATGCAGGATCTGGTGAACTCGGAGCCCGGCTGGCTCTACGAAGGCAACGCTGTTCTCCATCCACGCGGATCGGAATATCAGACGCAATTTATTGTGGACGGGATTCCGCTGACCGACAACCGCTCGCCGAGCTTTGGCCCGGAAGTGGAAGCCGATGAGGTCGAGTCCCTCAAGATTTATACAGCCGGCATTCCCGCTGAGTATGGCAGAAAGATGGGCGGCGTGATTGAAGTGAATACGCTGAAAAGCGCCGATCCGGGGCTTCACGGACAACTCACTGTTCTCGGCGGCAGCTATGCCACGGGTGGAATCAATGCTCAGGGCCAATCGACATGGAAGGGGAATACTGTTGGCGCGAGCGTCTCGGGCAACATGACGGGCCATTATCTGAACCCGGTTGTCCCTGAGAATTACACCAACAACGGCACGACCGGCAGTTTTGGAGCGAACTACGAGCGGGATCTGACTCAGAAAGACCGTCTGACCTTGATAGTGCGCCATGAGCTCGCGCGCTACGAGATCCCCAATGAACTGATTCAGCAGAATGGCGGATATTTGCCAGACTCGGACAACGACGTCGGCTGCCAACCCGTTGCGCCCGGAGGCGAGCCGAGTGACTGCGTGTTTATACCGGGAGGGCAACTACAAACAGGGGGCAACTTCGAGACCTTGGGTAGCGCCTCGTATCAACATCTTTTTTCGGCGGACACAATTGGTTGGCTGCGCGTGATGGCTCGCGACAATTCCAATGATTTTTATTCCAACCCAGCATCCTGGCCTGTAATCGCGACCCAGCAAAACGACTTCAAGGAGTTTTATTTCAGCGGCAGCGGCTCGATTCATCATGGCAGGCAAGAATGGAAGGCGGGCGTGGAATCTGACTCGACCTTTCTGAACGAAGACTTCAGCAGCGTAATTCCCGACTGCACCGACCCTTCAGATCCTCGATGCCCGATCAATCTTGGCATCCTGGATGCGGGTGCGACGACGTTTGCTTTTACGGGCAGGCGTCCGGATCTGGAACAGTCCGCCTATGTTCAAGACTTGATCCGGCTGGGGAATTGGACAGTCAACGCCGGACTGCGATGGGACCATTATCAACTGCTATTGAACCAAAATGCCTTCAGTCCGCGCGTCGCCCTGTCGCGCTTCTTTCCCACACTCGGCCTGAACGTTCACGGCTCGTACGATCACATCTTTCAGACGCCTTCGTTTGAGAACATTCTTCTATCGAGTTCTTCGTTAGCGGAGTCTCTGGACACCAGTGTGCCCGCGGTGCAACTGCCGGTTCCGCCTTCTCACGGCAGTTATTACGAAGTGGGTTTGACCAAAGCACTGTTCAATCGAGTGAGGGTGGATGCGAATATGTTCCGCCGCGATGTGAACAACTATGCAGACGACTCCCAGGTTTTGAGCACCGGGATAAGCTTCCCGATCTCGTTTAAAAAAGGCATTCTCTATGGTGCGGAGGGAAAACTGGAGGTTCAGGACTGGAGGGGAATTTCCGGCGCCGTCAGCTACTCCTACATTGTGGGGAATGTCTGGAATCCTGTAACAGGCGGTCTGTTTCTTGGGGATGATGCCGCCAGCGCGGTAACCGAACTGACCGGACATACGCCCGATTCGCAGGACCAACGGAATACGATGCGCGCACGCTTGCGTTATCAGGTTGCCCCGCGCTTGTGGATCGCACTGGGAAGCAACTACAACAGCGGATTGCCGTTCGAAGCGGACTTGACCGCTGAGCAATATGCGACTGAATACGGACAGACGGTGATTCATCACCTCAATTTTGACCGCGGTCGTATCAGTCCCTACCTTACGGAAAATGCTTCGGTGGGAGTTGATCTCTACAAGCGAGAAAAATACCTGGTGAAGTTGCAGACGGACGTCCAGAACCTGAGCAACAAGCTCGAAGTTATCGATTTTGGCGGGCTTTTCTCCGGGAACGCCATTGGTTCGTCAAGAAGTTATTCGCTGCGGCTGGCAACGAATTTCTGAGCAGGGCGAAGTTTTCAGACAGCAGAGGTTGCGGCGCCAGTGAACTTGACCTCAACCAATGTGCAGTCGTCCTGAGCCTGATTGGGTGCGGAAAATCTGACCACGTGATCGAGTATTGCGTGGAGGTCGAGGTTGCGGGAAATCTGGGCAAAACCGAATTCCCCGATTGCGTCTCCGGCAGTGTTTTCCGCCTCGACCAACCCGTCGGTCGCCAGCAGAATGCGATCTTCCGGCTGGAGTGTGATTTGGACTGAAGTATAGCGCGCATCCGGGATGAGCCCGACGATCATGTTGCTTTCATCGAGCCATTCCACTGCGGACGAATGAACGAGCAGGGGATGAATATGACCGCAGTTGATGTATTCCAGCCGTCCATCGTGAAACAGTTTGAGCAGAACCATGGTTGCGTATTTGCCGACATTGCGGGTGCAGAGGAACTGATTGACGAGAGTTGCAATCTGCGGAAGGCTGTGGCCTGAGAGCAACTGCGCATGAATGATGCCTTGCAGGGTTGCGGCCACAATTGCCGCTGGGATCCCTTTGCCGGAAACGTCCGCGATCGCGACGCAGACGCAATCTTCGAGCGCCAGAGCGTCAAAAAAATCTCCACCGATTTCAAGACATGGGATGCTTCTGGCCTGGACGCTGGCGTATGGAATCACAGGCATTGTGATGGTCATGAGACCGTTGTGGATTTGCGCTGCGACGGCCAGTTCTTCGCGGGCCTTGCGGGCTTTGGCTTCCTCGTCGGCGAGCAACGCATTTTGCAGGAGCGCCGCAGCTTCGGTGGAGATGGTGTCGAGAAGCCGATGATCGACTTCGCTGAGGTTGCCCCGTCCGATCTGGCTATCGAGATAAAGGAGGCCCAGTAAGTCGGCGTGTGCGTTCTTTGCATCCCGCTTGCGCAGAGGGATGCAATAGATGCTGCGAATGCTATTGGCCATGATGCTTGCCCAGCCTGCCGCGGCATTGTCTGAGAGCGTATCGCTGATGGAAAACTTGGCGTCGCTCTCGATTGCCTTGCGCATGGCGCCGCGTGAGATTGTGGAGTCCTCTTGAAGCACCTGGCCGGCTGCATTTAGGCCGCGTGCGAGCTTCATCTCACCGCCATCGCGGAGGAAGGCATAACCGCGCTGGACGCCGGTGAGCTGCAAAGTAAGTTGCAGCAAGGTGGTGAGGATTTCTTCGATGGCGCCGCCGGCGTTGAGTTGGCGGGCGGCGTTGAGCAGCCAATTCAGCTGGCCCATCTCGCGCACTGCGGGCAGTTGCTGTTCCGCGGTGAGGGGAAAGTCGGCGATGGAGAACAATAGGTTTCCGAGTTTGCCGGTATGGCCAATGTCACGGCTCACCGGTGCGACGCTCTTGAAGACCAGGCATGGCCCATCGAGCGAGCCGAGGTGCAACTGGTCGCCGGAGTTGAGTACGGCCCGCTCGACGCGTTGACCGTTGACGAAAGTTCCGTGGCTGCTGTTTCGGTCTACAACGGTGTAGCAGCCATCATCGAGCACGATCATGGCGTGCTGGCGGGAGACGCAATGATCGCGCAGCACAATGTCCTGGTCTGGCAGGCGGCCGATCATGACGGGCTTCTGAGTGAGGGTGAAGGAGTGTTGGCCGTCCGCGCCGGTGTAGCTGAGTGTCGACGATGCCGTCATATCCTGCTGGCGCCTCTGAATGGTGGACTTTGGTTGGGAATTTTCTACCACGAACACATCGTACAGGAAGACTCGGTTGGAATTGATCTTATCAACTGACGCGAAGCGGAGCGGGGCTTCCGAAGGTCTGAGCTGGTAACTTACAATCGCGTGGTCGAGATTGAACTTGGGAAACGGGGGACGAAATGGGAGCAACCCGCAGGCAGTTTCTCTGGGGCACGTTGGGAGTGGCACTTTCAAGCAAGCTGCAGGGGGCTGCCGCCGGCAGGGTGAACGATGCGGGGAACGCTTCGGCTTTGTCGGATGCGGCTTATGGGTCGGGGAACTTCGGCAAGTGGATTGAAGACGAGTTCGGGCTGCCTGCATTTCACTACACGGCGAACCAGACAACGAATCCCCACGCGGTGACCGATGTGCAACCCGGGTTTCTTACACCCACCGAACATATTCACCAGGTTGGCAATGATCGGATCATTGCGCTGGCTTCAAACTACGGGCATGTGCGAGTGCGTCAGGATGAGGGATGCCCGAAGATTCTGAACGATATCGATCCGGAGAGAAGTCAATTCGGGGGCGGACTTGGCTATCTGACGGATGGGCACGAAACGCTGAGCACCTATTACGACGGAAGCGTTGATGGGTTCGAGCGGATTTTTGGGATTGGGTATTATCGCAAGCGGATTGCCGGGCGGAGTTACTCCATTGACCAGGTGATCTCGGCGCCGTTCGGGGACGATCCGGTGCTGCTTTCGCAGACGACCGTCACGAATAAACAGGATGTAGCCGCGACGGTCCGGTGGGTGGAGTACTGGGGCTGCCAGCCGTTCCAATTCTCGTTTCGATCGGGGATTGAAGCGATGACCGGGGCAGGCACCTCGGTTGAGTTGCGGCGGGATTTGGGGCGCAGGTTCAGATCCACTGTGACGCGACTCGATGGAATGAAAGGGCTGAAGGAATCCAAACGCTTTGAAGGCCGGTCAGCGGAGGAAGAGGCCGCATGGCAGCGTACGAAGGAGATTCTGAAGCGGAGTTCCAATGGGTTCATTACTCCGATTGGGGATTTGCGACCTGGGACCGAATTTGATTGCACGGAGAATCCGCAGACTTTCCTGGTGTCGCTGGATGGGCCAGCCACGGGGATGAGTTGGGATGGGGGGACATTCTTTGGATCGGGCGGTGCTGCGAACCCCAGCGGATTGCAGCAGGCGATGGGAAGGGATGCGGATTACGCCGGGCCGGCGACGGGCCTTCTGGTTGAGCGCACACTGCATCTGGGTCCCAAAGAGAAGCGGGCCGTCTGCTTTATGTATGGGTACCTTCCGGAAGGAATTGCGCTGGAATCATTGATCGCCAAGTATCAAGCTGCTCCGGAGCTGGAACTGAAGAGGTCGAGCGAAGCGTGGAAGAAGCACGGGATGCGATTCGAAGTGGCGGCGGAGCCGTGGATCAAGCGGGAGGCTACCTGGACCCACTATTACCTGAGGAGCAGCCAGACTTTCGACGACTATTTTGGCGAACACATTCTGAACCAGAATGGCTTTTATCAATACACGATGGGCTTTCAGGGGGCTGCGCGGGACCCGCTGCAACACAGCATGCCGTTCCTGTTCAGCGATGCGGAGATTGTGAGAAGCATTTTGCGCTACACGCTGAAGGAGGTGCGGGACGATGGGTCCATTCCGTATGGAATTGTGGGCCACGGCGTGATTGCGCCCATCGTTTCAGACAAGGCCAGCGACTTGCCATTGTGGCTGCTTTGGACAGCAAGCGAGTATGTGCTTGCGACGCGCGACGCGGATTTTCTGAGCGAGAGGATTCCGGCAAGATTCTCCGCAACCGCCGGCCGGACCGATACGGTTGGCAACCTGCTGGCGCGCTGCTATCGGCACCAGATCAACGATGTCGGATTGGGACAGCACGATATTGTGCGGATGCTGGCTGACGACTGGAACGATGGGCTGCTTGCAACCTGGGCGCAATTGGCATTCAGTGAAAGCGTGGAAAAGGGCGAGAGTGTGCTGAATTCGGCGATGTCCGCGTGGGTCTTCGACGAGTATGCACGCATGCTGCGATATGTGGGCGATGGTTCAGGACTTGAAAAGGAAGCGAGCATAGCGGCTGAACGCAATCGGCAGGTGGTGCAGGCGCAATGGAACGGGAAATGGTTCAAGCGGGCATGGCTGGGACCGAAACTGGGGTGGCTGGGAGACGACACGTTGTGGATTGAACCGCAGCCGTGGGCCATGGTTGCGGGGGTTACTACTGCTGAGCAGGCTGCTGAACTGGTGCGAAATGTGGATCGGCTGCTTCGTATTGGCCCGCTTGGAGCTGCTCAGATGAGCGATGGGCCGGAGATGAGGTCAGGCGGCGCCACGAGCGTGGGAACGCTGGAGCGGGGCGCGATTTGGCCGAGCCTGAATCAAACGCTGGTGTGGGCGCTGGCTGAGATTGACAAGGATATGGCGTGGGATGAGTGGAAGAAGAACTCGCTTGCGCGACACGCGGAGGCTTATCCGGATCTATGGTACGGAGTGTGGAGCGGGAACGATTCTTACAACTCTACGCTCAACAAGTTGCCTGGCGGGGCAGCGAATGAACAGTATTTTCATGGCACGGACTTCCCTGTTTTGAATCTGCACTCTCATGCCTGCTATCTTTACGGCGCAACAAAGCTGCTGGGGATTGAGTTCACTGAGGCCGGCGTGAAGGTCAGGCCGGCGCTGCCTGTGGAGTCGTATCGGTTCGATTCCCCGCTGCTGGGGGTGGCGAAGTCTGGGGCCGGCAGGTACGAGGGCTGGTATGCGCCTTCGCGACCCGGCGAATGGACGGTTGAGATTACGTTGCCGGAGAAACTTGCTGCCGGAGTTTCACAGGCTGAGGTGAACGGGGTGCGGTATCCGCTGAAGCGATTGCCGGACGGGACAATATTGTTGCGGGGGGCAAGCGCGCTGCACGCGCCGCTGCGATGGAGGTTGCGCTAAGCGGTGGTTGATGCGATCCAGGTCCAACTGTCCTGCGGAGACGTGCGAAACAGAGCGATGATTCATGGCACGGACGATAGAGCGGCCAGGGGCTGGCCGCTCTAGTGTTTTGGCCGCCTACATTTGCACCATGCGCGGGTCTGGAGACCCGCACGACAGCCGGTCTGGAGACCGGCGCTACAGCTTCAGACGATTACGGTACTGGCTGCAATCTTCCATCTTCTGTTTGCTTGCGCGCGGGGGATTCGTCAGGCTACGCCGCAGTTCTGGCTGCTGCCGGTCTCTGGTCCTGGATGAGGTCATCGAAGATGGCCCGATACTTGATCATTGCGGTGCGCAGCTCCTCGGTGGTGGCCTCGGACGATCCGGTCCGGACGGCGATTGAATGTGCAACGCGATAGCTTTCCATGACGCGGGGATAATGCACGGATAGATCTGCGGCGCGCTGTTCAAAGCCGGCCCGCGGGTAGCCGCGGACTTCAAGAAGTGAGTTGATTAGATCGTCCGCCTCAGTGACAGCGGCCTTGGGGTGGTCGACAAAGCGGGATTGCACGGTTTGCCACTCGCCGACAAGACGTTCCCGTTCAGTGGCGCCGAGTTCGCGAATCTTCAAGGCATCGACCCGCGTTTCGCGATCGGCAAGTTTGGCTTCAGCTTGCCGCGTGGAACCATGGGTCACAATGGCGCGGTCGTACTCGGTTCCAAATTGATTGCGCAGCTTCAGTGTGCGTGTTTTGCGGTACTGAACTACCGCGACGACGACGATGAGAATGGCGACGGCAAGAATCACCGCAGCAATAATGATCTGGGTATTCGTGAAATAGAAACCCATGAACTGATGATCCATTTCGTTCTCCTATGCGGGATTGACCGCGACTGCCAGGGGTTGGTGATGCAGGTGTCGGGCGTGGGGGGATCTATGATTTGCATCATGCGCGGGCGCGCAGAGGGAATGCTGACCAGTATTGCTCAGTGGGCAGAACGTGACGAGCGAACAGGCATTCACCTGTATCTCTCACAGAGTCCGTGAAACCGCGGATTTCAGGGCGGGGCGAGATTTCTGAGGGCCGGGAGGCTCAGGACAGCGGACCGGGAGGTCGGCGCTACAACTTTCCGCGACCTTTGAGAAAGTCGGGCTGGCATCTGCACCGGAACTTTCAAGAAAGCAAGGCTGCGGAACTCTTTCAGCCACTTCGGGAGAGTCCCATAATCAGGTGCCGCAAAACGTTCGGCTGACACGCTCTTCAGGGCGGGCGGGCACGGCATAGCGCTCGCGGTCTGGCTGGTCGTCGTAGGGGCGTGTCACAACTTCAAGCAGTTGCTCGAATGGTTGAAAATCCTGCCGCCAAACTGCGGCATCGAGGGCTGCTTCCACCATGTGGTTGCGCGGGATGAACGCGGGATTGACTGCCAGCATGGCTGCCGAGCGGGATTGCGCGGAGCCTGAATCCTTGTTCAGGGGCTGATGACTCAGGCGTTGACGCCAGTTAGCAGCCCAGTCGTCGTATGCGGTGGGGTCGGCAAAGAGCGCTCGTACTTCCCTGTCGCCTTGCGGTGCTTCGGCAGCGGCGCAGAGGCGGCGGAAGGTCAGCGTGAAGTCGGCCTGATTGGCTGCCATGCGCGCCAACAGGTCTTCAGCCAGTGCAGAATCGCCTTGCTGTTCGGCACTCAGGCCGATCTTGCGCAACAGGCCGGCGCTGCGAGCTGCTTGATACTGCGGCTCGAATGTCGCGAGCGCCTCGTTTGCCGCGGCTACGGCCGCTTCCTGGCTCCCTGCCTCCTGTTCCATTGCGGGCACCAGTGCCTCGGCCAGGCGCACGAGATTCCAAAGCGCGGCGCGAGGCTGATTCCCATAGGCGTAACGTCCCTGGGCGTCGATGGAGCTGAAGACTGTGTCGGGATCGTAGGCTTCCATAAAGGCACAGGGGCCGTAGTCGATGGTTTCTCCCGATATTGAGGTGTTGTCGGTATTCATCACGCCGTGGATGAACCCGAGGAGCATCCATTGCGCCACGAGCTGTGCTTGCCTGGTGACTACGCCCTGCAACAGTGCGCGATATGGCTGCGCGGCTTGTGCGGCATCCGGGTAGTGTCGCGCGATGGAGTAATCGGCCAAAGTGCGAACGGCATCGAGGTCTCGCCGCGCGGCGAAGAATTGAAAACTGCCCACGCGGAGGTGGCTTGCCGCAACCCTGGTGAACACTGCACCGGGCAGGGCCGTTTCGCGCAAGACGCGCTCGCCAGTGGTGACCGCGGCCAGAGCGCGGGCTGTGGGAACGCCAAGAGCCGCCATGGCTTCGCTGAGAATATATTCGCGGAGCACAGGGCCGAGAGCGGCTCGACCGTCGCCGCCGCGGGAGAACGGTGTGGGGCCGGAGCCCTTGAGTTGAATGTCGTAGCGAACACCGTTAAGCGCCACGATCTCGCCGAGCAGGTTGGCACGGCCGTCTCCGAGTTGAGGGACGAAATGACCAAACTGGTGACCGGCGTAAGCGATTGCCAGAGGCTCGGAGCCTTCGGCAATGCGATTTCCGGCAAGGACTTCGGCGCCTTCCGCACCGGCCAGGGCTTCTGGATCAAGGCCGAGGTTTCGGGCCAGGTCAACATTGAGGCGAATTAAGCGCGGGGCAGTTACCGGGGTTGGATCGAGGCGCGAGTAGAAGCGTTCCGGGAGGCGCGCGTAAGTGTTGTCGAAGCCGAAGCGGATGGAGCCATTTTTGGGGGCGGGAGTTGCGGACGATGCGATCGGGGAAGGAATGGAAGAGCCCATGGCTTATTGTATGGGTGCAACCTGTGACGGAACGCGGCACTGTACTTCGATGTCTGAAAGACGAGACGGGTGCCCCCGATTGTTTTACTCAGAGACCGAGACCGGGGGACTCTGCGAAGGCTGCTGCGACCTAGTCGCAGGGAGGTTCGGGTTCAAGGTTGGGGTCGAACCAGGGCCCGTCGGGAGCGATAAGCTGGTGAGCTTCGTCGGGTCCCCAAGTGCCTGGATCGTAGTTGTACAGGGGCGTGACGTTGCCGAGGATCGGTTCCACAATGCGCCACTGTGCCTCGACCAGATCTTGACGGGAGAAGAGTTCGCTGTTTCCGCGGCTGGCATCGCCCAGAAGGCGCTGATAGGGGGGCTTTTCATCCGCGGCCTGGCGATGCAACGCGAGTTCGACGTCGCGGCCCACCATGCGCTCACCCGGCGTCTTGACTCGGAAACCCATACCAATCGACCTATCCGGGCTGACACGAATGCGCATGTGGGCGGAGGTGGATGGGACGATTTCGCCGAAGGTCTCCCGTGGTGGGCGCTTGAATTCAATGAGAGCCTCAGTGCAGGTGACGGGGAGTACTTTGCCGGCGCGCATGTAGATGGGCACGCCTGCCCAGCGCCAACTGTCGATGTTGAGCCGGACTGCGATGAAGGTTTCAACAAGCGACGCGGGGGCGACTCCGGGGACTGACCGGTAGCCGGTGTATTGGCCGCGCACCACGTCTTCCGGTTTGAGGGGGCGAATGGCGCGCATCAGTTCGCTTTTTCTGTCCCGCACCGCGTCGTGGTCTTCGCCCGTGGGTGGATCAATGGTGAGATTGGCCAGCACCTGCAAGAGGTGATTCTGCACCACATCGAGCAGGGTTCCGACCTCGTCGTAGAACTTGCCGCGATCTTGAACGCCGAAGTCTTCAGCCATGGTGATTTGAATGCTGCGGACATGGTCGCGGTCCCAGATGGGCTCAAACATGGGGTTGGCGAAGCGCGTGTAGAGGATGTTCTGCACAGGCTCTTTGCCGAGAAAATGATCGATGCGGAAGATGTCTTCTTCCGCGAAGAATTTGTGGAGGGTGTTGCTCAGTTCCTGGGCGGACGCGAGGTCTCTTCCGAATGGCTTTTCAATCACGACGCGGGCGTTGCTGGCGCAACCGGAGGCGGCAAGACCTTCGGCGACCATCTCAAACAGGCTGGGCGGAATGGCCAGGTAGTGGAGGGGCCGCTGCGCCTGGCCGAGTTCTGTGCGGAGTTGGGCGAAAGTAGCCGGATCGCTGTAATCACCGTCGACATAGCGCAGTTGGGCGATCAGCTTCTGGAAAGATGGCGGATCGATGCCGCCGTTCTTCTCAAGACTGTCTTTGGCGCGGCCTTGCAACTGTTCCAGAGTCCAGCCTGCCTTGGCGACCCCGATGATGGGCAGGTTGAAGCCTTCATCGCGGATGAGCCCCTGGAGCGCGGGAAAGATTTGCTTGTAGGCAAGGTCGCCGGTTGCGCCGAGGAATACGAATGCGTCTGATCGAACAGCGGTCATGTCGGTTTTTACTCCAGGTGCGGGGATTCCGAGGATTGAACCAAGTATAAGGGAGTGAAGCACTTCGTTCCTGCCAGGTATTGGGATGGGGGGAAAGGGCTGGGGGTTGCTGAGATTGCGGCTTGGGAGCAATTGGCGACTGGGACGGGGGACGAATTCCGAGTTCGAAAGTGTCGCAAAAACAGACATATCTTAAGATTTTCTGTCCAGATGTGCGACAGTTCAGATTCTGCCTTTGGCTTCGCGGCATTGGGGGAAGGCGAGTAAGGGCAGTGCAGTCATAGAGATAAGGGAATCTCTTGTTTGGCTTCAGGAATTGGTTACCTGGTTGCAGGCGTAGTGTCTATGTTCGCCAACTATGGAAAGCCGATCCCGGAGAGCGATAGGCAGCGATTTCCCGTCGATGTGCCGCTTTTTGTGATGACTCGGCGCCGGATTATTGA
>Ga0302193_10000722_pt1 | contig 29469 bp, 11 predicted proteins | sample II_Bog_E3_3_FD_200228 | JGI IMG/M metagenome (GOLD analysis project Ga0302193, IMG submission 200228) | Peat permafrost microbial communities from Stordalen Mire near Abisko, Sweden - II_Bog_E3_3 | ecosystem: Environmental > Terrestrial > Soil > Wetlands > Peat | place: Sweden: Abisko...
CTCTATTTCTCACGAGTCTTTTCCAAGAGGCTGCAAATGCAACCGACAAAATACCGGGCGATGCACCAGTTTAACCAACGCTTGTCTTAGTCCGAACTTTGGAGTGGGCGATTAGTGCCCAAGGAATTAACAGGAAGATTTAATTTGTTTCTCTGCCAAGACTTAGTAGCCTATTGGGTCGCAACGAAAGAAGATGATCTGATAAGCCACATCCGTTTTTGGATTGCCTTGAACGTTTTTGGGTTGTCAACTGTAGCTCCGATATGTTGTTTCTTAACCTTATCTCTAAGTTTTTTACCCATGAAAAATATCCCCCCCATTCTCCTTATATTGTGTGCTCTTGCCGTTGCGAACTCTGCGCACGCGCAAATCCTCTCTGACCCCATTCCTGAAACAGAGGTGCCAAGCGTCATTGTCAGCACGACCAACGAACCAGTGACGCCCGGAAAATTTCAGCCGACGTGGGACTCGCTGCACCAGTATCAATGCCCTGAATGGTTTCGCGACGCGAAGTTCGGCATCTGGGCCTGCTTCGGTCCGCAGAACGTACCGGAAGTCGGCGACTGGTATGCGCGCAACATGTATATACAAGGCAACAAGCAAAATAAATTTCATGTGGCGCACTACGGCCCGCCTTCACAGTTTGGATTCAAGGATATCATTCACATTTGGAAGGCGGAAAACTTCAATGCCGAGAAACTCGTCGCCCTCTACAAAAAAATTGGCGCGCAATATTTTTTCGTCATGGCCAATCACCACGACAACTTTGACATGTATGATTCAAAGTATCAGCCGTGGAACAGCGTGAATGTCGGACCACACCAGGACATTGTCGGTGATTTCGCAAAGGCCGCACACGAACAGGGACTGCCTTTCGGCGTCAGTGTCCATGCCGCGCATGCGTGGAGTTTTTACGAAGTCGCCCAAGGCGCTGACAAGACCGGCCCGCTTGCAGGCGTACCTTACGATGGCAAAGTGACCAAGGCCGACGGCAAAGGAAAATGGTGGGACGGTCTCGATCCGCAGGATCTTTACGCACAAAATCACACGCCCAGCCTGAACTTCAGCAATGCCAATTCCATTCACGGCCAGTGGAACTGGGGAAACGGCGCGAGCATTCCCGACCAGGCTTACTGTGATAAATTTTACAATCGCACGATTGACCTCGTTCACAAATACAAACCAGATCTGATTTACTTCGACGACGATGCGTTGCCGTTGTGGCCCGTCAGCGATGCCGGTTTGAAAATCGCCGCCGACTTTTACAACTTCAACATGCAGCAGCACGACGGCAAATTGGAAGCCGTTCTGTTCGGCAAAATGCTCTCGGAGAGCCAGCAAAAATGCCTCGTCCGCGACATCGAACGTGGCTCGGCCAACAAAATCGAGACGCAACCCTGGGAGACGGACACCTGCATCGGCAACTGGCATTACGACCGCTCGGTTTACGACAAAAATCGTTACAAGACCGCCAAGACTGTCATCCAGATGCTCTGTGACATCGTCAGTAAAAACGGCGATTTGCTACTCAACATTCCCGTACGCGGCGACGGCTCTATTGACGAGAAGGAAAAGGCCGTACTCGAAGGCATCGGTGCGTGGATGGACGTGAACAAGGAATGCATCTTCGGCACGCGTCCGTGGAAGGTGTTTGGCGAAGGTCCGGCCTCGGCAGGTGCCGCGCTTTCCGCTCAAGGTTTCAACGAAGGCAAAGGCAAGCCCTTCACGGCCGACGATGTGCGCTTCACCACCAAGGGTGGAGTGCTTTACATGATTGCATTGGGTGTTCCGAATAAGGATTTGCAGATCAAGTCGCTTGGCAGCGCAGCCAAGTTGCTCGACAAGCCTATCGGCAACATCACGCTGCTGGGCAGCGATGAGAAAGTGCAGTGGTCACAAAATGCCGACGCGCTGACCATCAAGGCACCCGCAAAATCACCGAACGACATCGCCATCGTCTATAAAATCGAGCCGGCTTCGTGAAGCGAGTGTCATAAAATAGTTTATGCAACAGCACCTAGAGAGATATCGTCGGCAACGATTTTCATGACTTCAGTTCCCGAGCCAGTCATACAAACTTTTGGTTGTTTTTCCCCTAATGACATTGATTTCACAGAAGCTTTCTGAGGTGAAGACTACTCGGTCTCTAAATACGAGGGCAGACTTGCCATCGGATTCGGAGTGTGAAAGCTGAATGGCTCGATTTTCCCGTGCTTGAGTAGAACTTCAAAACAATTTCCGTGGAGAGTTCGTCGACAAACTCTCCTTTAAAAATTTCTACCGCATCGTTCTTTCCCTGCGGGGCCATTTTGTAAGGGAGAAGCTTGGGAACGAAGAATTGTCGGAGCATGGAAATTTTTCCGGCAACATGGTGGGGATCGTTTTCCGAGCTGATGTGTCCTAGGTAGCGGGTAAATGGCATCAGCGATCTTGAGACGAGGAAGTCGAGGTGAGGGATTCGGCGCTGGAGCGTAGATTTGATGCGGGGGAGGGGACTGAATGGATGAACTCTCAATTTCCAATGCCGCGGAAATTTCCTCTGGAATCTCGACTCCTTGCAAAAGCGGTTTGGAAAGCTCGAATGCCAGTTCGACTTTTTGTGAAATGAGTTCCGCTCGGGCACGGTCTTCAGTTTTAAGGTTGAAGCGATTTAGCCTTTTTAGCTTTGGATTGTAGATACGAAGCCACCACGACCCATTTGGTGAGTTACGGAATTTTACCCAAAATGAATTTCGTCGTTTGTAGATGCTGCCCATGTGTGTTTGCAAACCAACGGGAGGCGGTAACTTTTCAAGATTTAGACAGTTGCCACGGAACGTGGAATGGGGGGCTTGGGGCGCAAACTAGTCACACATCAGCTGTGTGAGGGGTGGGAGATCAAGGCGCAAAGCAATCTGCTATCAACGAGCCAACCCCAAAACTTTGAACCAAAAACCCAATGTCGCGGTAGCATTTCACCCCATGGAGGCTCCTTCACCCTGGTGATAATGTCGAGTTAATGAAATTCCATAAGGAGATCTAATGATGAAGTGGCAAATTCGAGACGGGAAGCCACATACGATATCGGTTTTACTACTCACATTGATTTGCATGATGAGTCTGAGGAGCGTATTTGCTGCCAATACTGATTTGTTGCATCGAGGAATCAGAGATGAGCAGAAGTTGGATCTTTTTGGTGCAAGGGACTGTTTTAGGGAAGCACTCAAAGAGAATCCCCAACAGCCAGGTCTCGTGGAACACACCGCATGGTTTCTCTACCTCAATGGATTTCATGACAATGAATGTCTTGGGTTGTTGGAAAAAACACGTCCGGTCTCTACTTCTCCCCATGCAGTTGACATGGCAATCATTCAACTCAAGCAGGAAATGGGTCTGACTCAAGCTGTACGCAGTGAGTATATCCCGCCCAAAAAGCTCACTACTCACTCATCAGATCTTCCCGAACGCCTTCAAAATGCCCGCAAACTATTTTGGTCGGGAGATCCTGCCGAATCGGAGAAAGTGTATGAAACACTTCTTGCGGAATTACCCGATGAGCCATCACTTCATCTTGAGATTGCAAGAGTTGAGATTGCCCAGCATGAATACTCCAAAGCTAGTGCTCATCTCGCAACCGCCTGCTCCCTGCGGCCTGCAGAGCCGGAAATCGCTCTTGAAAAGGCTAACTTGCAGGCCCTAGAGGGCAATAGGAGCGCCGCCTTAAGCAGCCTGAAAGGAGTTGTTATCCCCGATGATTGGACCTTGCATCTCGCCCAGGCTCGCGCCTACCACTATGCGGGGGAGTTCCCTGATGCCTCCCGGGAATATAGGGCCACCCTTGCCACAAATCCTTATCTTGAGGAGGCCACCTATGGGCTGACGGAGACAACACTTCGCACTGGTGCGGTGCCCGAGGCACGCCAACTCCTCTCCACTTGGCCGACACGATCAGTTGCCGATGACTGGTCGGATCGGATCGAGCTGGAACGGGAAATTACGGCTCCAAGGGTGGAGGTGCTGGGAGATTTTTCCCTTAACAGCATCACCTACCAGATCTTTGATGCGGGCATCGAAGCACGGTTCCGACCATTCGATCCCTTGGAACTGACTCTTGGTACAACTCATGGATGGTTCAGTCAGACCGGCTTCACAGCGATTGATCGCCAAACCGGGGATTTCTCTCTCGTCTATCAACCAACAGAATTCTGGGCCATCTCAGGTTTTATCGGGGTGAATAGTTACTCAAGCGGATGGACGAGTGTGAATGGCGGCATTGGTGTCATGGTTCGGCCCTTTTCGACGCTGAAGCTCGATTTTCGTGCCGATCATCTGGATGTGGTTGATAGCGAGCCTCCCTTTGGAATGTCGATTTATGATCTTGCCGCCACGATTGGTGGAGTCGGCTCCCGATCCACCATGGATATGGGAAGTATTGCAGCAACATGGAACCCCCTGGAGAGGGTCGAGGTCTATGGAAAGTTCAGGGCGGCCTCCATCACCTCGGGGAATACTCTCACTGACTTTTATCTGAGCGCCGCCTACAATATTCTACGGGTGCCCAAGCTGAGGGTGGGATACGGCATTTATAACGAGAGGCTTCTCTTCCCCGCACCGCTTTACAGACAGGGTAATAACACCACCTCGGCTTATTACGATCCGGAAAACCTCATCGTTCAGAATTTCTTCGCCGAGTGGTCCCAGAATCTTGGAAAGCACTGGGAGTATGGAGTTGAAGGCCACTTTTACCAGCAACCGGAAAATGGAGGGGTCGGCGCGGCGGCTTTTTCCTATTTGAAGTATTCCTGGTTGGAAAATCAGACGGTGAGGCTTGATGCCCGTGTCTTTGATCAGAATAGGGGATTGAACAGGGACGGAAGCTCCTCAGGAAGTTACTCCGCAATCAATCTCGTGCTTTCTTATGAATACTCTTTCTAACGAGACCGCCCAGGAACCGGTGCAGCAGATGCGGACAATCGGGCGTTCTCCCTCGAGGCGGGATCGCTACAATGATAAAGAACTTCAATGGAAGTTTAAACGGGATTGCTTGGTCTATATCGTCACGGTCATCGCGGCCCTTGCCTACTACGCGTGGTGTCTCCGGTATGCGAACTACCAATATTGGTATGCCGTCGCACTCTACCTCGTTGCAGAAGCCCTCTGCGTGGGAAGCCTCATCCTCTGGGGACTCATGATGATGCAACGGCGTGATCATTCACCAGAAGGGCTCAAACTTCAGGAGCCGCCGCAACCGGTGGACATCATTGTCACCACCTGTGGCGAGCCGTTTGAGGTCATTGAAATGACCCTGCGTGCAGTTGCCGGAATCGAGTATCCTGAATTTCAGGTCACCGTGGCTGATGATCGGTCCACACCTGAGGTGGAGGCCCTCTGCCATGAACTGGGTTTCACTCACCTCTGTCGCGCCACGCATGTGCACCGCAAGGCGGGCAACCTCAATCATGCTCTCGCACATACCATGCAGCCATTCCTGATGACACTCGATGCCGACCAGATTTGTCATCCGGAGATTCTGCGCCGTCTCACGGGCTATTTCGCAGTTCCCAGAATAGCCTTTGTCCAGAGCTATCAGAATTTTGATGTTTCAGAAGGTGATCCCTGGGCAAATCGAGATCTCGTCTTTTATGGATCGATGCAACCAAGTCGCAATGCTTCCAGCTCAGCCATCTCTTGCGGATCGGGTGTGATCTACCGAAGAGCTGCCTTGGATCAGATTGGAGGGTTTTCCACCTGGAATGTGGTGGAGGATCTTTACACCTCACTACTTCTGCACGCTGCTGGCTGGAGGAGTGTCTATCACCCCCATCCGCTTTCGCACGGAACGATGCCTCAGGAAATTGCCGGGCAGGTCAGGCAGCGATGGCAGTGGGCCCTGGATTCGATGCGGCTCTTTTTCTGGCGTTGCCCTCTTTTCACCAGGGGATTGAGCTGGAGACAGAGAACCAATTATTTCAATTTTGGCTATCATTACCTGGTTTTTGGAATCGCTTATCCGATCTTTTTCCTTCTGCCGGCATGGGGGCTTTTTTCCGGAGAATTCATCATCAAGGCTCCAGCCTGGGAGTTCATTCTCTGGCGACTGCCCTACTTTCTAGCCTTCCTCCTCTTCAATCGCCTCATCACTGATGGCCGGCATACCGTGAAGGAATTCCGGGCTCAGGTGGGGCTCTTCATGGTCTTTTTATCGGCTATTGTATCGGCCCTGTTAGCTCGCCGTCACATTCCCAGATATGTGGTGACAAGAAAGAGTGCTGTGAAGTTATCTCTGAGAGATCGGGTGCAGCATGTTCTGGCGCATCTCTTCGTCATGGTGCTTTCACTGATTGGCATCGTCTATGGGCTTTTTCATCGAGGGGAACATACTGGCTTTTACCTGCTCAACACGGCGTGCGCCCTTTGGATTATCTGGTTGTTACTGCCCTTTACAATACTTGCCGTGCGTGCCTCACCCGCATCCGCTCATGAACCGAGGCGGCCATGAGATCACCACCCCGGTTCCCTGAGAGAGAGGAAATTTCTCATTCAAGCTCAAACGAGATGAGCGAACCATCTCCTGATAACTTCGAGGAAGAGAGGATCGCCAGCCTGCTTGGATTTCAGATTCTCGATACCCCAACCGATCCCATGCTGGATGTGCTGACGGAGATGGCGGCTGGTTTCTGTGAGACGCCTGTTGCACTCATCGCTTTGGCCGACAGAGAGAGGGTTTGGTTCAAATCCGCCTATGGTACCGAACTCAAGGAAACAAACATCAAGGGCTCCGTTTTTTCCTATTGTGCCTCCAAGGAAGGTCAGCCGCTGATTCTCCTGGATGCTCGGCTTGATTCCCGCTTTTCCCCTGACTCTTTGGGCGCAGGAGATCTCGACATCCGATTTTTTGCCGGAGCGCAACTCATTGGCAACGATGGTGTTCCCATTGGCTGTTTTTGCGTGATCGACAGAAGACCGAAGGAACTGACAGCGAGGCAGCTTGCCATGCTTGAAAAGCTCTCCCTGCTGACGATGGGGTATCTGGAGACTCACAAAAGCCTCACGAACTTGACTCAGCTTCTCCATCTGGAGAAAGAGGTTTATAACGGGCTGCTCAAGGCAACATCTCAACTGGTCACAACAGCCCCGACATTTGACAATGCCCTCAATTCATTTGTCGGTGATCTCGATTGCAATCTCGGATGGCTTTCCGCCCGCATCCGTAACATGCAGACGGGTGGGACGACAGGGGTTTATTACAACGAGAGCATCCCCAGAGACCCCGAACTCCCATCCGTCTGGACCGCCATTGACAGCACTCCCAGCCATCCGTTGGCAGAGATCACGCATGCCGAATTTATCAGTTCCGCGCCCCGGCGCCCCGAGTACTCCTATCTGGTGGTTCCTGTCAGGATCAGGAATCGGCTGATTGCCGTCCTAGAGTTTCTCTACCCCGACCATCATTGCCTTGATCCCCGGATAATGGAGGTCTTTGACCTTATTGCCACAAATCTCTCCATTGTCGCCGAGCGCGAACTGATCAATGAAGACCTGCGGCATCAGGCGGATCACGATCTTCTCACAGGGGCTGCAAGCCGCGCGGTGATCTTGAAAGAGTTGGAAGAGGCGATCAATGAAGCTGATTCTCTACGCCCCGATTCTGTCCTGCTCTACATTGACATCGATGGGTTCAAGGAGGTCAACGACAACTTCGGTCACGATACGGGAGATGAACTTCTGATTGAAATCACCAAACGGTTCGACGGAATCAGCCGCAATAAACATCTTCTTGGGCGACTCAGCGGCGATGAGTTCACACTGCTGGTTCGCCATCTCAATTTGGAAGAAGATCTCAATCCCTTTCTTGCCAGAATTCAGGAAGATTTTGACCGCTCCTTTATACTGGGAGACCTAGAAATCATGGTTGCGGCCAGTATCGGTTGCGTGGTGATTTCAGAGCCGGATATCAATCCTACTGAAGTCCTGCGCAGGGCCGAGGAAGCCATGTATCTGGTAAAAAGCGGCCAACGGAAGGGAGTTTGCATTGCCGACGAAGAGCTCATCCGCAAGTTCAAGGCGCGTAGGAATCTGGATCGCAAAATCAAGGATGCCTTCACCTCGAACAGGTTCTCCCTTGTGTTTCAGCCACTCATTGATCTTCAGACCAATACCATCTGCGGAGCCGAGGCTCTCTTGAGGCTTATTGAAAAGGATGGCACCGTGCTGGCAGCGGGGAACTTCATGGCGGCGATTGAACGCACCAAATATCTTCCCAAAGTGGACGAGTGGGTTCTTGGCGAAGCCATTCATACATTCAGGGGTGAGGCTCGCTCGCTCCTCCAGAACATCGGCTTCCGAGTCGCGCTTAATGTCAGCCCGGCAGTTCTTTCCACCAAGGGATATGCGGGACTCTGCCTTGAGCATTTGAAAATTGCCGGGATCTCCCCTCAGTCACTCACGCTTGAGATCGTCGAGAGCAATCTGATTCCCAGCAATCGGACACTGGTTGATAACCTTAAGTTGCTCCGCAAACAGGGAGTTTGTATAGCTGTGGATGATTTCGGCACCGGGTACAGCACCCTTCAACATCTCTCCCTTTTCCCCATCGACATCATCAAAATCGACAGGATGTTTCTGAAAGGGGTCATCAGCGGTGATTCCAAAAAGAATGCGCTTCTTGCAGCAATCGTAGGTATCGGGAAAAATCTCGGCTATACTGTCATCGGAGAGGGAGTCGAGGAGCAGTCTCAGTCCGATTATTTGCATTCCCTGGGTTGCCGCTATGTGCAGGGATATTTGTACGGAAGACCCATGCCTATCGCAGAGTTGCTAAGCTTTGTAGAGAAGCGCGCTAGCGCCTCAGCTTTTATTTTCCAAAAATGAATCTCCTTCCACTGCCAGCAACGGGATGACCGGGGAGTTATGAGTATGTCTACTGCCCTATTGCCAAATGCTCCTTTTGCGACATTTCAGGGGGCTTTCGAGCATCTTTTGCAATCGCTTTCAAATGATGGAAGCGATGTTGATCCCGTTAATGATGCAACCAGCTCAGGCTCCCAGTTTGGAACGCAAGCCAGAGGTACACGGGAACTCTTATCCTGCCAGTTTGTCCTGAGCGATATCCGCAGTCGCCTGATTCACCGAGAGGAAAAAATTCTCAACCTCTCCTATGCCGTGGCAAGTTTCTTATGGCTGATGACGGGAGCCCGTGATCCCGAAATGATCTGCTTTTACAATCAGCACGGAAGAAGCTTCATGGAAGCCGGCAAATTCTGTTGTGCCTTTGGAACAAGAATCAGGAAGGCCATGGAAGGGGATCAACTGGAACATGTGATCAGATGTCTTGCCAATGATCGTTCCAGTCGCCGCGCCACGATATCCGTTTTTTCCCCCAATGATCTGATCACCTCTCCGCGTGATACTCCATGCCTGCTTGCGCTCCATTACTTCATCCGCTCCGACACCCTTGTTTGTGTCACGACAATGAGATCGCAGTCCGCCGCCGCGATCATGCCTTATGATGTGTTTGTCTTCACCATGTTGCACGAATATCTGGCTATTCGTATCGGCGTAAGGCCCGGTGACTATATTCATTCTTCCAATACCCTTCATTACTATGCCGATGAGCAGGCAACTGTGGATGCAATCCTTGCCCACCGAGGGAGAGTTTCTCCTCAGGCCATGCCTCTCATGCCGGACGAGTTTGTAAACGAATTACACTTACTGCTGAATATGGAAGAAATAATGCGGCTGAGAATCGCTTCGGATCCAACAGCTTCGGCAAAAGACCTATTTTCCGGGTTGTCAGAGTATAGCCGCAACCTACTTGCCATCCTTACCTCTGGGGCTCGGAAGGCCAACGGTGTACTTTCCCGGGCCGATGATGCCCCACTGCCTCGATGGAGTTTTTGACAGCTATATGTTTGATATAGGTAGGAAGCACTTCGGATAAGTTCCGCTATGGAGGAATCGATACAACCGAGACTCTCAAGGCAGGGCATTCTGTCGCTGGGTCTCTGGAACTGATCCATCGAGTTCGTCCTCGTTTGAAAACTGATGCCATGGTGCACGACAAAGCCTTGCCCGGATTGATATAAATACGGCTCGATAGAGCACAAAATACCTCGTTTTTAGAGTACAAGGGCAAAAACGCGCCCTAAACGGGCGGTCGTTTAATTAGCGTAAGTTCCTATCCGGCAATGAGAAGGAAGTGGTGTCGTGGGTAGGATTTGAACCTGCGACCTTCAGGTTATGAGCCGTCTTTGCCTGCTCTGTAAGTAACTCCTGTTTAGGTGGTTACTCTATCGGATTGGATGTGCATATTACGCATGTTGTGCATAATGCTCACCAATTGGGTACACAATTAGGCACACGCATTTATTCATCAAGTTGAGTATTCTCAGGGGAGGGGACTAAACGAATTACCTGATGATATCGTTAGAAGGACTAACGCCACGTGGTCCAACTTCCCGAGGCCCGTCAAATCACCGACAAGTATCAAGAAGTTAGCAGGATCGCTTTGGAGCAGATTTCCTCATCTCAGGCAGATGCAGGGACTTGGCCCTGCAGCAACATTCCAAATTGAAGGAATAGGGTGAGCTGACTTTTTAGGCGTCATATGGAATGAGTTTTTAAGAGGCTTTTGAGAAGTGAGGAATCTGAGCTTATAAGTCAGGCCCGCTCGATTGGGGGTCGCGAATTACTGCTTTTTTCACGCACTGAATTTTCACTCCCCATCCATCGCAATATTGGGCGATTTTTCCAAATCGACCTACCTTGAAAAGTATATCGTTCTCTCCGGCTTTTAATTCAACCGGGATCCAGTCCGGAAATTGGTTCAGCAACTGGTTGTGTTGGCGAACCGTGTGGACGGCTTTCCCGTTGAAATTTCTTAACAGATAGTTTTTCCCCTTTTATGCAGAGAGTGGAGCTGTCTCAATGAAAACCTGAATCGTTGAAGCGCGGTTCAGGATGGAGCAAAATTGTGTCCGCTCTAGCTCTGCTCCTGAATGCGAGTCATTTTGATGCCGCAGATGCACCCTGCTGAGGTAGGAACGAAATGACCACTCCTGCTTCCCCCACGGCTTCGCGATTTCCAATACTCAGCCGTCCCGCATTGACTCCTTTGGCAACGAGCATATCCCTGACATTCTCTGCGCGAAGCTTTGCAAGTGTGTCGAGGCGATCCTCGGGAATCTCCACGGCGGCGAGATACCGGTTGAAAAGCTGCTGATCCTTTACCGATAAGGAGGCTGATTTGCCCTTGCTGCGCCTAGAGAGGATTTGTTTGATCCGGAGCTGGGCAAGGAACCCCGCTCCATCGAGTTCTGGCAATCCCTTGCCCTGCTTCACTCGCTCGACAAGCAATTGTTCCGCAACCGAGGGACGGTCGTCCGTGCTGGTGCGACCACGCAGCATGAGTCCGATTTCAGGCCGTTGCGCCAACAGTTTTACAAGTCCGTCAATGCGCCCCGACCCGCTGGAATCGAGAACTGGGGTGCCGGAGGGGCTCTTGATCGGGGCGATCGTGAAAGTGCCAGGCCCGGTTCCTGATTCGCCACTGAATGACCCTCCAAGCAGTTTCAGCGGCGTGGAGACTGCGCCAAGGATGGCAGTCTTCAGCGCAGACGCAATGACCGCACCAGTTGAGACTTTTGATCCCTTTTCATCAACGCTTAACGGCACTCTGAGTTTGATATCACCGGAGGGGTCGCTCAGCAGGGCGATAATGAGATCGATCGGCATTCCGAATTTCCTGGTAAATGAGTTCGGATCGCGCAGCGAAATGCCGAATTTTTGCAACACCAGGTCGTTGTCTATCTGCATGAGGACTCCGTGAGTGTTGAGCTTTGTCGTCACTGAAATCTGACCCGCGTCGAGTGTGGCTCCTGCAGCTGCTGCATAAGGCGTGAAGGGAGGCAAATCTAGGTTTTTCAGTGTAACAGTATAGCATCCGACATTTCCAGCCTTCAAGTTCCCGTCAATGGTAAGCATCGAGTTCGTGGGCAGAATTCCCTGGATGCTGATCGTATCGGCCGAGGGATCGGGATAATTAACTCCGTGGAGAGAGATGGAGAGGCCGCTGATCGTGGAAATAGCAGTTGGCTTCACAGTGGTGTTATGCACCTGGATGCTGCCGCCGGTGAGTTCCAGCAGAGCGATTTTGGCCTCCACCGGTGAGGATCCCGCCGAAGTTGGGGAGGCGGGGTTAGGCATGGTCGCGATCGGGGCATTCGAGGTTGCGGAAATTCCGAGCAGCGCATTCAGCGCGGATGATGGGTGCGTGTAGTTGATCTTCGGTTCGACAAGCCGAATCAGTTCAAAATTTAACTTTGTGGACGGCAGAGATTTTGCACCGTTCGGAATCGGGATGACGGCCTCGTTCATCATAATCTCGAGCTGTTTCCAGCCGATCGAAAATTCCTTATTGCCCGGATCGGCGATGGAAAGGGATTCGATGGTGCTTTGGCCTGAGAGTCTGATGGATGGTGGGCCGTGAACTCCAAGGAGATCCGTTTCGATCCTCAGGTCGCCGCTCGAATCAGCCGAGCGCAACCATGCAGCCAGTTCGGGCAGCGAGGCGAGCAAGATCGGAGGGAACGGGAGGTTGCTCCAAGTGAACTTTCCTGAATACGAGGGAGGAAGAATTCCCACATCACCATCCAAACTAATGGTCCCGCTCGCAATTTGAAGGCCAAGTGATATCGGGAAACGCTTTCCCTGGTCAGCTGTAACATTGGCTGCCTTCAGTGTTAGCGTCAAATCAAGTGGCCCCTCCTTGGTGATCCATGTGAATTTCGCATGAGAGATATCGATTTTTTTGATGCGATACCCGAGCACCGAAGCATCGGATGATGCTTTGGGATTTTGCGAAGTTGTTGTTCCCGAAGAGGCTTTCGGAGCAGTCCCGCCGGCAGATGGGCTAGCAAGCACGAGATCCTTTTGCACCCGCAACACAGTTCCTTGAATGCCGATAGCTCCGAGTCCGAGATCACTGCCACGAGCTGAGAGATCGTCGAGCGTGAATTGCTGTAGCGAAAACTCCAACAGGTTCCTGCCAAGAGAGGGATCGGCGATCACCAAATTCGGCGACCTCAGCGCGAATTGGTTGATCACGATTGCCCATGGCTTCGATGAATGTTTTGCGGGAGCTTTAACCGTTTTTGAGGGAGTGGTAAGAGGCTTTGCATGGCAAAAAGGATCAATCCTTCCCCCTTCCTCGCGCAGCAAGTGGATAGAGGGAGAGTCAATAGATACCTCGGTGAAACGCACGGTTTTCTTTAGGAGAGATGACCAGGAAAGACCCACTGAAATCCGTTGGCAATGCATCAGTGTGGTGGAGGGATCGATGACCGGTGGGTTGAGGGCTGCATCGAAGGGGGTCACTTTATCCGGCACGCTCGCAACGCTGACCCCCTCAAGCACTATTTTGCCCTTGAAGAGCGACAGATCGACCTTGTCGATTCGTGCCGGGAGACCGAGGTAGTAGCGGGATCCATAGGCAGTCCCTCGCTCGATCAACGTAGGAAGCAAGACGCGTAACCCGACGAGGATCAGAATGAAAATCGCAGTCCGAATGAGCAGTAGACGTCTTTCTCGGATAAAAACCCTCAGACTATCTACCTTAGAAGGTGAGACTGAAGGGTGAGGTTCCATGAGGGTATGTTTGGCAAATCATAACCCAGAAGACAATCACAGGAGTACGACAACGATTGTTCCTGGCTTCTGAACAAATCGTGCCTTTTTTTCTCTTTATTAAGTTATTGGTTCTGGGTTCGAGTCCCAGTGATCGGAACCCATTAAACTAGTCCAAAAAGTGTAGGTGATTGTTAAATCATCGAGTAATTTAACAGGTGAATCTCCGAGTTTCGTGACGGTGAATTTTCGAGTGGCTTCTTTGGGGGGCCGACTCGGCACCTTCACCAGCAAAATCTTCCCTCAAAGCAAAAGAGGCTCCGTATAGATAAGGTCTGGACTCCGGGATTTAGTGCTAACCGACGGTAGGGCTTTCGGTTTTTATGGAAATTGCGCAATCACCGCTTATCTCTCATGGGCACCCAAGGCGGTTACGTGGCCTTTTACTCAATTTAACCGGTGATTCCTCAAGTAGCACTTTTGGCAAGGCGTTGATTTTCACCAATAGTCGAAGATTCACCGGTTAAGAATCGACGATGTTCCGGTTAGATCACTCTAAGATTCAGTGATTACCGACACAAAAAGAGTGGGAGGTTAAAACACCAAGGGACAAATAACTTTCGAGGAGATAGAGGCAACTCAGGAAAAAAGAAATCATCCCACTTTAGAGAGGTAGATAGAAACAAAAGCGCTGTCGTTTGGTGCAATTACTATCAGTACTATTTGAAAAATCGGATGTTCTCAAAATGTCTCAGAGCCTGATTGGGATCCTCATTGTTTCTACAATCGCCCAACAGCTATATCATGCCATGGCGTAAAGGCCTCTAAGAGACCGTTATCGTTATCTCAATGATAGGTTTCCCTTGTAGTAATCGGATGGGGTGGCTAGAAAATGGGGTCATTTTTGCGTGCCATAGGTTTAATAATTATGAATATCCATTTTTCTCGAAACTTTGTGACACCTCTGCTTCTCATGGCAGCACTCTTAATGGTGTCTCCTGTTTTGTCACAGACGAATCTTTTTGTGGGGAACGGCTCTTCTAATCAGACCACAAATATCACTTCCGGAACTTCTAGTTACAGCAATACTTTTATTGGAGTTAATTCTGGAGACACAAATAACAGGCTGAATGTTCTCAATGTAAACACCCTGCTCTCCAACAGCGCTGATCTCTATGTCGGTGTCGGCGGATCGGGCAACAGCCTGGTGATTTCCAACGGCAGTCAGGTTCAAAATGCCAATGCCATTCTAGGCGATAGCAATACTTCCTCGAACAATTCAGTCAGTGTGATCGGAACGGGCTCAATCTGGTCGAACAACGCCTTCCTTTATGTTGGCTATTCCGGGTCGAGCAACAGCCTGATGATTTCCAACGGTGGTCAGGTTTTTGCCAATTCCAATTCTTTTGTCGGCTACGGCATTACCTCTTCGAACAATTCAGCCGTTGTGACCGGAACGGGCTCAATCTGGTCGAACAGCTCAGGCTTCGCTGTGGGAGGTAATGGATTCAGCAACAGTCTGGTGATTTCCAACGGCGGCAAGGTACAGGACACACTTGGCGTCCTTGCCGACTTTGCAACGTCCTCGAACAATTCAGTCGTTGTGACTGGAACGGGCTCAACCTGGTCGAACATCCAGGGAGTCGAAATCGGTGCTCAAGGTTCCAGTAACAGTCTGGTGATTTCCAACGGGGGTAAGGTTCAAAGCACCTCAAACGGTATCCTCAGCGCCTTCACAACCTCCTCGAACAATTCAGTTCTTGTGACAGGAGCAGGGTCGGTTTGGACAAACGGCGGGAGCCTCTCTGTCGGCGATCAGGGTTCTGGTAACAGTCTGGTGATTTCCAATGGTGGGCTGGTTCAAAACGCTTCGAACGGCATCATCGGTGACTTGGCAACCTCCTCGAACAACTCGGTTTTTGTGACTGCTGCAGGATCGACCTGGTCGAATGGGGGAACTCTCTATGTGGGCAACCAAGGTGCCGGCACCTTGACGATCGCCACCGGGGGCAGCGTGGTGGCCACGGGCGGCCTTGCGATCGCAGGGGTCAACGGCTCTGTGGGCACGGTGAATTTGGGAGTTCTGGGCGGTTCCAGCACCGGAATTTCCCTGAGCACTCCTGTCATCCAGTTTGGTAGCGGCAGCGGCACTCTCAACTTTAACCAGAGCGACGTGCTGACGGAGAGCGCCTCGATTTCCGGTCCCGGGACACTCAATCAACTTGGCAGCGGCACGACGACGTTGACCGGCACCAATAGCTACAGCGGCGGCACATTCGTAAGTAATGGCGTCCTGATCGGGAATACAACCAGTTTGCAGGGCAGTATCACCAACAATGCCTCCCTTGTTTTTATCCAGACCAACAACGGTACCTATTCAGGAATCCTGAGCGGCACGGGTTTGCTAACCAAGAATGGCGTCGGCACCGTGACCCTGTCGGCCGCCAACAGCTACAGTGGAGGAACGAAACTCGATGCCGGGAGCGTGGGCATTGGCAATAATGCCGCCTTTGGTAGCGGCACCGTGAGCTTTGTTTCCAACAGTATCGTCACTGCGGTTGCCAATCTCTTGGTGACCAATTCCTATGTCGTCACCACGGGAGTGACCGGCACTTTTGATGTCACCCCGGGTAATGCCTTGACAAACTCCGGAGTGATTTCCGGTTCCGGAGCGCTCAGTAAGACCGACACAGGAACACTGGTTCTGAGCGGGAGCAATAGTTACAGCGGGGGGACGGTGCTGAATGCAGGAACCCTCGTCATCACCAACGGAGGCATGCTGGGAGCGAGCAACGGCACCGTAACACTCACGGGAGGAACACTCGATCTCGGCGGCCAGGGCAGCACCAACGGAGCTTTCGTGCTTGCCTCGGGTACCCTCCAAAATGGTTCCCTCAGCGCCACAAGCTATAGCCTGACCAATGGCACGATCAGTGCCGCGCTGACCGGAGCAGGCTCTCTCACGCAGGATGGCGGCGGTACGGTGACTCTTTCTGGAGCCAGCACGTACACCGGTGCCAGTACCCTGTTTGGGGGAACCCTTGTTGCCGCCAGCACCAATGCTCTGGGAAATGGGGCCGTGACTCTGGGTGGAGGAGTCCAGACCGCGACACTAAATCTCGCCACAAACCTGACCATTTCTTCAATGATCTGGACCACCAATAGCATCCTGGAACTTATTCCGGGTGTCGCATCGCTGAATATCACGGGGGTGTTCAGCAATACGCTCGTTTCAGCCGGTTCCAATGTCTTTAACTTCGGTGGTTTTGTGGGGACGGGAACAAATGTTCTCATCAACTTTGCTTCGGGCTCAGGATTCACCACCAACAGCTTTAGCGTTTTAGGGAACACGAACTGGAATTTTATCCTGACGGGGACCAATCTCTCTGCCTTTTACAATGCTCCCGATCTGTATGTGGGAATTAACACTGCGGGCAACAGCACCAATATTCCTTCAGGAACAAATCTCTATAACAATACCTATGTCGGTTTTGCAGTAAATGCATCAAACAACATCCTGGTTGTCACTGGCACCAACGGGAGCAACGCCCTGTTGACCAATACCGGAAATCTCTTCGTTGGCGACAACGGCTCCAGCAACAGCATGGTGGTTTCCAATGCCGGCAAAGTTTACGATGTGAACGGAACGCTTGGTTCTGCGGCGACCGCCTCGAACAACTCGGCGCTTGTGACCGGCACCGGTCTCTGGAGCAATAGCGGCACGCTCACGATCGGTGATGCGGGCAACGGCACCGTGACCGTGGCCAATGGTGGCACCCTTGCAGCCAGCAACATCGTCATTGCCGCTCAGAGCAATTCTTCAGGAACGCTGAATGACGGACGTTTTGGCGGAAGTGACACTGCAGGTACGATCGCCTCCCCGACAATCACCTTCGGCAATGGCACGGGAACAATCAATTTCAACCAGGTCAACAGCACGACGATCACCAGTTCCATCACAGGGGCCGGTTTTGTCAATCAGCTCGGTACAGGAAACACCACTCTGAAAGGCAGCAACAGTTATACTGGGCCGACTACGGTGAAGGCTGGTTCGTTGGAATTCGGAGGCACACAGTCCTTCTATTCGGGTGATACCAACCAATGGACAGCCACCAATCTGATTGTGTACAGCAATGCCACGGTGGTCTTCACCGTCGGAGGTGGGAATTCTTTCACTTCGAGTGAACTTTCCGAGATTATTACCAACGGCACGGCGACCACCGGCTTCCGGAGTGGTTCCTTTCTGGGGCTCGATACAACCGGCACCAACTTTGTCTTTTCTGGCAATCTGGCCAACCCCAACGGTGGCAGCAATGCCCTTGGGCTGACGCTTCTTGGCAATGGCACACTTGATCTCAGTGGGAGCAACAGTTACAGCGGCGGCACGCTCATCCAGTCGGGTACTCTGGCTCTCGGGAGCACAAATGCGCTGGGCAGCGGCACCGTGAATCTGAACGGAGGAACGCTGGATCTCACCAGCCAGACCAATGTCGCGAACAATCTGACCCTTACCAAAGGCATTCTGACCAACGGAAGCTACAATATCGGCAGCGTGACGCTGCTCTCGGGTACGGTTGCCTCCTCTCTCATTGGTTCCTCCAGCCTGACAATTAACACGGCGGGGAAAAATATCCTTCTCTCCGGGAGCAACAGCTACACCGGGCCGACGGTCATTCAGGCTGGAACGGTAGAGTTTGGGGGAACCCAGGCTCTCTATGATGGGAACACGAATGTCTGGAATGGCAACCTGACTGTTTCCAGCAACGCCACGACGATCTTCACCATTGGGGGAAGCAACGCTTTCACCTCAGCCAATCTCGACCAGCTTGTCACCAACTCCACGGCGACCACCGGCTTTCTGAATGGGTCATCCCTGGGGATCGACACCACGGGCACCAACTTCACTTACGCCAGCAATCTGGGCAATCCCAACGGTGGCAGCAATGCCCTGGCGCTCAAAGTGTTTGGAAATGGCACACTCGATTTGACCGGAACCAACACTTACACGGGGGGCACGCTGATCAGTGCTTCCACAACCATCGGAAACAGGACGCTGAGTGCGGGCACGCTGGAAGGGGATTCGACCAGCCTGCAGGGAACAATCACCAATAACGGTACACTCATTTTCAACCAGATCACCAACGGTATCTACTCCGGAGTGATGAGCGGCTCGGGTTCACTCACCAAGAACGGCATCGGCACCCTGACCCTCGCCGCCAACAACACCTACAGTGGAGGTACCACCCTCAATGCAGGAACGCTGGCCATCAGCAATAACAACGCCCTGGGAACGGGGCTCGTCACCTTTGCCTCCAACAGCATGATTACTGCATTGACGAATCTCACGGTTGCCAACAACTACAGCATCGCGGGTGGCGTGACCGGCACTTTTGATGTGCTTCCGGGGGCGACGTTGACCAACCCCGGAGTGATCTCCGGCAGTGGCACCCTGAGCAAGATCGACGGGGGAACATTGATCCTGGCCGCGCTGAACACCTATACGGGAGGCACCATTATCAGCGGTGGCACCCTCCAGGTCGGGAATGGAGCAACCAGCGGCAGTCTTGGCAGTGGAACGGTGGTTGATACAACCTCCCTTACGTTTGGCAACAGCAGCAGCCAGACGATTAGTAATAACATTTCGGGCAGCGGGTCGATCACTCAGTTTGGTTCTGGCACAACCATTCTCTCGGGAAGTAACAGCTACACGGGTGGTACGACGCTGAATGGTGGTACTGTGGATATCGAAAACAGTTCTGCCTTTGGAACAGGGAGCGTCACCTTTGCCTCCAACAGCACCGTGAAAACCCTGACCACAATCACCGTGACGAACACCTATGTCGTCAGCATTGGCGTGACAAACATTTTTGATGTTGCCTCGGGTGCCTCGCTGACGAACTCCGGAGTGATCACCGGTGGTGGCAGCCTGGTGAGTATGGGAGCAGGTACTCTGACGCTCACAGGAACCAACGATTATACAGGGGGGACCCTTCTGACCGCCGGCACGCTGGTCGTCACCAATAATGGCACCTTGGGATCGACCAATGGTACGGTCACGATCACCGGAGGTACTCTGAAAATGGGTGGAAACCTCATCATCGGTGCACTCATTCTTCAAGGTGGAACTCTTCAGGGTGGGCCTTTGAGCGCTCTGAGCTTCGACGTTGGCAGCGGAACCATCAGCGCCGATCTTGGTGGCGGCTCCCTGACCAAGAATGGTAGCGGTACCGTCACCCTCACCGGAAGCAACAGCTATACGAATGGCGTCACATTGAATGGCGGCACCGTGGATGTCGGCAACAGCAATGCCTTTGGAACGGGAACGGTGACCTTTGCCTCCAACAGCACCATTACGGCGCTGACCAACCTGACTCTGACGAATAATGAGGTGTTGAGCAACGGTGTCACCGGGACGCTCGATAATGGCGGCAATAAACTCACCAATGAGGGAGGAATCACCGGAGGAGGTGCGCTGACGCTCACAGGTAGTGGCACGACAACTCTGACGGCGAGTAACGGCTACACGGGAGGAACCCTTCTGGATCAGGGAACGGTAGCCATTAGCAATAGCAATGCCTTTGGAACGGGAACGGTGACCTTTGCCTCCAACAGTACCATTACGGCACTGACCAACCTGACTCTGACGAATAATGAGGTGTTGAGCAATGGTGTGACCGGGACGCTGAACAATGGAGGCAATGAACTCACCAACGATGGAGGTATCACTGGAGGAGGCGCTTTGACACTCACAGGCACTGGAACAACAACCCTGACGGCGAGTAACGGCTACACGGGAGGAACCCTACTGGATCAGGGGACAGTAGCCATTAGCAATAGCAATGCCTTTGGAACGGGAACGGTGACCTTTGTCTCCAACACCACCATTGCGACATTGACCAATCTGACGGTGACCAATGCCTATGCCATTGCAACCAATGTGACCGGCACCTTTGATGTGGGGAGCAACAACATCCTGACGAATTCTGGAGCGATTTCCGGAAGCGGCAACCTGACGAAGAGTGATTCGGGCACGCTGACTCTCACCGGCTCGAACAGCTACACCGGAGTGACCACCCTCACCGGCGGCACCCTGCTTCTCAATGGCACCAATAGCGGCGGGGGAAATATCCTCGTGAACAGCAACACAACCTTGGGTGGTACGGGCAGTGCAACAAACTCGGCGGTGACAGTGGCAAGCGGAGGCACTCTCACGCCAGGTACAGGCTCCACCCCCGGCACTCTGAGTATCGGCAGTCTGACGCTGAATACGGGAAGCATTCTGAACGTCGTCCTCAGCAACACCTCGACCAGTCTGGTTGATGTCACCGGCAACGCCACTTTGGGAGGAACGGTGAATTTCACCTCCCTCGGCACCCTGACCAACGCCATCTACACCTTCCTGATGACGACCGGCACGGTGAGCGGCAGCTTCACGAATATCGCCAACCTGCCAAGCGACTACCAGCTCGTCTATGGGAGCAATTCCGTTTTCCTTCAGGAAATTGCCAACCCCGGGCCGATCACTGCGAACTTTGGCGGGGGAACGAATGCCATCATCACAGGGGGAAGCACAAATATCCTGCTTTCCGTGACCAACACTTCCCCCACGGGATCGGCGAACCTCATCTTCACGGCCACCAACTCCACCAACACCACTGGCAGCATTGGTTCCACGACCGTGACCCCGCAAAGCGGTACGAATTCCAGCGGCCTCGCCTACAACGGCACCAATGTTGGAACCAATCAGGGAACTATCATCACAGTAGTTTCCGGCTCCACAAATTTCACCACCAATGTCCCTGTCACCGTGGTTGTCTACGATCACGCCCAATCCCAACTCAGTGGGACCAATCTGGTCATTCCAGAAGAACATGTTGGTTACACCAATGTGCTGACGAGCACCAACACCATCATCCTGACCAATGAGTCTGGACTGAGAGTTGATTTGGGTACCACCAATACCTCGACCAACACCCTTCTGGGTCTTGACAGTGTCACCAGCCTAGCACCGGGAACTCCGACTAATCTGTCGGCAACGCTGCTTCCGGGACAGGGGGTGGGGAGCTTTACCAATACAGTTGTTGTCACTTCCTATGATGCTTCTGGCCTCAACGGGGCCTCCACCAATCTCGGAACAACCAATGTTTCGGTTTCCGGCCTCATTTATTCCGGTCAGGCGACCTGGACAAATAATGGTTCCGGGACCTGGAACTCCTTCTCAAACTGGGATGTCAACGGGGGGACTCCGGGACTTGCCGGTCCTCTGAGTTCCAATGACACGGCGACCTTTGATACCAATGGCCTGACTGTGGGATCGGGCACCGTCACCCTGACGACGAATGCCGCCCTCTCGGCCCTGACCTTCTCCAACGCTGCCGCCTCCTACACCATTGCCGGTACCGGCACGCTGATCCTTCAGGGAACCAATCAGCCCACGATCAATAACTTTGCGGGATCGCACACGATCACCACGGCAGTCGATCTCGCGACCAATGTGATTGTCAATGATGTGACCAACAGTAAACTCGCTATCGGAGGTAGCATTTCCGGCATCGGAGGTCTCTCCCAAGATGGTGACGGCACCGTGCTGCTTTCCAGTAGCAACAGCTATAGCGGTGGCACCCTCATCAATGCTGGAAAACTGATTACCTCAAATCCAAATGCTCTCGGTTCGGGAGGAGTAGCCTTGAATGGCGGCACTCTGGAGATACTCTCCCGTCTCAACATAAGTTCTCTTCTCTGGACGAACAGTGCAGCTCAGATCGCTATCCCCAATCCGGGAGCCGGAAATTTCGTTCATGTGTCAGGAGATATCACCCTTGGTTCGTCGAAGGATTATTTCAATCTCACGGGAGCCAAGATCACCACAACGCCTACAGAGCTTCTCTACTTCGGTACCAACAAGCTCACCGTCGGTGATTTTGGGGTCAAGGGGGTTTCCCATGACACTCTGCTCATCATCGGTGATGCCCTTTTCATCGAGGCAATTGCGAATCCGACTCCGTCTCCTTCTGACAACACCGAATCCGCGAAATTCAGTTTCTCTCCTTTTGCCCAGAACCGCAACCAGAGCGGGGTTGCTTCTGCTCTCAACAGCTTCCTTCTGGCCACTTCGGGGGACCAGCAGGTAGTGGCTGCCACCCTGGAAAATCTTCCTCCTGCAGAGCTTCCGGCGGCACTGGATGCCATCAGTCCAAGTCTCTATCTCTCCCTCTCCACGATAGCCTTTAACTCGGCCAACGCACAGAACAACGAACTCGTCCAGCAGCTCTGGGGGCTCCGTGTGGCGGGTGCCGGATTTAGTATGAACGGCATGCCTGACAACACGCCGGTCCTTCAGCAGCCGGAACCATCCTCCGACGGCAAGGATTTCAAAAGTCCCGTGAGTGCAAAGGACTACAAGCAGCCGGTGAGTCCGAAGAGGGATATTCTCCAGCCCGGTGAGGATAACCACTGGGGAATGTTTCTCGACGCCTATGGCATCTTTGCTCAGGCAAACAGCGGCAACATGCTTCCAACCTACAATGCCGAAAGCGGTGGCGTGGTCACCGGTCTGACCTACAAATGGAACGAAAACTTCGGCACCGGTATCTACACAGGATATCAGGGGACTTACGCGAAATACAACGCCGGCAGCAGTCTGATTGACAACGCCGTGCTCTTCGGGGTCTTCGGTACTTACGGCCAGGCTGATGGCAAGGGATTTTACGCCGACGCCCTCGCTGGCGGCGGGTATAATAACTATAATGTCAGCCGTAACATCAACTTTGGTAGCCTTAACAGAACTGCCACGAGCTCGCCTGGGGCGGGTGAACTCACTTCCCTGTTAGCATTGGGCTATAATGTGAAGAGAGGCAACTGGACCTTCGGTCCGTTGGCGAGTCTTCAGTACACCTATCTGGGGGTCAACCCCGTGAACGAAACCGGAGCGCAAAGCCTCGACTTCAACTCGTCCGCTTGGAATTCCTCCAGCCTCCTTTCCAGTCTGGGTGGGCAGGTTGGCTATACATGGCAGGCCAACAGGGACATTGTTGTCGTGCCACAGCTCTCTCTCGCCTGGCAGCATGAGTTCATGCAGAACCCTTATGCCATCAACGGCTCTCTTGGAGGGAGCCCTACATTTTCCACCTGGGGGGCGACCCCTCTCCGTGACACCCTCTACACCGGGGTTGGCTTCACCGTTGAGTTCTACAAAAAATGGAGCACCTCCCTGTTCTACAATGCCTCGGCAGGCAACCCGAACCTTGTTAGCCAGAACATCTTCCTTGGGCTCGGTGTGAAGTTCTAGAGAATGCAAATAGGGATAACGGAGCCTTTGGTGATCCAGAGCGCTTCCGAACGCCGAAGTCCTGCCTCGATCATGAGAAGAACCGCCATGCGGGTGACTGGCTTGGACTGGAGCGCATCGAGTTGTTCCACGATCTCTTCGGAAGACATGTAGGTGATGACGGTATTTTTTTCCCAGTAGGAGGGGAGGGAAGACATGATATTTGGGGTTTGCCAGGAACGTGGCTCGATCATGTGGCGCTTGAGGAGGAACTCAAAAAAATGGTGAAAAAGTTCCCGGTAGTGTCTGCGGGTCTTTTTGGCCGTGGCACTCTTCTCGATAAATTTCTACACGAGGGCTGGCGTGAGGTCGCTGACATACTTTCCCGAGAACTCTCCCTCGTGATGGGGCGATCCCTTCTGGGTGGCCGTTCCTGTGAGGCCTTCCATGAAGCTACTCCCCATGAATTTCCGCAGGATGCTGAGCTTGTTGTCGACGGTGCGCTGGGCGTTTTCCGAGCTGATGAAGGCGAGGTACTTCCTAAGGGCATTTTCGATCGTGATCGGAAGGATCTCCACGCTCGGGGCAGGGGATGGGGGTGGAGGAGGGGCCGGTAAGACAAGAGGTTCTTTCTCTGGAAGCAGATGCTTTGGCATCAGATCCATGAGGAGTAGTTGCAGTTTATCGGGGAGGGTAGTGACAACGACCTCGGGGCGTCGGAGTTCACAGAAGAGCTCGATTTTACGGAGTTTGCAGCGCGCCACTCCTTCCTCTTGAGTTTCTAGGCTTTCTCGCATTTCCTGCCCAGTCCGCGGGTCTCGGAATTTAGCCCAGTAACAATTTCGTTGTTTGTAGATGCTGCCCATGGTGAGTTTGCAAACCAACGGGGGGCGGCAACTTTTCAAAATATTGACGGTTGCCACGGGACGTGGAATGCGGGTCTTGGAGCGCAAACTAGGCACACATTTAGGCACACACATTAATATAGGGTGAAAATAACGATCAACACGATCTATGCCGATAATCGTATGATGTCTATAATGTGGGAGTTATGAAACCACTCCATTAAATGAGCAAAAACCACGACCTTCAGGCTACAACAATTAACAAAAAAATACCCTAAACGGATGGTCGCTAACTTGGTGTAAGTTATTCTCCGGCAATGAGAAGGAAGTGGTGGCTGGGGTAGAATTTGGCCTATTTTGCCTCGTATTTTTGGTTATCGTAAGGATCTTTACAGAGGTACTCAAACCCAAATTCTTACTACTTGCGCATACTCGGTCACTGCTTTCTGCTGACACCTCCCTTGAGACGTCTTCAGCTATAGATGGAGATTTCATCGACGGACTGCGATAACCTGCTAAGGATTTCACTCAACTGGCTCATTTAAAGAGCAGATCACCTCGCTACCAGCCACCTGGGATGATGTAACGAGTTTAGAGCCGATTAGTATGGGAGGATTAAGAAACTCTACGTCTTGCAGCAACTATGAAAACCAGTACTCCGATTCCAAGCAAAGCATAGGAGGAAGGTTCAGGGACGGCCTGCACCGAAACTGTTCCATCAAAACCATTACCGGGCGTCACCAATGTTTCATCGGACAGAATTTCTGGCTTCGCTAAATATGCAAACTCCTTCGGAGCAACAGTCCCGATGGTTAACTCCAATACAGAGGACTTCTTTGTGAAGCTATACAAAAGCCCATCGTAGTTTGTCGTTTGGCCTAACAGGAGATCCTCTCCCCCAAGGAGAGAACCTGTGAGATCAATTTTGTTAAGTCCACTACCCCCAAGTGTGGTGCCAGTTAGTAGAGGATATGTTCCAATATTGGTCCATGCTCCCGAAAGATCGATAAAGTTATTGGTGCCTGTGATGGAGACTGCCCCACGGGAAAGGATCGAGCCGTAAGAGTTCTCGATACCTATGGAACCATTGCCTCCAAGGGTCAAAGGCCCAATGGAAAGAGTTCCGCTTCCCAAGCTGTCTAGGAATGAAGCCGTAGTCCCTTTAGCTGCTTTTACTAGCAGGGGACCGCTTCCAAGAGAGCTCGCGGCAAGAGTGCCGAGACTTACTGTGGTGCCACTGCTGAAAGTGTTGGTTCCATTAAGGCTAACGGTTCCGCTTCCGCTCACAACCAGGGATCCCGTTCCTGAGATATTTCCCGAATCAGTCAGTCCAATGTTTTGGGACGGTGCATTTAGCGTCAGCGCAGATTTTCCTAGGATGGAGACCGTATTGCCAAACTTCAGTGTGGTGCTTGCGCTAATGGTGCCATTGCCTTCGACATAAACGGAGTCGCTCCCAAAGGCCGAAGAGTTGCCCAGCACGATGGTGCCGCCACTTAGAACGGTACCCCCAGCGTAGCTGTTGCTTCCAGAAATGGTCAGTGTTCCAGTTCCACTCTGCATAACTGCGCCGCTGAGAATTGATCCTAAAACGCTCGCTGATCCGGCTCCCGTATTGGAAAAGCTACCAATCAGGGAAAGTCCGTTAGAGATATTGAGATGGCCCGATCCGCTTTTGGTGAAGTAGGTGGCATTGATAGTGCCGCCGGTAATGTTCTGATCCAATATGTTGTCAAAGTTGACCTGATTAGCCGTCACGCCATTAGTCGGAACAGTTAATGTACCTATTGATTGAAAGGTTGCATCGTATAAAAAGTTGTCACTCGGAGCGAAGACAACTGCCGGTCCGCCCGAATTGGTATACCAATTTTTGCTAGTATTGTCCCAAGTACTGTCGGTAAGGGGTTGAAGAGTCTGCCCGTTGGTGGTGGCTACTTCATAGAAGCTGGAACCGGATCGGTTGAAGGTATAGGTTAAATTACCCGGGCTGGTCGAACTTCCCAGCGCCATCACGACGTTGAGTGTGGAGTTGGTAAGGAAAACATGTAATGGATCCTGAACACTGAGGGGCGTCCCGGGGAGGATAGCGTTGGAGCCTGCCTGCCAGACTCCGGTGGTCTGGATGGTTCCGGTACCAAGCCCGAACGTGATGCTGGGTGTAGTGAGTGTACCGGAGCCTGAGGATGAGGGGAGTGATCCAATGCCAAGGGTTCCAGAGGAGCCCACCTGCGAGGCAATGATAACCCCCTCTTTAGCCACTACATTGCCCTGATTGGCTATGGTCAGGGTGCCACCTCCTGCATTGCCCACAGTCAATGTTCCGCTGTTACTCCAAATTGATCCCGCCCCTGTCACCAGAACTGAGTTACTCAGTGAAGTGCTGGCAGATCCGATGTAACCATTAACATCGCTTACCGTTCCCCCGTTGGAGATCACCATGCTATTGCCCTTGCCCGCATCGCCGACAGTGGCATTACCAAAATTGTTTAAAGTCGTGTCAGTACCGCTGATACTGAGAAGGTTTTTGGAGGCCTTGGGGGAATATCCCACATAGGTATTAAGATAAGTGTGGCTTCCGGAAATGAAGTTAGTCGGGGTGACTGTGGAATTACTACCGACATAGAGATTGCCAGAAGGAGTCCTCACAATCCAAAGGGAGTCGCTATTGCTCTCAACAATGGAATAATTAGTCACTCCAATCACAGAGAATTCATTGGTCGTGAAACTTCCACTACCAAAGCTCAAAAGTTCTACGGGAGTTGCGCTGAGGGTAAATCCGCTCAGATTAAAGACATCACTTCCCACGCCAGTGAGCGATAATGCACCTTTCACCGTCAGGTAATCTCCTGCAATCAAGTCGGGGAGGGCTAATTTTCCGCTGCTATTCCAAGTGAAAGAACCTACCGAGAGATTTGTGGAAAGGATGAATGTTCCCCCAGATAGAAATAGGCTGCTTGAACCAAGGGCATTGGTGCTGGTCGCCACCAGCGTTCCGTTGGTGATGAGTGTTGTGCCTGTGTAGCTGTTGCTGCCCGAAATGATGGTCGTTCCGCTGCCGAGTTGCTGGAGGCTTCCCGGGCCCGAGACCGGGATTGAGAGGGTGAAGGTATCGGCCTGGTTGAAGTTGATCGTGCCGCTGCCGCTGCCAAAGGTAATCGAGGGGGTGACGAGGGAGATGCCTGCCGCCGCATCGCTCCCCCCGAGTGAGCCGATGTTGAGTGCGCCAACAGACCCGACTTGGGATGCAATGGTGACTCCACTCGCGGCAGAGAGAGTCCCATTGCCGCCGAGTGTCAAGTTCCCTACACCCCCATTCCCGATCGCGACGCTACTGCTATTACTCCAAAGCCCACCGTTCATTGTCACCGAACCGGTCGCTCCATTCGACGAGGTCGAGTAGCCGATATAGCCATTAGGATCATAGACCGTTCCGCCACTAATTGTCAGGGATCCAGTACCGTAATCTCCAACAATCAGGCTGCCGCTATTAGTCCAAAGGGAGCCGCTTCCCGTCACCGTCGCAGTTCCAGAAGACCCTCCAGCATTTCCAATGATACCGTTTGAATCCTTAACTGTTCCACCTCCGCTGATGGAGAGGGTACCGGATCCATTAACACCAACTTCGAGATAGCCAGCGTTGTTCCACGTGCCCCCATTGACAATCACTGATCCCACCGAGCTGGATTGATTGCCAATATAAGCGCCTTGGTCGACTACCTTGGCCGAATTGCTGATGGTGAGACTGCCACTACCACCATAGCCAATATTAATGTTCTGACTGGAAATCAAAGAGGAGTTGGTATCCGTGACAAGCACTGAGTTATTGATGGATGTCGCGCCATTACCAATGACAACGCCATTGTGATTAGTGCCGGCTGCTACCTGGACCTGTCCTCCGTTTGATATGATCAAACTGTTGCCGCTCCCGTTATCACCGACATAGAGCATTTGGGAGTTAGTCAGCACTGTTCCGGCCCTGCTGACAGTTAGAAGATTATTCGAGGCGGCAGCGGTATATCCCACATAGGTGTTGCCATAGCTATTGGTGCCCGAAGTGAAGTTGGTCGCCGCCACGGTCGAGTTGCTGCCGACATAGAGGTCGGCGATCAATTGCGCCGAAGCTTTTCCGATCATTCCAAGACTCATTGCCAGCACCAGCAGCGCGGCAACAAAAGGAGTGGACAACTTGGGCAAGAAGGCAGGACGTTTGGTAAGCTTCATAAGAAAGAGGAGTTTAGGATGGCATGGCAACGCCCTTGGATGTCATTGCCATCGTGGAGATACATGATCAGTTCGTAGTTTGTCGAGTTTGAAATTCGTAGCCCTCGCAAGAGATTCAGAATCAAAAAAGAGCATTTTTAATGCCACCTTCCCTCACCCGTTTCACAGTAATAAGCCCCGACCCTTTTGGAGGGATCGGAGGCCTTGTGAAGGCTTTGCCTTTTTGAGGGGTTCCCCTAGAACTTTAAGTGTGGCTTCCACGGCGGATATCGCTATCGCGTTTTCAATGCGATTGGGGCATTCGCGATGTTGAGCAAAACTGTTTCACCAGTGTTAAGAAGTGGCCAGCACGAAGGTGCTGGTAGTCACATTCTGGTGGAAAGGTCGGATTTCTGGTCTCTGGCGCAGCCTTAAAAACTCTTAATCCTCTGTTTACCAACTGTAAGGAATGGAGGCGGGGGACGGAATCGAACCGTCGCATGGGGCTTTTGCAGAGCCCGGCCTTACCACTTGGCTACCCCGCCGATACCGTTG
>Ga0302193_10000737_pt1 | contig 29137 bp, 27 predicted proteins | sample II_Bog_E3_3_FD_200228 | JGI IMG/M metagenome (GOLD analysis project Ga0302193, IMG submission 200228) | Peat permafrost microbial communities from Stordalen Mire near Abisko, Sweden - II_Bog_E3_3 | ecosystem: Environmental > Terrestrial > Soil > Wetlands > Peat | place: Sweden: Abisko...
AGCCGATGGTCTGCGGACCTGGTTAGATCTACCAACTGGGGCTTCAGCCTTTCTCTAACCACACACATTGGCTGTATAGCTCGAGCCAGATCTCCACTCTCCCGAGCGAACAAATTGGGGAATCCCGATGTCGTATGGCATAACAGGTTGAACTGCAGTTGTACGAACGTTGACTATTTTCGAGCATCAGCCCGATCACGCCGGAAATGATCAGTACCATGCGGGGGCCGATTGGAGCCAGGCCGGTACTGATCAGGATCACTCCGGTAGCCGATCCCCTCGTTGAGGCTGGGCCAACCTAATAAGGATGGACCCCACTCTTTCAGTCAAAACGTCAGCGCCAGCCTCATCAAGCCGGTGATGAACCGCACCACGCCGGTGATGGGCAGCATCACGCCGGTAAAGGTTGGGTTGCTGACCCAAAGATCTCGGGCGCCTCCCCGGTTCGCCCGCCGGAATTGCAGCCGCGACGGCAACACTGTGGTTTCATCTGAGAAGTCCCGGTCCTCAAATCTAATCGCTCAAGACATCGGCGCTTGTCGGGACCTACCCAAGATTTTGGATTTGGGACCGTCTGGTTTCCCGCTATGCTCGATTCATTCCGAGAGTGTTGGATTTGGACCTGGGATTTTTCTGCTGGCCGATAATATGTGGCAATGTCGATCGAAAACGCGTTGCTGAGCCTTTCTCCCGGCCGGGGCGCAGGCACGACAGCAACTCGCGAATCCCTATTCAACTGCTGCGGCTTCCCCGTTGTGCCCAGGGTTTCAGGAGCACAGGAGAGCGACCCATAAGTAAACAGCGGGATCCATTACGCCGCACCGTCAACCACGACATCGCGGGTACGCTACCCGCTGCTAGCATGTTCGCGCCCGAAGGATACTGCGGGTATATCGGGCCGGCAGCACAAGACCTTAATTTATACTTGTACTCTCTTTGGTGCAATCCTGGTCCGGTTTTGGTCCGACCCCCTCCCCAATTGAGCCCGATTTTCGCCGATTGACCACGATTGAGTGCGAAAAAGACACACGTGTGGATGGCTGTGGAAAACGCCCTTAATCGTATGAAAGTATTGACTTTACTGGAGAAAGTTTGGAGGCGCGGGCCGGGATCGAACCGGCGCATAAAGGTTTTGCAGACCTCTCCCTTACCACTTGGGTACCGCGCCTTGGCAGGGCTGCCCTGTTTTTTCGGTTCGCTCCATACCGCCGTAGCCAACCCGGCTGGCGCCGGAGGGCGGAATGGAGCGGGAGACGAGATTTGAACTCGCGACCCTCGCCTTGGCAAGGCGATGCTCTACCACTGAGCTACTCCCGCTTGTTGCAGAACTAAGTATACCGGGCCGCCCAAACGCGGTCAAACCAGCCGGCTCATACTGTGAGTGGAAATTGGGGGACCGGCTGGCCGGGTTCAGCAAGCGTGCCTTTTTCTTCGCGCACAATCTGGCCGTCGCGCATGTAAAGAATGCGCCCGGCAACGGCCGCGGCCTCTGGATTGTGGGTGATCATGAGCGTGGTCTGGCCGAGTTCGCGGTTTGACTTGACCAGCATCTGCAGCACAGCGTCGGAATTTTTCGTGTCCAGGTTGCCGGTCGGCTCGTCGGCAAGCACGATGGCGGGGCGGGTGATGAGGGCGCGGGCAATGGCCACGCGCTGCTGTTCGCCGCCGCTCAGCTCCGAGGGCCGATGGTCGAGCCGACCTTCGATCGAAAGCAGATGGCTGAGGTGGTCCAGGTACTTCAGGTCCAATGGCCCTTTGCGCCCGCTTACCGCATGCGCAATCTCAATGTTCCCCATCGCTGTAAGCGTAGGCAGCAGGTTGAACTTCTGAAAGACAAACCCAATCCGGTTCTTGCGTAACCGTGTCCGCTCCGCATCGTTGAGGGTGGCAAAATCCACGCCGTCGATGACCACGCGCCCGCTGGTGGCCTGAGTGAGCCCGCCAAGCAGGTAAAACAGGGTGGATTTTCCCGAGCCGGACGGGCCTACGATGGCCACAAATTCACCCGGTTGAATGGCAAGAGAAACTCCCCGAACGGCCGTGACCTGGAGCCGGCCAGCGGCGTAAACCTTGGTCAGATTCTCGGCCAGTATGATGGATGAAGACTCGTTAGACGGCACGATTCCCATTGTAAATGCGGCGCATCGCCTGCCGGTCCCTTAGAATAGTTCCTGAACGATACTTGAATGCAGGATGTCTCACAAATGACGGTCGAATTGAAATCCAACCTTGTTTCCTCTTTGCAGGCTGCGGCAACGCAGGCCGGCCTGGTCCTGGTGTCCTCCACGCAGGGCGCCGATTTTCACGGGCAACCGACTTCGGTCTTCGAACTGGGGATCGCCTCCGCTCCCGATAAAACCCTCCGGCTGGAACTGACTGAGGGCTTTGAGTTTGACAAGCCGGAACTGCTGCCGGCGATCTCGGCTCACCTCGCGGGCGAGGCCAAACGGCTGCGCAATCCGCGGCCCGAGTGCTATGTGACGCTGGGCGGATTGCCGATTGCCTTTGGCAAGTTCCAGTGGCCGTTTCACCGGTCTACTTCGGGCTCGGATACGTACATTGTCCACGGCGAGATGCTCCTGGCCGACGGCGGCGAACAGATTCTGCATGCCAAGCTCGCAGCATCCGTGACCCTGACCTTTGCCGAGATTGTGCCGGCCATGGAGCAGCCCTATGCGGAGAGCTTTGTTTATAACGCGGTGCGCAAAACGGTGGATTATGGTCAGTTGGAGTTCGTCAAGTCAGGAAATCGCCAGCCGGTTCCGGTCACTACCCGCTACTACAGCCGATGGCAGAAGAAGTTCCTGTTCACTGAGACCAGCGATGCCGAGCGGCTGGACTATCTGCTGCGCAAGGTTTACTGGCTCTCAGGCGTGCTGGGCCAAGGCAAGCCAGTGTGGATTGCCGATCCCCGCGATGCCCAGTATCTGAATACCACCGAAGCAGACCTGGTCCGCATGGCCGGTCACGAGGCCGGCGAAGGGCTACTTGCCCTCGACGGCGAATTTGCCGCGGCCACTCCCGCCCTGCTGGCGCGTGAGCCTGAGTACCGCGCCAAGCTCGAAGAGGCCCTCAACTTCACCAAGCCCCATTTCAACGAGTCCATGCGCTCCGGCCAGGCGAATATGTAATGGCGCGCTATGCCAACTGCAGAAGTTTCAATCTCGGGAGGTGGCCGCGCAGGATCGATCTCCTACCGCGAGGGCGTAGAGGCCGCTCTCTTCGGATCGGAGTTTGGCGGGGGTCCTGTGCTGGCTTCGATTTGGGGAACCAAGAAGCGCGATTGGAACAGCAGTTATCCATGGGCCTTGGGACGTCAGGCTGAAATATACGATTTCGTCGCCAAGGAAGTCGTTCGTCAGAAGGCCCCAAACTCGGGCTTCGAAATTGAATTGGAGTCTGGGAGAATCGACATTCTGCTGGCTCCTCCTCCGACCCAGCTCTCATCATGCTCCTAGAGCGGATTCCCGCACCCGGCGCAGAACCGCGCTCCGGGCGGGTTGGTCTGCTGGCAGCGCGCGCAGGCCTGCAGGGTGCTGCCCTGTGCCGCAGCCGGATCCCCGGTGGTCGGCATGTTCACCGTCACGTTGATAGGCTGGCCGGCCTGGCCCCATCCAGGAACCGGAATGCCCAGCATGGCCGCAATGGCGGCGGCCTGAATCGCGTTGAACTCGCGCACGCGCCCCGGCATGAAGAAGCACTCGATAAAGCCCAGGATGCACGTGATCCCCGTCCAGAAAAAACACAGGTAGAGAATCCCCAGTCCCGTACGCCTCAGATAAAAGTGGTGAATGCCAAACGTCCCCAGGAAAAGCGCCAGCAGAATGCCCACTACTTCGTCGCGGCGGACCGACTCGTACTGCTGATAAAAAATCGCTTGCGGATTGGGATACGGAATGCTGCTCATGGGCGTTTCTCCTTGCATCGTCCCCTCAAGATACGCAGCTTACGGCGCGTGGGTTCCCAGAGCGGCGGGAATGGACGTCATCGCCCGGTATAGCCGCCATTGACGGTGCCAACGCCACCAACCCCCGGGTGCGCGCCTGCCACCCACGCGGCCATCGGGCTCTGCACACGGCAGTCGAGGCAGGTGGTCGTCTCAAAGCGTGTCGCACAGTGCGGGCAGACGCCCTGGGTCTCAAAGGTATCAAAAGGCTGCTTGCAGTTGCCGCACCCCCAATAAGTGCCAATAGGCGGGGCGGTTTTGCAACTGGGGCAGGCATATCCCAGGCGGCGGGGCAGCTTGGCCTGCTGGATGAGCTTGCGGGCCTGCTGCAAACCTCCCAGCAACTGAGCAGCAGGTAGACTGAGATGAGGCCGAGCCAGTAACCGCGGGTATAGACGGCGATGCCGATGAAGCCCACGATGCCGATGATCCCCACCACCGTCGCCACCATCAGGCTGTGCGCCTTGCCCATCACAAACCACAGCAGCGAGCGGAGAATCTGGCCGCCGTCGAGCGGGTAGATGGGCAGAATGTTGAACGCGAGCAGGCCGAGATCGATCTCGACAAATCTCAACAGCAACTGGAGTGCATCGGGGTTGGTGTTTGCCCATCCAGACGATTGGGCGAGCCAATAAGCGCCGAGGAACAGGGGAGCCAGCGCCACATTCACCAGCGGCCCCGCCGCGATGCTCCACAAGGTCGCCCCAGGTCGCTGCGGCGGATTGACATAGGCCACGCCGCCAAACGGCCACAGCAGAATGTGGTCCGCAGTTCCGCCCACCTGGCGGCAGGCCATGGCATGGCCAAACTCATGCGTGAGCACGATCACGAAGAGCGCCAGGTACTCCAGCACGCTCCAGACAATGGAGCCATACGAGCTCCTGCCGCTCTCGATTTCGTAGACAGCAATCAGAAACCACGACCAGTGCAGAGAGACTTCTACACCGGCCAACCGGAACAGATGGATCGAACCTTGTCGTACACTCGCCATGGGTGAAGCTTAATTCATCTGGATTCTTCCGGGAGAGCAAGAGCATGCAGGAACCATCTTTTGTACCAGGCGAGTCAGGCGGGGCAAGCGGCACACTGTTGATCGGCGGCGATTTGCCCGTTTACCGCCTGGGCTATGGCACCATGCGCCTGGTGGGCGAGGGTGCGTGGGGTGAGCCGGACGACCCAGGCCAGGCGCGGCGAGTGTTGCGCCGTGCGGTGGAGTTGGGCGTCAACCTGATTGACACGGCTGACGCCTACGGGCCGGAGATTGCCGAACGCCTCATCTGCGAGGCGCTGCATCCTTATCCCGCCGGGCTGCTGATCGCGACCAAGGGCGGCATTACGCGCCAGGGGCCGGCAAAGACGGAGTATGTGGGCCGCGCCGGTTATCTCATCCAGTGCGTCGAGATGAGCCTGCGCCGGCTCAAGCTGGAGCGCATTGAGCTTTACCAACTGCACCGGATTGACCCGCGCACGCCGCTGGAGGAGTCTCTGGGTGCGCTGAAGCAGATGCAGCTGCAGGGAAAGATTCGCCACATTGGCATGAGCGAGGTGAATGCTGAAGAGATTGCAATGGCGCGGACCATGGTCGAGGTGGCGACTGTCCAGAATCGATACAGTCTGGCCGACCGGCGAAATGAGGAAACGCTGAAGTACTGCGAGCGGGAAGGGATTGCATTTATGCCGTGGTATCCGCTCGCGGGCGGAAAAATGCTGCGGGCGCATCAGCACGCGAAGCCCAGATTGGCCGAAATCGCAGCCCGTCATGGCGTGACTCCAGCCCAGCTTTCCATTGCCTGGCTGCTGCAGCGGTCGCCCGTAATGCTGCCCATTCCCGGGACATCGAAGGTTGCGCATCTTGAAGAGAATGTGGCCGCGGCGTCGCTGAAGTTGAGCACGGAGAATTGGGCGGAGATTGAGGCTGCCTCCGCTTCTTGAATCTCCGCCCTTCCGCACCAGTTCGTTTGCTTATACCAGTTCGTTGCCGGCAATCAACTGGCGGTACCACGCGGCGCTTTGCTTGGGAGTGCGCTTGAGGGTTTTGAAGTCGACGTAGTGAATGCCGAAGCGCTTGCTATAGCCATCGAGCCACTCGAAATTGTCCAGCAGGCTCCACAGGAAGTAGCCCTTGATCGGGTAGCCCTCGGCAGCGGCGCGGTGCAGATGGGTGAGGTGGTTGCGCAGGTACATCACGCGGTCAGTGTCTTCAATGTGGCCGGCGGGGTTGAGCACGTCGTCTGAGGAGCAGCCGTTCTCCGTAATGTAGATGGCCGGAACCTTCCACAGTTCGCTCACGTTCCGCACCGCCCAGTAAATACACTCGGGACCAATGGCCAGCCACGGCGAAGCCATGTGCGGATAAGAAGCGGGCGCCGACTCCACGGCAAAGCCGAGCGGGGAACTGTCGGCCCGAACATAGGTGGGCGTGTAGACGTTGAGCCCCACGAAGTCGAGCGGACTGCCGATCGCCTTGAAGTCTCCCGGCTCCGCATGGGGCGCATTGGCCCCTTCGCGGTGTAGATACTCATCAATGTATTTGCCTTCCATCAGCGCTGTGAGGAACGGCGCATTCATCACGCGGGTGGCCTTTTGCGCAGCTGCAATGTGTTCCGGGGTCTCGATAATCGGCACAAAGACCGTGGCGTTTTCCGCGAGGCCGACCTGGGTGCTGCCGGGAGTGTTGGCGCGGATGGCCTGCACGGCGAGCCCGTGGGCCAGAATGCCGTTGTGGCGCACCTGGTTGGCTTCGCGATCGGAGAGTCTGAGCCCGGGCGCGAACATTCCGTAGCGATAGCCGAGATCGGTAAAGCAGGTGAGCTCGTTGGTGGTCATGAAGTGCGAAACACGGTCGGAGAGCCGCTTGGAGACATAGCCGGCATATTCGGCAAAGGCCTTGGGGGTCTCGCGCGACTGCCACCCGCCGGGCAGGGCCTGGGGCAGATCCCAATGAAAGAGCGTGATGTAGGGAGTGATGCCATTGGCCAGCAGCTCGTCGACCACGCGGTTGTAGTAGTCCATGCCCTTGGGGTTCACCGGCCCCACGCCGGTAGGGAACACCCGCGACCACGAGATCGACATGCGATAGGTGCTCACGCCGAGAGCCTTAAGCAGTTGCACATCTTCCTTGTAGCGGTGGTAGCAGTCGTCGGCCACGTCGCCCGTTTCTCCGCGATAGGTCTTGCCGGGCGTGTGCGAGAAGGTGTCCCAAACCGAGGGTCCGCGGCCATCTTCCGCCGCTGCGCCTTCCACCTGGTAGGCGGCCGTTGCGCATCCCCACAAAAATCCCTTGGGAAAAGCGCGCGCGCCGGGGACCGGCTGCGAGAGAGCGAGCTTGGGAAATGTAGTGGCGGCAACTGCGGCAGTGGCCACGGTGGCAGCGGATACGCCAAACTGGCGGCGGGTAATCGTTTTCATGTGTGGAAGCCTCTGGGACAATCGATTTGCGAAAAATAACCCGCAAAAACCTTTTAGCAGAGCGGAGGAGGGAATTGCAAGGCGAGGGGCGCGGAGGAACACCCTAGGTCCGAGGACAACCGCCGGGCAGACCAAGGCTGATGAGCAGAGCCGCATCAATCTCTGCCATGGCTTCCGCTGAAAGAGTGCCAAAGACGGTTCTGAACCTGCGCTGATCGACGGTACGAATCTGGTCGCACAGAGCACAGCTTTCTTTAGTCGTGCCGCCGTCGCCCTTTTTTATCCGCACGTAGATGGGCGAGGGTGCTCGGAGGTTAGCCGCGTCAGTGAGTGGGACCACGATGGTAGTCGATGCGAAGCGGTTGCCGACGTCGTTCTGGATGACGACGCATGGCCTGGAGCGCCCCTGCTCGTGGCCGACCACCGGGTCGAGCGAGACTTCGACGACCATTCCACGGAAAGGCTTGCCGGCCATCAGAAGCCTTCGCGATCCACGTCAGCGAATTCGTTGGTGATTTCCAGACTGAGGGCAGCGTTTGCCTTGTAGGCGGCGGCAAGTTGCTGTTCCAGGCGCTTAGCCTCCATGTCGGCCAGCAGCTTTTCGACGGCGCTGCGAATGAGTTCGCTGCGATTTTGGTCAAGTTCGCGGGCGGCTTGATCGGCGCGCTTGAGAAGGTTGGAAGGGAACTCGATGAGGACGCGTTCTTTACGCGGGGGAGTTGGCAGGGTGGCGCGAGTTCGGGCTTGGGCCATGGTGTGCTCCGTAATGAGAAGTATAACGGTCATCTGCCTATTTGTATATATTGTTATATATATCTATTCGGTGCGGCCGGACGATCTGAGGCGCCGGGGGCTCGGCTGGTCAAAGGGTCTCGCCGCAAACGATTCGGTGGCCGTCTGGTGTGCTGAGAAAGAACTCTCTCAAACCCCAGGGTTTGTTGGTCGGCTCTGAGGTGACGATTGCCCCTTTGTCCACAAATTCCTGGTAAAGATCGTCTACCCCTTCGACATTCCAGTACGCGAAGTACGAATGGTTTCCAAGCTCACTCGCGGGCCGCTCGTCCACGCACTCGCCGAGCATAACGCGGAACCTGTCCCGCGACAGGAAGCTCCAACCCGGCCCGTCAATCGGTTCCTTCGAGAATCCCAGAACGTCGATGTAATAACGGGTCGAAGCGGCCAGATCGCGCACCGCCAGCACACACCAGGAGTTCACAATTGTGGCCATGGGGAATGCCTCCGCGTTCAGTATAGAGCAGCAAAAACAGAAGAGCCGCAGCTCCTTCCAAAGCTGCGGCTCCTTGCGGCCAACGTCCAGCCGAACTCGAATTCAACAACAACTACATCTCCTTGACGCCTTCCACAAAGGCCTTCAGCTTGCGGCTACGGCTAGGATGCCGCAGCTTGCGCAGCGCCTTCGCTTCAATCTGCCGAATCCGCTCTCTCGTCACCTGGAAGCTCTGACCCACTTCTTCCAGCGTGTGCTCGGAGCCGTCTTCGAGGCCAAACCGCATCTTGATCACGCGCTCTTCCCGCGGCGTCAGCGTCCGCAGCACCTGCGACGTATACTCCTTCAGGTTCACGCTGATTACGGCCTCAGAAGGCGACACCGCCTGGCGATCTTCAATGAAGTCGCCGAGGTGCGAATCTTCCTCTTCGCCGATTGGGGTTTCGAGCGAGATGGGCTCCTGCGCGATCTTGAGCACCTTGCGGACCTTGGCGACCGGAATATCCATGCGCCGGGCAATCTCTTCGCTGCTCGGTTCGCGACCCAGCTCCTGCACCAACTGGCGCGAAGTCCGGATCAGCTTGTTGATCGTCTCGATCATGTGCACCGGAATACGAATCGTCCGGGCCTGGTCGGCGATGGCGCGCGTAATCGCCTGGCGAATCCACCAGGTCGCATACGTTGAGAACTTGTAGCCGCGGCGGTATTCAAACTTGTCCACCGCCTTCATCAGGCCAATGTTGCCTTCCTGAATCAGATCGAGGAACTGCAGGCCGCGGTTGGTGTACTTCTTGGCAATCGACACAACAAGCCTCAAGTTAGCTTCGATCAGCTCCCTCTTGGCCTGCTCCGCGTCCATGTCGCCCTGGATCATCTCGCGCTGCGTGCGCTTGAGTTCCACGATCGAGACGCCGGCGTCGCCCTCAATCTTTTCCAGGTCAGCCTTGCAGTTCTTCTGCTGGCGGCGATATTCCTTCTTGAGTTCTTCGCTCTTGCTGGCGTCGTATTTCTGATCCAGTGAGCGAATCTGCCGCTCCAGCGTGCGCATCGTGTCGACCGTCTTGTTCACGCGGTCCAGCAGGCGCTTGCGTTCGAGCGCCGTGTACTTGAGCTCGCGCACAATGCGGGAGATCAGCACCTTCTCGCGGGCAATCAGCCAGCGGGTGTGGCGCGCGGTCGACACCTTCCCCTTGGCCGCTGCCGGAAGTGCGGCGTGCTTCTCTTCAATCGCCAAAATCTTCTTCTGGTGCTTCACCAGCAGGTCGATGCGCGTAACGGTCGCTTTCACGCGCGACTGCACCACTTCTTCGGTAAGCTCTTCTTCGTCGAAGACCACTACTTCTTTTACGTTGCGCACGCCGCGCTTGAGGTCTTCGCCCAGTGCCACAATCTCGCGAATCACGATCGGCGAACGGGAAATGGCCTTCAGCACGCGAAGCTGGCCGCGCTCAATGCGCTTGGCGATTTCAACTTCGCCTTCGCGGGTAAGCAGCGGGACTGTGCCCATCTCGCGCAGGTACATGCGGACAGGGTCATTGGTTTTTTCAAGCGTCCCAGGCGTCAGGTCGAGCTCGACGTCTTCGCCCTCTTCCAGTTCGAAGTCCTTGTCGGAGCCGAACTTGGGGCTGTCGAGCAGATCAATGCCCTGAGTGCCGATCGTGGTGATCAGGTCATCGAGGTCGTCGGCCGAGCCAATCTCATCGGGCAGCATGTCATTGACATCGCCATAGGTGAGATAGCCTTTTTCCTTGCCAACTTCGATGATGCTGTCGATATCGTGTTCGAATTTGTCGTCAATCGCCAAAATAACCCTGCTCTCTTTCGCAATCTTTTGATTCAGCACCGTATTGCGCAACGGTGCGGGGTCAATCTCCAAATGCGCCAAAAAATATTTCCGTAAAATGAATTACGGCGCGCACGGAGATGGACCTGCGGTTACCCGCAAAAAAGCGGCTTCAGGTAGATAGCTCGGAACAGGATGATCAGCGCTTCAGGATTCACCTGGTTCGCCCGCGAGCCGTAGCTCATATGTGGGGCAGAGGGGCGCGCATCCTCACAGAGATCAGTAGAATACCACATTTCAACCCGGTTTCCCAAATGCGAAATTGGGAAATCGGATGGCCCTGATAAGCCGCCTTCCGGCTGGAACCCTCGGAATTGCTTCCTCTCCGGTCCAGTCTCTTGCCTATTAGACGCAAATTGAGTGGGATTTGATGCATGGTGATCGCAAGGCGGAGGTCTGTACGCAGGAGTTAATCAAAGCGCCGCGGATTCATCGAGCAGGGCGCGAATGTTCCTTTTGCCATGGAGGACAGCCACCACTTGAAGAGGCTTTGTCTCGGGGCGATAGACCACTATGAAGTTGGGGAACCGTGAAACCGTCCAGAATCGAACCGGCTGCTGGGTGATTTCGGTCCTTTTCGATCCCAACCGGGGATTCCGAGCCAGCATGTCGCAGGCAGACAAGACAGCAGATTCCACGCGATTTGCCGCACTCACACTCTCTTGAGCGATGTAGCTCCAAATTTGGTCGAGATCGTCGAGGGCCCGATGCGTGAGTTGAAATAGGGTGGGCATTACTCAGGCAATGCGCCGCGACGCACGACGATCGTGCAGGATCTGAATGGCCTGCTCACTGTCAACTAGCTCTCCCCGTTCCGCCTGTGCGAAGCCCTCATCAATCTGGGCGGCAAACGACTTCTTTTCGGCCATCGACCAATCGTCATTTCCATACTGCTCGTTGATGACGGCAAAGGCCTGATCCAGTACATCTTCCGGGCTCATGCCCGACTGAGCGGCCCTATCGAGCACCTTTTGCTGCTCCGGTTTAATTTCGAGGATCACGAGGCCTCCTGTGTACAGAAATTCTCCACTTGCCCCAACAGGACATCGATTGGAAGGATTATACGCCGCCCCTATTCTTATGCAGCTTCTGCAGCGCCCGGTCCAGATCCAGCTTTTTCTGCGTCAGCACGACAAGCTCGGTAAAGTCGCCGCGCCGCTCGGCTTCCGCAATATTGGCCCGCAAATCGCGCACCTGCCCCTCAAGGGCCCGCTCCTGAGTCTGCTGGATCGCGCCTTCCACTTCGGCTTCTTCCGGAGATTTGGTCTCCGCCAGCAGAACTTCCGCCAGCAGGGCGCGCTGGTTGGGGTCCTCCACCACATCCATGGGATCGTTCGCCCCTCGCCCGGCCAGCGCCTGCAACGCCGCAAACGTCCCAAGATGCTCAAAAAAAGCCGCTTGCGCCACAATCGCCTGCGCCGCAAGTCGACGCGATTCCACATGCTCCGGGTCCGTAATCGCCAGCGCCCGCAGCAACACCCGCTCCACCTCAGTCAGCGCGGCGGTACGGGATTCGATCCGGTCGCGGCGCTTGAGCGCAGCCTGCCGCAGCTCTTCCCGCAGCACGGCGGAGTCGATCGCCAGCTTCTGCGCCGCATCTCCCGCGAACTGGTCGCGAGCCAGCCGCTCCGGCATGCGCCGAATGTGGGGCAGCAGATAGTTCATCTGTTGAAGCTTCGCCTCGGCACTGTGGCCCGGGAAAAGCCGCAGCGCGCGGGCGATCAGGTAGTCAGACTGACGCTCCGCGCCGCGAATGGCAGCGACATACGCATCCACGCCCCGCTCCCGGATAAACCTGTCCGGGTCTAGGCCCCCATCCAGCGTCACCAGCTTGATGGTGAAGCCCTCCTCGGTCAGCAGCGCAATCGACTTCTCGGCTGCGTTGGCCCCCGCCGTGTCCGGATCGAAATTCACCACAATGTTCGTCGTATGCCGTCTCAACAACCCCACCTGCTGCTCGGTAAACGCCGTCCCGCTGGTCGCGATCACGTTCTGTATCCCACGCAAGTAGACTGAGATGCAGTCCATCTGCCCTTCCACCAGCAGAGCAAACTCCGCCTGCCGAATCGCCGTCCGCGCCTTGTCAAGGTTGAACAAGACAAGACTCTTCGAGTAGAGCGGCGTCTCCGGCGAGTTGAAGTACTTCGGCCCTGCCTTCTCGCCCGTCTCCAGCGTCCGCCCCGTAAAGGCGATCACCCGCCCGCTCTCGCTCGAAATCGGAAACATCACCCGCTTGCGGAACTTGTCGTACATCGGCCCCATGGTTCCGTCGCCCTGCTCCTTTGAGCTGAATAGCCCGCTCGCGCGCAGAGTCTCGCCATCCGCCATCCCGCTCAACCGGTCCCGCAGGGCGTTGAAGCTGTCCGGCGACCAGCCAATCCGGAAAGCCTTGATCCCCTCCGGCGTCAGTCCACGTCCCGCCAGGTATTCCCGTGCCACCGCGCCTTCCGGCCCGCGAAGCTGGTCTTCGTAAAAGGCCGCCGCGGCCTCGTGCAGCTCCAGCAACTTGGTCCGCTGCCGCGACTCGGCCGCCTGCTCTGGCGAGGAGAATTCCCGCTTAGGCAGTGGAATCCCGCACTTCTGCGCCACAATCCGCACCGCCTCCGGGAACGGCACATTCTCAATCTTGCCCACAAAGCTGAACACGTCCCCTGAAGCCTGACACCCAAAGCAGTGGTAAAACTGCCTCACCGCATGAACCGAAAACGAAGGCGACTTCTCCTTGTGGAACGGGCAAAGCCCCGAGTAGTTCGAAGCCCCAGCCTTGCGCAGCCGTATGTATCCCTCGATCACCTTAACGATGTCGGCCTGCTGCTTGACGGTTTGGGCAAAGTCAGACACGGTGGATGTATTGAGGATAAGGCGGCCACCACAGCGCAGGAGTGGATAACGTGGCGAAATTCGGCAAGCCCTAATATACTTGTTGCAACGAATATCTTCCGCCTGCATCCAAGATCGTGAAGGAGAAATAAACCCATGGCCACCACCACACCTGCCCCCGGCACCGTTTCCACCTGGAACCTTGACGCGGCCCACTCAACCGCCGAATTCAAGGTCAAACACATGATGATTTCGAACGTAAAAGGTAGTTTCAGCGGCATATCCGGCACCCTCCAACTGGACGAAACCGACTACACCCATTCGAAGGCCGAGGCCACCATTCCGGTGTCGAGCCTGACCACCGGCGACGCCCAGCGCGACGGACATCTCAAGAGCGCGGATTTCTTTGACGCCGAGCAGTTTCCGGCCATGACGTTCAAGACCGCCAATATCGACTCGACCGGCGGCGCGGACTATGCCGTGACCGGCGAGCTGACTCTGAAAGGCGTGAAGAAAGCCGTGACCTTTGCCGTCGAAGACGTCAGCCAGCCGTCCAAAGACCCCTGGGGCAACCACCGCATTGGGCTCACCGCCACCACAAAGATCAACCGCAAAGACTTCGGCCTCACCTGGAACGCAGCCCTCGAGACTGGCGGCGTGCTCGTCGGCGAAGACGTCACCATCACCCTCGAAGTGGAGTTCATCAAGGCGTGAGCAGATTGCAGATGACAGGTTACAGATGACAGTTATCAGAGGGAAAGGATCGCTCGGGAGAAGGGCGATCAATGTTCGCTGTCTTCTGTAATCTGTCACCTGTCCACTTATAATACTTGTTGCAACGAATATCGTCCTCGCACATCAAATAGAAGTAACACCCGGGAGGTAAAACCATGTCGCTTCGTGCTGTAAAACAGATTCTTGAAACCAAACCAACCCTTGAAGGAGCCGGCGTAAAGCTCCAGCGCGCCTTCGGCTTTGGCAAGACCCAGGAGTTCGATCCGTTCCTGCTGCTGGACGATTTCCGCAACGACAATCCCGCCGACTACCTGGCTGGATTCCCCTGGCACCCTCACCGCGGCATCGAGACCATCACCTATGTGCTCGCCGGCGAAGTCGAGCACGGCGACAGCCTCGGAAACAAGGGAAAAATGGGCGCCGGCGACGTGCAGTGGATGACCGCCGGCAGCGGCATTCTCCACCAGGAGATGCCCCGCGGCGACAAGCTCGGCCGCATGCACGGCTTCCAGTTGTGGGCCAACCTGCCCGCTGCGCTCAAGATGACCGACCCCCGCTACCAGGACATTCCCGCCAGTGCGATTCCAGAGGTCACGGAAGACGACGGCACCATGGCGCGGATCATCTGCGGCGAGTTCTGGGGCAAGCAGGGGCCGGTGAACGGCGTAGCAACTGAGTCCAATGTGGCCGCAAGTTACGTCGACATTTCAGTGCCGCCGTTTACTCGAAAACGCATCAAGATTGAGACCACCCGCAACGCCTTCGCCTACGTCTTCGCCGGGGCAGGGACCTTCCGCGACGCCTCCACCCCTCAGGCTGTGCTCACCGAGTCGGGCGTCGATCCAAACGCCCCCGCAGTCTACGACGCCAAGAACCACTCGCTCGTCCTGTTCGATCGCGGCGACGAAATCACAGTCCAGTCCGGCCCCGAAGGCATCCGCTTCCTCCTCGTCAGCGGCCGCCCGCTTGAAGAGCCGGTCGCCTGGTACGGCCCCATCGTCATGAACACCCAGGCCGAACTCCGCCAGGCCATGAGCGAGTTGCAGACCGGCAAGTTCATCCGGCACAAGTAACTGACACGCTGGTTTTCGAGCACTTCGCACATTCAGAATTTGCTATAGTTTCCTTAATTCCGAAAGGGTGTGGCCCTCCCGGGAGTTTTGGCTACTTGCTCAGCAGCGCCAGGACGAGGATTACGAGCGCGATTACGAATCGCCAGTCAATGGCAATCGTGATCGCTACTCGCATCCAGGACATTTTTGTCGTCCAATCATCCTTACCTCCCTGCGTTGGCGCGGCCCGCTCTTCCGGGCCGATCTTCTACGCCGTCGCGTCCACACACGCAAAGAAAGCGCGATCAGTCTACCGTCACAGTTTTCGGTTCAATTGTGCTGCTCGTTACACTTCTACCGGGAGTCCAAAGTGTTGCGACCCGATAGAAATGGGAGGATACTGTCACTATGGCGACGCAGCCCATTAGCGAAGATCCGCATGGCGGCCGATTCGTCTCGGTGGAAGAGTATCTCTCCACAGGCTATGAGCCGACTGCGAATACGAAGACGGCGTGGTCGTGGAGCGTAACTTCGGCGAGGTCGAGCATTCTTTTCTGCAAGCGATTCTGGCGACAATCTTCACCAACAACATGGAAGCGTGGAGCGCCTTCGGACTGACCGAGCAGCGCGTCCAAGTCGGCCTGCGGCATTCTCTGGTTCCAGACGTCTGCGTGGTTCGGTTGGGTGCTCCAGCCGAAGACATTCTTACCCAGCCGCCGCTGATCGCCATTGAGATCATGTCTCCTGAGGACACAATGCGCCGGGCCGTCAAGAAGGCTGCGGAGTGTTCCAAATTCGGCATCGGGCATGTGTGGGTGATCGATCCCTATGCGCGGGTCGCCTATCGCGGCGCAGCCAAGGGACTGGACCGGGTTCCCGACGGCGAACTGAAAGTGGATGGCACGCCAATCGTGATCCGCATTGCCGACTTGTTTGAGAAGCTGGACCGTATTCGCGCGACCGGGCAGCGATAGGCTGAGACCAGCCTCAAACCTCTACCGGCAACTCCGCCGACAAGATATTCATCGGCGTCAGTCCACGCTGGCGCAGGGCCCGCACGCTGAGCGAGTCATAACGCTTGGCCAGTCGTCGCCCGTTGTGGTCTACCACCAGCCGACAGTGGAACCACGCCGGATTGTCATAGCCCAGCGCGCGATTCAGCAGAATCTGCCGCGCCGTGGACTTGAGCAAATCCGCGCCCCGAACAACTTCCGTAATGCCCATCGCCGCATCGTCGGCCACGCAGGCCAGCTGATAGCTCGGCACGCCATCGCGACGCCACACCACAAAATCCCCAAAGTCCACTCCGGCCACAAATCGCTGCCGCCCCAGGTTGCGATCCACAAACTCAACCGCCTCGCCATCGGGAACGCGGAAGCGCCAGTTGATGCCGTCAGGTAGATCGATGTCGCTGGCCGTAGGCCCGGGAAGCTGAGTAGGGATCGCGGGCAGTCGCCGGCAGGTGCCTGGATAAATGGGCTCATCGTCCTGCAAATCCCACTTGCCGGCGGCCACTGAACTGTTGACGGACGCGAGGGTGCGCTCGTGCGGTGCGCCCAGTGCGCTCTCCAAATCCTTCCGCGAGCAATGGCAAGGATAAATATATCCACGCCGCAACAGCCGCCGCCAAGCCGCCAGATAGATCGACCGCCGCCTGCTCTGCACATACGGCGCATATGGCCCGCCCTTGTCCGGACCCTCCTGCCAGCGAACGCCCAGCCAGCGCAGATCCTCATAAGCCGCCTCGGCGAATGTCGATTTACTGCGCTCCGGGTCAAGGTCTTCCATCCGCATCACCAGCGCGCCACCCGCATCCCGAGCCCGCTGCCAGGCCGTCCAAAAGGTACGCGCATGACCCACATGCAAATACCCCGTAGGCGAAGGCGCAAGACGGCCGCGATAACTCGATGTCGGAGTGGGAGCGAGGCTGGCCATACTCCCAAGTGTAGGAACCACGCACCCCGCCGCATAGTTATACCTTGATTCTCGTAGCTAGCTTGATTCCGGTGTCTAACTTGGTTCCCCGTCACTTAGCCGATACCCAGCCACTCATCAAGAAATGTCCCAGAGGGACAGTGTGAGAATAGCCCCGGGTGAAACCCGGGGTACGCAACCCCAAAAACGACCTAAGCGTCCTGTAGGGACGCTGTGAGAGATCTGCGGCTCCTTTTCGGGATCCAAGTCGGATACCCACAGTCGCCCACAACTCAACCACGATGCGGGTCCGCCTCCACCCTCCACCCTCCAAACCAATGTCATCCCGACCGTAGTGAAGGATCTGCGGTTGCCTTTCGGACTTCAACGCGACGATACTTCCAAGTAGGCGACACACCAACCGGAAATCTTCAATCGGCGACCCGCCGTGCTGCACCCCTCAATTCGAAGAGCCATCATCCTTCTCCCCCTTACCATCCCCATCCTCACGAGGATGCCGCCCATACTTCCCAATATCCTCATCCAGATGCTGCGGATCAACCGACACCTGCACCACATCCATCTCGTTGCCATCCAGGTCCACCACAAACAGCCCCGTCCGCTCCCCCTCGGGATGCGTGAAAACCAGCGTCTGCTCCTTGCCCTGTTTGCTGGTTTCGCGAATCATCCGCTCCCAGCCGGCGCCGAGCTTTTCTTCCACCATGCGGTTCAGCTCGTCGCCATCCACTGTCTCGTGAAAGTTTTCAATCTCCGCAACATGCAGCCCGCCCACTCCGCCATGCGTCGCCCGTTTCGAAATCAGGCTGATGATGCCGAGAAACGGGATGCGGGTTGCGCGGACGTTGTACCGGCTTTCGATGGAGTGGACGACGCCGTCAAAGCCGCCTTCGCCGCTGCCGGCCAGCACCGCGACGGGAACCGCCAGCGCCAGAAATCCGATGGGAATGAGCCAGAGTTGCTTCATTGGTCTCCGCCTTTCTTGTCCTTGGATTTTTCCTTGTCCTTCTCTTTCACGTTGATAGCCACATCGCCAAGGGCGCTGAGGCCGCCAATGCCCTTGAGCTTGCCCAGATCTTCCATCTTGATCGGCCCCAGAATCAGCACAATCGTCAGTTCCTTGGGCTCCACATCCAAAATGAACATGCCGTGCGATTCGCCGTTGACCAGCTTCACCATAATGTCTGTGCTTTCGCCTGTCTTGCGCTCGCGTTCCTTCACCAGCGACGACCACTCGGCGGTCTCGAATTGCTTGCGTAACTGGTCCACATCTTCGGCAGAAAACTCGCCAGCCTTGTCAAACTCGTAGTCGCGAACATAGATGCCGTCCAGGCCTTCAATCAACTGGCGCGTGGCGGCATCGTCCTTGTCTTTCCCGTTCATGATCTTGGCCGCAAAGGCCAGCATGTTCTTGCTCAGCGTAACCTCGGTTACGTCTGAAGCGCGGGACGCAAGCTGCTTCTCCAACGCGGACGTCGGGGGCAGCGGATCGCTCTGTGCCAGAGCCGGCAGAGTGAGTGCGACGGCGGTAAAAATGAGCGGTAGAATGCGGTTTTGCATGGGCTTTCTCCTTAATACTGTGAGTCTTGTCCGCCGCGGTGGTGTGCGGCCAGTCGTGCGTTCATCTGGTCGAGGGCATGGCTGGTGATACGCAATGCCAGAAAAACCTGTTCGCGCGCGGCCTCTTCCTTGCGCCGCTGGTCGAGAGAGTGCCATTCAATTCCACCGGCCAGCACTGCGGCGATGGCGACCGATGCGGCCAGGCGTTGCCATGGTACGAACGACCGCTCCGCCGGCGCCGCCCGCTTCATCTTCAACACCCCCCGCTCCATCAGCTTTCGCTTCAGGCTGGGAGGCGCCGGCCTGCGCGCAAAGGCCTGCCGCAACTCGCGTTCAAACTCGTCTTCGTTTTCAGTTCCCACGGACAAACTCCTTCAAATGACTCTGCGCCTTGGCCCGCAAAAGCTTCAGCCCGCGCTGCAAATGGCTCTTCACGGTTGCCAGCGGCGCTTCCAGCGTAGCCGCAATCTCTTCCGGCGACAGGTCTTCCTGGTAGCGAAGCACCAGCGCCGCGCGCTGCGCCTCGGGCAGCGTCGCCAGCAGTTGTTCCAGTCGCGTCGAGAGCGGGGAACTCCGCTCTTCGGGTTGAGCGCCGTGCACATCTTCCATCTCCACCCACAGGTCCATGCCGCGAACCTTGCGCCGCCGCAGCGCGTCTGCCGAGCGGTTGACCGCCACGCGCCGAAGCCAGAAGCAGGCATGCGCGGGGCTCTCAAGGCGCGTCAGATTGCGGTCCATCTCCATAAACACATCCTGCGCGATCTCTTCCGCCAGCCCCCGGTCGCCCGTCATGCGCAAGGCAATCGAGAAGACCATGGACTGGTGCTGGTCCACAAGTTGTTCAAAATCCGGTTGCCAGTTGTGGGCCATTGTTTTCGCGTCTACTCTCTTATCCGCAGGAATGCGCGCGCGGGGATGCAGAGAGTACGCGATTGGGAGAAAAAAGTTCGGAGGGAGGGGAGTGTCGGGCTATCTGAGGCTTGTGAGGTGCGCGCGGACTCTGGCTTCCAGTGCCTGCAACTCGGGGCACCGCTGCCGAATGGCCGTGTAGTTCCAAAGAGCTGCGGACATCAACTGCCTGCGACCTCCGTCAGGGAATCTCGACTCGTCCTGACCGTGTTTCTGGAGAAATGGATAGAAATAGTTTTCCTTGATGGAGCGGTCCGCTCGCATGGTGCTCCACTTCCAATCCGGATCCCACTTATCCTGGTGGCCGGCGAGCAGCCAGGCTTCAACTTCCGGTACGGCGGCACAGCAAAAGAGCTTGATTGGCCTACGAAGGATTGCGGATTGTTGCTCGAATTCGGATTCCATTGCAGCGAACTCTGCGCCACGGTCATGGCCGTCTGAGTCGGGAAGGAAAAGAACGAGATGTTTGTGACTGTAGAGATCGAGAATGGTTGTCGGGAAAAGGCTCCTCGCGTGTTCGTAGCCATTCGTTCGAGGATTCGCGAGAACCTCGAACTTGGCCTGGGTTCTGCCGCATTCCACGAAGAGTCTTTCGCACAGCGGCTTGAGGATTGCGCCGTTGTAGGTCGGGTTTTCCGGAACCACAAGAACGCTAAGACTCATGAAGCACGGACTCGAGCCAGCCTTCTTCAAACAATTGGTCGAGGCTGTAGTTCTTTTGAATAAGCTCTTCGAGCTTTGGAACCTCGGAGAGCGGGCGCATCTTAGTTGCACCGGATTCAGCATCGCGAGTGCAGACAAAGGTCGTCTTGCGGTCTTCCTCGGTGAGCCAGTTCAACAAGGTCGGTGAATGCGTAGTAGCAAAGACCTGTGTCCCGGTGCGCCTGGATTGGGAGCGCATGAGTTCGAGCAGCAAACGGAGACGGCTCGGGTGCAGGCCCTTTTCGATCTCCTCGATCACCAGAACTCTGGGCATGGAGGGCTGGAAGAAGGCGGCAGCAAGCGCGATGAAGCGGAGAGTGCCTTCGGACAGCACTGGGGCGCGGAATTCCTTGTTGCCTTCCTTGATCGCAACCATGAAATCGTTGTTCAGACCTTCGAGAGCATAGATGTCATCGACCTCATCGGGACGAAGTTCCTTTAACCATTCAAGCAGCGCAGGCTTGCTTCCGTTGTACTCAATTTCATGGATTAGCGCAGCGAAGCCTTCGCCATTCTCGCCGATTCTTAACACTTGCGAAGAGTAGCCACGCAGGGAAGAAGGAAGCAGGTCGAGAAACTGCATATCTGCAACCCTGGACGACGCAAAAAGTGCAAGTCGAGCGGAGTTTGTGATCAGTTCCGCTCCCCCGTCAGAAACCAGAAAACTTGAGACCGCCTTGATGATGGCAAAGATGCTCATCTTACCGTAAAAACTTGGTTCTCTGCTCTTAGAAGCATTTGCCTTGAAAAACGATTCCACGTGATGCTTGTATGTCGCAGGCACAGCAGCTAAGGTGCCATAAAACAACGACTCTTCACCGAAAGAGGCGTCCCCGTCGCCGGCGCTGAATTCGAGGTTGTACCTTAAATCGTTCGAAGTTCCAAGGGTCGCATTTCCAACGATTGTACGAAGTTCTTCATCGTTGAATGAGACATGGAACTCAATTTTTTCTGGTTGGACGTCATCCCTGCTACGAAACGCGGCGAACTTGGATCCACCTCGTATCCCAGGCCACCTAAGGCTGGTACCAGACGGCAGCCTGCCATCCAAAACTTCATCGATATTGAAGCCGTTCCCGACCCCTTGAAGGAATCGCAGCGCATCCAGGAAGTTGGATTTCCCGCTAGCATTTGCCCCAACCAGCAGATTGAAATGCCCGAGCTTGAGATCGACGCTCTCCAGGCTTTTGAAGTTGCGGATCTTGAGTTCAGAAATCATGGCGCGGCCTCGGGTGTCTGCTGGAGTCAGTTTAGCCCCATATGCGGTAAAGGCGAAAGGGATTGAGTTGGCAACCGCCAGTCCTGTCGCTAAACCCTCAACCTCAAAACAACTCCGGAATCGAATGAAACGCAATCCGCGTCGGCGCCGACTTATACGCCGTCAGCATCGTCGCCGGAGCCAGCGTGCTCAGCCCATACTTATTATTCAACTGGTCCATCACCGCCAGCAGCTTCGCCCGGCTCTGCTCATCCTCTGTCCCATCGAACAAATTCAGCGAGTGCAGCCGGTCCGGAACCAGCCCATTCAAATGCACCCCAATAAAATACGGATGCTCATACGCCGCATCCTTCGGAATCCCGCTCCACAGCCGCGTCAGCGCCGCAATCAGCGTCGGGTTATCCTGGCACTCGCTCAGCTTCAATTCGCCCTTCCACCCCTTCACCGGAACGCCGAAGTTGCTCACCGGCCCGCGCTCCCCGTTCGGCCCCGCAAAGCCCACTGCCAACCCAATCGCTCCCGCCCACAGCCCGCCCGCGCGCAGCCGCATCGCCGCCTTGTGCAGCAGCTTGTGCGCAACCGCCCAAGCCTTTTCCTGAGTCCGCATCTCCGGAGCCAGCACATGCTGGTGGCTCAGCGACTTCAAATGCTCGGTCTCCGACATGTCAAAATCTTCGCCGCGCAGCCAGTGCCAAAGCCGCTCGCCCCACACCGATCCCCACAGGTCTCCGGCCTTGTCGCACGCCAGCGTCATCAGGTCGTCCATCGTTCGAATACCCTTGTCGTTCAGGCGCTTCTCCGTCTTCGCCCCTATCCCCGGCAGGTCCCGCAGCGTAAGCTGCCGCAGCGCCCCAGGCAATATGTCCAGCGGCAGCGCCACCAGCCCATCCGGCTTCTCCATATCGCTCGCCACCTTCGCCAGATACCGATTCGTCGCCAGACCCACCGAACTCCGCAAGCTCGATCCCACCTTGTCGCGAATCGCCGCCTTCACCTTCCGCCCCAGCTCCATCGCCGCCAGCAGCGGCCGCTCGCGCCCCAGCAGCCGGCATGCCATCTCATCAATCGACAGCACAGCCGTCACAGGCAGGCAGCCTTCCACGGCCTCCACAATCCTGTGGTGGTAATCGACATAGAGTTCGTGCCGCGCCTCCAGAAGCACAATCCCCGGACACATCCGCTTCGCATCCCCCACCATCGTTCCCGTCTTCACGCCCAGCGCCTTCGCCTCATAGCTCGCGGCAATGCAAACCGTGGTATCCGCCATCATCGGCACAACAGCCACCGGCCGCCCCCGCAACTCCGGCCGAACCTCCTGCTCCACCGAAGCAAAGTAGGAGTTCAGATCCACAAACAGCCAGTTGAGATCGGTGCCGGGTGCGCCTGAGCGCGCCGCTTCAGACGCCTTTGGTGCAATGCCGTCTAACCTGAGCGGGGGATGGAGTTCCGCGGCAGATTGCCCCAAGATAGGCTCTACCGGGTCAGGTTCTACCGTCGGATTGGGAACGGTTGCCATTCAGAGAATATTTTCGCTTTTTGTTCTCTCGCGAGCAAGAGAATTCTTTGAAATGACGAACGAATTCTTGCGATGATACACTTGGCTCGCTGGGTAAACTGTCAGGGTTTGGTCCCATTGGATCAGACCTATCCTCAGCTCATCGGCGAAACTAATTGTCGGTTGTGTGGGTTATAAGGACTATGCAGAGCGTGATTCATTGGTTTGCGACGAGCGGAAGCGTGATAGCCGTGATGGTAACGGTAGGCGTGGCTGTGCTTCTCGTGTGCTGCCTGGGTTGTTCGAACTGCCCGTCGCGTGACAAAGACGATATCTTCAGCCGCCACGAACTCTAGCTCAACGAGCTGGCTGGATTAGAGTGCGCGGGTCCCCTGATGGAACCGCACGCGCCACTCCGCGGTCACGCGCGTCCATAAAGAGCTGCGCAGCACACAGGCACTCTGACCTGTTTTCGCATCGATGCCCACCGTCCTGTACGTCACCAGAGCCACATCCTCCGCAAGCAAATGGCATTGCAAGTCTTCCACCATCGGCGGCTGGTAGTTCTCAGTCGCCAAAAGGTCAAGAATCTGGTCGCGCGTCCACACCTTTCCTGAAGATCCAAATTCAACAAAATCCTCAGCCAGCAGCGCCGCAACCTGGCCCCGATCACGGCGCACCGCGGGGTCAAGCAGAGCAGTCTCCATCAACTTGAGCCGGTCGCAGATCTCGGCCGGAATGGGACGGGCATTGCTCATTGAACCGCCGGCTTCAGGTAGGTCTCAAACTGCCACAGGATGCGGTTGAACAGGTGTGTCCGCACGTCCCCGCCGGCGATGGAGTGTGTCTTGCGCGGGTAGAGCTGCAGGTCATACGGCAGTTGCGCGTCAATGAGCTTCTGAATGTACTGCACTGTGTTTTCGATGTGCACATTGTCGTCGTCCGTGCCGTGCACGAGCAGCAGACGGCCGTGCAGGTTTGCCGCTGAATTCAGATCGGAGTCGTCTTTATACGCCGCCTGGTTTTCCGCGGGCAGGCCCATGTAGCGCTCGGTGTAAATGGAGTCGTAGTTGCGCCAATCGGTGACCGGGGCTACGGCGACTCCGGCGCGAAAACGGTCTGAGTGGGACATGGCATAGAGCGTGAACGTGCCGCCCCAACTCCATCCCCACCAGCCCAGGCGCTTGGCGTCGAGTTGCGGATATTGCGCCAGCGCCGCATCGAGCACGGTCAACTGATCTTCAAGCTGGACAGGCCCGAAGTTGCGATAAGCGGCCTGGGCAAAGGCGCGGCCACGCATGCCGGTGCCGCGGTTGTCGGCGTGCAGCACCGCAAAACCATGCTGGGCGAGCAGCTCGTCAAACAGCAGTCCGTCGCCACCCCAGCGGTTGGCCACCTCCTGCGGGCCGGGGCCTCCATAAGGGTTCACAATGAGCGGGACGCTGCCGGTGCCCGTCGCACCCAGCTCCGTTGCGCCTTCCGGAAGCAGCAGCGTGGCGTAGAGGGTGGTTCCGTCGTGGGCCTTCACCTCAAGCGGAGTCGGCGTCCGAAGCTGGTAGGGCTCCAGAGCCTCGGTTTTCCAAAAGACGTTGCACTTGCCGGCGGTTTCGCACAGCTCAACCCTGGGCGGGCCAATGTGCGTTGAGAACTTGTCGACGAACGCACTGCCGGATGGGGCGAAGTTGCCCTCGTGGAAGCCTGCGCCGCTGGTGAGCTGTCTGTGCTGGCCCTCAAACGTCACCTGCCACAACTGCTGCTCCATCGGGTTGCCCTCGTTCGAGGCGTAATTGACGGTGTGGGCCGACGTGTCCACAGAGAGCACGTCGCCAACCTCGAAGTCGCCGATCGTCAACTGGCGCGCCAGTTTGGCCACCGAGCCGTGATCGTTCAAGTCATAGCGGAAGAGATAGAGGTGGTTGTGGCCGTCGGTCCAGTTGGTGAGCACAATGGCGCCATCGGCTATCGTGACGTCGTAGTTGTCGTCGAGGAATTTTTCGTCGGTCATGTCGAGTATGCGATAGGACTGCCCAGTGCTGGCGTCGGCAAAGTAAAGATCGCGATGCCTGTGGTCTCTGCTGATGGTCTCGATCCAGAGCGTTCGGCGATCGACCCAGCCAAAGCGCGGAATGTAATCCTGTCCCGGATGGATGGGGAGTTTCATCCATACGGTCTTGCCGCCTTCCACCTTCACCACGCCCACCCGGACTTCAGGGTTGGGGTCGCCGGGCTGGGGGTAGCGCTGCATGGCGGTCTGAGCGTGGGTCGGAATCCAGTCGGTGATGGGATACTCCGGAACCTCCGTCTCGTTCATCTGCAAATAGGCCAGGGCTTTCGAGTCCGGCGCCCAGAAGTAGTTGCTGCGAACATCCAGCTCTTCCGCATACACCCAGTCAACCTCGCCGTTGAGGGTGTTCTGGTTGGGCCTCGGAGCGATGGGTACCGCGTCCGAACCACCATTTTTGAGGTGCAGTATCGACAGCCCGTGGTCGCGGATAAACGAGACCATCTCTCCATTGGGAGAGAACTGCGGATTGTCTCCCGAGGCTGTGCCGGTAAAACCAACCTGGATACCCGTGCCGGTCCCGAGGTCGTAGAGCCAGAGCCGCCCGCTCGAATCAAAAAGCAGGTGCTTGGAGTCCGGCGCCCACAGATAGCTGGCCATCTTATACCGTTCTCGATGGTCGCGGTCGGTCTCAGAGCCGGCTGCCCCGGTAAGCGAGGCCAGCTTGGATCGGCTCACCAGGACGTGAGATTGTGCGGTGGCCAGGTCCAGCTCGATCAGCTCCCCGCCGTCGAGATACGTCAGCTGCTTGCCGTCAGGGGACCAGGTCAGTCCCTCGGGCGGCTGGCCAATCAGCGGGCCGTGGGCGTAGATGTCTTCGACCGTGAGGCGTTTCGCCCCCGGCTGAGCCGAAAGCGAATGCGCCGTTGCACCGAGCGCAGAAACCAAAAGAGCTGAAACCAAAAGGGCAGCAGAGCGAGTCACGCGAGATCCTCCGGAAGCACTTACCTGGGCAGAGTTCCAGGCCCGAACCCGATGGGCTGCGCTTCTACCAGAAAAGTCTAAACCACCCCACGCGTGCCCGATCCCCCTTGGTCCCAACTTCATACTCACAGCCCTGTCATCCCGGCCGCAGTGGAGGGATCTGCGGTTGCCCCTAAGAAAAAGCAGATAGCAACCAATGCGGCTAACGGAAGGACCGCCGAATTTTCATCGCCTTCGGTGGCGCAAAGCGCCATGTGGAACTGCGGCTCCCTCAGACCAACAGATCCCCAAAAAATAATCTCCCAAACTTTGCAGTCTATTACCCCTCAAACGCGCACACTGGAATCATGACCGTATCCCAGCCGAGGACGAAACTGTGCCCCATCCATCGCGGCTTTCTCGCGATGAGTGGGCGGCATCCAGCCCCGGAATGGCCTATACCCCACTGTTTTTACCCACCCCCCCCTCTCAAATCCCAGGGTTTTCCGAGAGGTGGATCGACGTAAGATCAATTAAGTCAATAGTTTAACTTTTCACCCTATTGACCAATCAGTAAACACAAATGCCCAAAAAACGCACTTTTTTGGCAAAAAGACGCCGGTTTTAGCGCCTCAGCGCACTCAGATGCCTCCTTTTTGACCGGTTTTTGCCGTCAAATCCTCGCGCACCCAATGCAAATTGCCTCCGCGCGCTCGCTCACTCTCAGCGGAACTACGAACCGTTCGCAACACCGCGCGGTGTACACTTTTCCTTCGCGCGGACGGAGGTTTATCCGGCGCGGATAGGAAGAATCCCATGCGTATTGGCTCCATTCGAATTTGCGGACTTGCCCTCACCTTATCGGTTGCTTTGTCGGTCGCTCCTTTCTGTTTTGCGCAAAAGCGCCCCATGACCTTTGAAGACATGATGCAGATGAAGCGTCTCGGAGAGACGGCAGTCTCTCCTGATGGCAAATGGCTCGCCTACTCCGTCACCACGGTGGACCTGGCCGCGAATACCAAGACCGCCGAGTTATGGCTGCAAGCCCTCGCTGGCGGTGATCCAATCAAGCTGGCCGTCGCCCAGCCCGGCGATGGTGGCCCGCAGTTCTCCCCTGACGGCAAGCGGATTTTGTTTCTCAGCAGCCGCGAAGGGGGCGAGCAGGTCTGGGCAGCAGATTTCGATTCGGCAACCGGGGCGGCAAGCAATGCAAAAAAGCTGACCGGCATTGCCACCGAAGCCGACAACGCGCTTTGGTCGCCGGATGGGAAGTTTGCGGTGTTCACGTCCTCGGTTTATCCGGACTGCCCGGCGATTGGGGCTTCGGATGCGGGGGCCGGCGACAAGTGCAATGCGGAACGGGATGCGGCCAAGGCTGCAAGCAAGGTCAAGGCGCAGATTTTCACCCACCTGCTCTACCGGCATTGGAATCACTTCACCGGCGACAAGCGCAGCCATCTGCTTCTGGTTTCCGTGGATTCGGGCGCGGTGCGGGATCTGACGCCGAACGACCCGCACGACGTTCCTCCGTTTTCGCTCGGCGGCGGAGGCGGCTTTGCCATCTCGCCCGACTCGAAGGAGCTGGCGTTTACCGAGAACCCGGACGAGGAACCGGCGATCTCGACCAGCGCGCAGATTTTTACGCTGGATTTGACCGATGCGGCAGCGAAGCCGGTGAAGGTGTCGACGTCGGCGGGCGGGAATTTCAATCCGGCTTACTCGCCGGATGGAAAGTACCTGGCTTGGCGGAGCCAGGCGCGGGCGGGGTACGAGAGCGATAAGTTCCGGCTGGCGCTCTACGACCGTGCCCGGAAGTCAATTGAGTACATGCTCCCGAAGTTTGATCGCTGGATCGATGAGCTTGCCTGGGGACCAAGCTCAACCATCCTTTACTTCACCGCCGGGGATCAGGGCGAGGAATCCGTCTATGCGCTGGAGTTGAAGAACACTACAGACGTCTACAAGCAGGCATGGCACTTCATTGCGTTTCCCAAAGAGGCCGTTGCGAAAGGAGGTGATCTGAGGCCGTACTACCAGCCGTCCGAATTCGGTGATCTGCATCCGATCTCAGACGGGAACTGGGTGATCGCTTCCAGGATGAGCGTTCGCTCACCGCAGGAGGTTGTAAGACTCGACGTCAAAGGCGCGGACGGAGCGGTTTGCACCTGCGATTTCGAGTCTCCCTCGGTCTTTTCCCATGTCACCTCCGTTGAGTCGATCACCCACCTCAACGACGCCCTCCTAGCCCAACTCGACCTGCCGAAGATGGAAGACTACTGGTTCACCGCGAAGGACGGAACGAAGGTCCAAGGTTTCCTCATCCGCCCCCCGGGCTTCGATGCTTCCAAGAAATACCCAGTCAAATTCCTCATCCACGGCGGCCCGCAAGGCGCCTGGGGCGACTCATGGAGCTACCGCTGGAATGCAGAGCTGTTCGCCGCCAATGGCTATGTCGTCGTCATGGTCAACCCGCGCGGCTCAACCGGCTATGGCCAGGCCTTCGTTGACGGCGTCAATGGCGACTGGGGCGGCAAGCCCTTCACCGACCTCATGACCGGCCTGGACTACGCCGAGCAGCACTATAGCTTTATCGACAAGGACCGCGAATGCGCGCTGGGCGCCAGCTACGGCGGCTACATGGCCAACTGGGTCCTCGGCCACACCAACCGCTTCAAGTGCATCGTCTCCCACGACGGCATGTTCAACGCCGAATCCGCCTTCGGATCAACCGAAGAAGACTGGTTCAACATCTGGGAATTCAAAGGAAACCCCTGGGACTACTACGGCAAGCCCGACAGCGAAAATCCATTCCGCAAGTGGTCGCCCTCGCTCTCCGCCAAAAACTTCAAGACCCCCACCCTCGTCGTCCACAGCCAGCTCGACTACCGCCTCGACGTGAGCGAAGGCTACCAACTCTTCGACACCCTGCAACTACTCAAAGTGCCGAGCAAGATGCTCTACTTCCCCGACGAAGGCCACTGGGTCCAAAAGCCCCAAAACTCCCAACTCTGGTACAAAACCGTCAACGACTGGGTAGACCAATGGACCAAGCCCAGCCACTAGCTTCTAGTTAGGGAACTCCGCCTAGTCGAAGCCTTGAAAGGGCACGACTTCACAGGCTGCGGAAAAACTCATTCGGCGCGGCGGCTTTGAAAGGGCACGGCTTTAGACGTGCCACAGACCCAACAGAAGACGGGCTCGGCTTCACAGGCTGCGGAAAAACTACCAAATGGCCGAAGTTTTGAAAGGGCACGGCTTCAGCCGTGCCGCAAGTGGCTGAAAATAAACGCTGGGCTTTAGCCCCCGAGGGATGTTCTTTGTGA
>Ga0302193_10000738_pt1 | contig 29136 bp, 20 predicted proteins | sample II_Bog_E3_3_FD_200228 | JGI IMG/M metagenome (GOLD analysis project Ga0302193, IMG submission 200228) | Peat permafrost microbial communities from Stordalen Mire near Abisko, Sweden - II_Bog_E3_3 | ecosystem: Environmental > Terrestrial > Soil > Wetlands > Peat | place: Sweden: Abisko...
TATTGAGTTCGTGGCGGTAGTTGGCCACGTAGCCGTCGGCCAGCACCCAGGGCACCGCCCGCATTCCGAACCGCTGCGGGTGCTGGACGATATCGGGGAAGTCGCCCCAGTAGCCCACCCCGATCACCGCGTCCGGCTTGAACCAGCGGTAGTACCACTCCTTTTCCAGGTCCGAGCGCAGATGGGCGGCGTGGGCGTCCACGCCGATTTCCAGCAGGCCGTGGTACAGCAGGTCGCCCTGGGTGGCCAGGCCGCCGGGGGCCGGGGGGTAGTCGTAGAGCACAAGGATCTTCATCAGAGAGCATTCCTTCCGGAGATGGCTGAGGTGAATGAAAGAGAACCCGGGCCTGGGGCGGTTCGCCCCAGGCCCAGGTGGGACTCAGGCCAGGTAGCTGGCCAGGTCCTTGGCGCCAAGTCCGACCAGGAGGTCCTGCTCGCCGTTGGCGAGGAGTTGGACCGCCATCACGCCGGCCATTGCCAGGGCGCCGGCGTCGAGCTTGGACCCGTCCACCAGCCGCACCCGGATCCGGGTGGCGGCCACGGCCGCCAGTTCCTTGATGTTGGCCTTGCCGCCCAGGGCGGTGCGGATCAGACCGGCCTGCTGTTCGGAGCCGACGCTGGGAGCGGCGGGAGCGGGGGCGGGAGCCGCCGCCTCGGAACTTGCCTTGGCAGCGGCGCCCGGGAGGGGGCCGTCCGCTTCGGGGCCGGCGGTCTTGAGGTAGATCTCCAAATCGGTCTTCATGTTCTCGGACTGGGGGCCGAAGATGGCCTGGATGCAGTCGCCGGCATGGACCACGGCCGTGGCGCCCAGGGCTTTCAGCCGGTCTGTGGCCACCTGGCCGGGCTCGGCCACGGTCACCCGCAGCCGGGTGATGCAGGCGTCCAGACCGGTGATGTTGTGGCGGCCGCCGAAGGCCAGCACCAGTTCCTTGGAAAACTGGTCCTTCTCCACCGGAACCATGGCCGCCGCGGCGTCATCGTCCTCCCGGCCGGGGGTCTTGAGATGGAAGAAGTTGATCGACCAGGTGAACAGGAAATAGTAGACGGCGAAATAGACCGGGCCGAACACCAGGATCAGCCACCAGCGCTGGGCGTCGGGGTTGATGACGTTGCAGAGCAGGAAGTCGAGCCCGCCCTGGGAGAAGGTGAAGCCCATGTGGATGTGGAAGGAGTTGGCCAGGAACTGGGTGGAGGCGGCCAGCACGGCGTGGAACAGGTAGAGCAGCGGTGCCACGAACATGAAGGAGAATTCGATCGGCTCGGTGATGCCGGTGAGGAAGGAGGTGAGGGCGGCGGAGATCATGAGGCTGCCCACGGCCGCCCGGTGTTCGGGCTTGGCGGCGCGCCACATGGCGACGGCGGCGCCGGGCAGGCCGAACATCTTGAACAGGAAGGCCCCGGCCAGGATCCCGGCCGTGCGGTCGCCGGCGAAGAACCGGGCGATGTCGCCATGGACGATCTGCCCGTTGGCGGCCTTGTAGGTGCCGATCTCGAAGAAGAACGGCACGTTCCAGACGTGGTGCAGGCCGAACGGCAGCAGCAGGCGCTCGACGAAGCCATAGACGGTGGCGGCGCTGCGCGGATCGCCCACCGCGGCCCAGTGGGAGAACCGGTCGATGCCGCTCTGGACGAAGGGCCAGACCAGCGCCAGGAGCACGCCCATGAAGATGGCGGCGATGGCCGTGACGATGGGCACGAACCGCTTGCCGGCGAAGAAGGCGAGGTAGTTGGGGAGCTTGATCCGGTAGAACCGGTTGAACAGGTAGGCCGCGAGACCGCCGGCCAGGATGCCGCCGAACACGCCGGTCTCCATGGAGGGGATGCCCATGATCAGGACGGTCTTCACGTGGAGGGCGACGGCCATCCCGCCCATGGAGGCCAGCAGGACCAGGAAGCCCACGGTGGCGGCGATCCCGGCGACCCCGTCATTCTCGGTGAAGCCCAGGGCGACGCCGATGGCGAAGATCAGGGCCAGGTTGGTGAAGATGACGTCCCCGGCCCCCTTCATCAGGGTGGCGACGACCAGGACGGCGCCGTTGGGGGAATGCGCCACCAGGGCCGAGCCGATGGCCAGCATGAGCCCGGCTACGGGCAGTACCGCCACCGGAAGCATCAGCGCCTTACCGATTTTCTGCATGAATGGCAATATGTTCTTGAACATGATGCCCCCTTAATCGATGAATGAGGCAAGGCGCGCACGGACTTCCGCGGCGGTGCCCAGCAACAGGATTTCCTTGGCCAGGATTTCGCACTTGCTCCGGTCCAGGCGTGCGATCTGGGCCTTGATGCTGGCGATGGCGGGGACCGCCACGGAGAGTTCGTCCACCCCCAGGCCGATCAGCGCGGCCACGGCCAGAGTGTCCGAGGCGATGCCGCCGCAGACCCCGACCCAGCGGCCATGCTTGTGGGCGCCCTCGACCGTGAGGCTGATCAGCTTCAGGACCCCGGGATGCAGACCATCGGCCTGCTTGGCGAAGAACGGGTCACCCCGGTCCATGGCCAGGCAGTACTGGGTCAGGTCATTGGTGCCGATGGAGAAGAAGTCCGCTTCCCCGGCCAGCTGGTCGGCGATGAGGGCGGCCGCGGGGACCTCCACCATCAGGCCGACCTTGGCGGTCTGGCCCACCGCTTCGGCTTCCTCTCGCAGGATCTGCTTGGCGGCGCGCAGTTCGTCCAGGGATGAGATCATGGGGAACATGATGTGCAGATCGCCCTTGGGCGCCGCGGCCAGGATGGCCCTCAGCTGGATCCGGAACAGGGCGGGCCGGTTCAGGCTGACCCGGATCCCGCGCAGGCCGAGGAAGGGGTTGGCCTCCTTGGGCAGGGGCAGGTAGGCCAGGGGCTTGTCGCCGCCCACGTCCAGGGTGCGCACCACCAGCTTGCGCTCGCGCCCCAGCGCTTCGGCGGTGGCGAGGTACTGGGCGGCCTGCTCCTCCTCGGTGGGAGCGGTGTCGCGGTTGGCGAACAGGAATTCCGAGCGCAGCAGGCCGACTCCATCGGCGCCCGCGGCCACGGCCTCCTGGGCGTCGGCGGCGCTGCGGATGTTGGCGGTCACCTCGATGCGCGCGCCGTCCCGGGTCATGGCCGGCTTGTTGGCCTCGGCCTGTTCCCGTTCCTGCTGGGCCTTCATCCGGGTGATGCGGCCCTGGATGGCGGTCAGCTCCGCTTCGGTGGGATCGCGGCGCAGCAGGCCGGTGGCGCCGTCCAGCACCACCGGGGTGCCGTCGGTCAGGTCCAGGACCTTGCTGTCGATGCCGCAGATGGCGGGAATGCCGAGGGATCGGGCCAGGATCGCCACATGGCTGGTGGCGCCGCCGGTGACGGTGCACAGGCCGAGGATCCTGGTCCGGTCCAGTTTGACGGTGTCGGCGGCCGACAGTTCCTCGGCCACCAGGATGGTATTGGCGGGGAACTCGGCCTGGGCCTTGCGTGGGCCGGCCAGGAGCTGGAGCACCCGGCGTCCCACCCCCCGCACGTCCGCGGCCCGTTCCTTCAACATGGGGTTGTCCAGGCCTTCGAGCCGGGTGGCGAAGGTGGTGCAGGCGTGGCGCCAGGCGAACCCGGCGCTCTTGCCGGCGCTGATGGTGTCCCGGGCCAGGCCGCCCAGCTCGGGATCCTCGAGGATCTCCTGGTCCGCGGCGAGGATCTGGGCCTTGGACGGGTCCGTCATCTTCGCCTTGACCGCCTCGATCTGGAGCCGGGCGTCGTGGAGGGCGGATTTCAGGCGGGAATGTTCGATGTCCGGGGTTTCGCCCTGGGTGGGCACCTCGATCGGCTCCTGGAGCAGCTGGAAGATCTGGCCCACGGCCAGACCCGGGGAGGCGGCGATGCCGGCGAATTCCCTTTTGTCGGCGGCGGGGAGCGTCTCGGTGGCGGTTGCCTTGGCGGGCCTGGCCTTGGGCGCTTCGGAGGGGTCGCTGGGCTGGGTGGGGGCGGCCGCCGAGGGCTCCTCGCCGCAGCCGGTGGCCAGGAGCCGGGCCAGGGCTTCGGTGGCGGCCTGGGCGTCCACGCCCGTGGCCGCGACCTGCACCGGGTCGCCCTGGCTGGCGCCCAGGCCCATGATGGCCAGGACGGAACGGGCGTTGACCTCGTCCTTGCCGGATCTGAGCCTTATGTCCGAGGCGAACTTCTTGGCTTCGGCGGCCAGGATTGCCGCTGGGCGCGCGTGCAGGCCGAAACGGTTAACCAGCGGCACCGGGGCGGACAGGACCGTGGCGCCGTCAACGGCTGCCGCCGGCGCGGCCAGGGGTTTGGCAGGGGCGGTCCCGGCCGAGGCCGGACCGGCGGTGGCTTCGGCCCCGGCCAGGGGTTTGGCGGGGGCGGTCCCGACCGAGGCCGGACCGGCGGTGGCTTCGGCCCCGGCCAGGGGTTGGGCGGGGGCGGTCCCGACCGAGGCCGGACCGGTGGTGGCTTCGGCCCCGGCCAGGCGCAGGGTCAGGATCGGATCCTTGCCGGCGGTGACCAGGCCGGTGGCGACGGTCATGGCGGCGACCTTCTCGCCGTTGGTGATCACGATCTGGGTGAGCAGGCTCGCGGCCTTGCGCCCGATCACCACCGGATCGAAGCTGAGCAGGCACTGGCCGACCTTCACCTTGTCGCCCTTCTTGGTCTTGCAGACGAAGCCCTCGCCCTTCAGGGTCACCGTATCCAGGCCGATGTGGACCAGCACCTCGATGCCGCTGCCGGTGGTGATGGCCAGGGCATGGTGGGCGCCGTGCAATTGGGTGACGGTCCCGGCCACCGGGGCCAGCACGTCCGTGGAGGTGGGGTCGATGGAGACTCCGTCGCCGACCATCTTCCCGGCGAACACCGGGTCGGGCACGGTGTCGATGGGCACCAGGACGCCGGAAAGGGGGGCGAAGATGGTCAGGGTGGCGGCGGCGGTGGCGGGTGGCGGCTCCAGGTGGGCGGGGGTCTGGGCAGGGGTCATGGCGGATATCTCCTTAAATCCCTCGGGCAGGTCAGGGCATTGGAATCATCTGGGTCAGAACTTCCTCAGGAACGGTTAGGGTCCCTGGCAAGGGCAACCTCGGACACTCCGCCGGCCGCTGCCATCTGGTGACCAACCCAATGCAAGCCTCATGCCACTGTAAATGCATGGTTTAAAGGATGGTTGGGTAGAGATATCGCTTGGGCGGCCGCTCTACTTCATCAAAATGATTAAAGTGCTCCTTCACTTTGGCCAGGGGAACCAGGGGGCGGTCGGGGGGTGGCCGGATTTGCGCTCGCCGGGCTGGCCTGGATGGTTCCTCCCGTGGCTGGGACGCGCCCTGTCATTGACTGGGTGGGGAAAAGGAGAAATCGGTTCGGCCATGGCTGGAATAGTGGACCCGATTTTGCTTTGGCTGGGCCTGGAAGGCGCAGGCATCGCGGTTGGACCCGGAGTGGGGGTGCCGGGGGAATGGCACCGCGAGGAACCCTCTGGAACCTGACGCCGGCCGCACGGCTCCTGATCGATCCGTGAGAGGACTGCCCGCTCGCTTATCTCTCTCTCCGTCCCCCCCCCACCGAAACCCATAAGGAGGTTTCATGAATTCCATCGTCAGCTTGTTCCGCATGGCCACCCGGTTCGCGGTGATTCCGGTCGCCCTGGTGGTCCCTTTTGCCCCGCTTCTGGCGTTCACCCAGTCCCAGGGCCAGATGCCCGGCTTCCTGAGCCTTCCGGACCCGTCCCGGGCGCGGGCGGACTCCCCCGGGGAGCTTCAGAATCAGCTCGGACTGGCCCCCATCGCCATCGCCGACCAAGCCGCCAGGGCCGAGGCCGTCGAGCTGGCCCGGTGCCAGGCGGCAGCCCAGGCCGGGGACCTGGAGGCCCAGGCCAAGCTGGGAGTCCTGTATTTCTGGGGGCAGGGGGCGCCTCCGGATTGGGTCGAGGCCCGGTCATGGTTGCGCAAGGCGGCGGACCGTGGCCATCCCATGGCCCAGACCAAGCTAGGGACCATGTACTTCCTGGGGCAAGGCGGGCCGAGGGATCTGGCCGAAGCCGCCAGGTGGTTCCGGCAGGCCGCGGACCTGGGCGAACCTTACGCCCAGGAATGCCTGGGGGCGATGTATGCGGTGGGCGAAGGGGTCGATCGGGACCTGGTCGCGGCCTATGCCTGGCTCTACCGGGCCAAGGCCGGCGGCGACCCCGGTAGCGCCGGGCTTTTCTCGTGGGTGAAGGCCCGCCTTTCCCCAGCGGAGGTCAAGGAGGGCGAGCGCCGGGCGGCTCAGGGGATGGGCAACCGGGAACCGGCGGCTATGGACAAGGGTGGGACTTCCAGGGGAATCCAATGAAAGTAGGAATCATCGGCACCGGATCCGTGGGCAGCAGCGCTGCCTACGCCATGGTCCTGGGCAGCGTGGCCAGCGAGTTGGTCCTCGTCGATCCCAACCAGGGCCTGGCCCGGGCCCAGGCTGAGGACATCGACGATGTCACCCCCTTCGCCCTGCCGGTGCGGATTTCGGCCGGGGACTATGGCCAGCTGGCCGGAGCCTCGGTGGTGGCCCTCTGCTGCGGGGCCCGGCAGCGCCCGGGGGAATCGCGGTTGGAACTGCTGGGCCGGAACGCCGCCATCTTCCGCCAGGTGGTCGCCGAGGTGGTGAAACATGCTCCGGACGCCATCCTCCTGGTGGTCTCCAACCCGGTGGACATCCTCACCGATCTGGTCTGCCGGATCTCCGGCCTGGCCGGCGGGAGGGTGTTCGGCACCGGAACCGTGCTGGACACCGCCCGGTTCCGCTCCCGTCTGGGTGCCCTGGTGGGGGTCTCCCCGGTCTCCATCCATGGTTATGTCCTGGGGGAACACGGGGATTCCGAAGTGCTGGTATGGTCCAGCGCCGCCGCCGGGGGCATTCCCCTGGAACTGCTCGCCGCCCAGGTGGGGCATCCGCTCACTGCCGAGGTCAAGGCCGGCATCGACGACGGGGTACGTTCCGCCGCCGCGCGCATCATCCAGGGCAAGGGGGCCACCTACTATGGCATTGGCGGCGCCGTCGCCCATATCGTCCGGGCCATCCGGGACAACGAGGACGCCCTCCTTACCGTCTCCGCCCCCGCCCCGGAGCTGGGCCAGACCCATCCCAGCTGCCTCTCCCTGCCCAGGATCGTAGGCAGGGACGGGATCAGGCGCACCCTGCTGCCGTCCCTTTCGGTCCAGGAACACCGGGAGTTGGAGCGGAGCGCCGGAATCCTCCGGGAGGCCGCCCTTTCGGTTGGATTGTCCTGAAGGCCAGGGTCATCCCCCCCTCGGACACTAAAATTCCACCCTGTTGGCCAGGCAGCCGAAATGCGACTAGCATCATGAAGTCTATCGTCCGCAACATGCCCATCAAACGCCCCACCGGGGATCCTTGGGATATGAACCTGGAATCTATTGAAGTTTTCATTTATGGGTGGACCGAGTACGACTACCGGACCGGGTCCGAAAGTTGGCGTTTTTCCACTTACAAAGTGACCCGGGAATACTTCGCCAACCGGCTGAAGTTCGGCAAGCTGCCCCCCTATCGCCTCGAGGAGGAGACGATGGAACGGGTCGCAGCGGAGCAGGTCGTGGGCGGGAAATTCCGTAAGGAGATTCATGCCTGAACCAAGGCCGGCCGGACCCGGTCCCGCCGGGTGGCCCGCACCCGGGGCCCGGCTGGGCTGAGGGATCGGATTCGGATGCTGTTGGTCACCCCGACGACCCCGGGCAGGGGCCGGATGGCCCGCTCCGCCGACTGGCGCTCGAAGTTCCAATGGACCTGGCCACCCAGGGTGACTTGGCCCCGATGGACCTCCACCGTCACCCCCTCCAGGCCCCATACGTCCCATTTCAGGGCGTTCAGCGCCGCCTCGGCGATCTGGCGATCAAGCTGCAGCTGACCCTGGGCCAGGCTGACGATCAAGGCTTCGCCCGCCGGATGGACGTCGCCCACTCGCCGGACGGTTTCCTCGGCGGCCCATTTCTCCAGGTAGGTATCCACTTCCCCCACCAGGGAAACCCGGCCATGGTCCACCCGGACCCCGATACGGTTCTCATGGACCCTGGGGTTCCAGCGGAGATCGTCCTCAATCTCCTGCTTCAATTTGATATCAGCCATGGTCACGGTTCGGCTCTCCGGTTTTCTGGGGTCAGGCCCCCGATGCTCCATGGGGGGTTCGCCCATGTTCGATGCAGAGACAAAAGCAACTTCCGGGCCATGGGGCTACGGCCCATGCCCAGGTTGAATCCAGGGTTCGCTGGGCTGCTTTGCCCTCGAATTGAAGGAGGTTGGAATCCATTCTGATGGGCCCCCTCCACCGTTCTGATGGGGGTGGAGACGTAAGGGTATAACAATAGGTAACTTGAAAATGGCCCGGGAGTTGCATCGGCTAGGTGCCGAGTTGCAAGACCTCCCGCCATCCCATCAAGAGAGGACTGGCTGTAACCAACGTCGGGACTGACCCGCTTTCCGCTCCCCGCCGTTTCCGGCCCGGGGGCGGGTCAAAAGCGGACGGCCATCCAGTGGTCCACGGCTGAAGAGCCATCCAGGACCCCATCACCTATGGAGAAAACATGAAAACGACCCCAGAATGCCCCCCCAACCAGCACCGTCCCCTTGTGGGCGGCTACCAGGAAAAGAAGGGACTGACCCCCGGTGAGCCGATGCTGAGGCCCCCGGTCCCCGAAGCCGGCCTGGGCACCCAGATCGGTCTGGCCCCCAGCACCTGCCACCGGGTGATCGAGACCCTGCAGCGGCTGCTTTCGGACGAGATCGCGCTGTCCTTGAAGACCCGCAACTTCCAGTGGAACGTCGAGGGCCTGGAGTTCTATCCGCTGCACCGGCTGTCCAGGAGTCAGGTCCGGCAGCTGGACGGCATGGCGGATGAAGTCGCCCAACGGATCCGGGCCGTGGGCGGGTTTGCCCTGGGCTCCATGCATGAATGCATGGCCCTGACCCGCATTCCCGAAGTGGGGGGAGGCAACCCGCCCGACCCTGAAGTGAGGATGGAGCGCCTGCTGCTGGACGATCACGAGCAGCTGATCCGGGAAATCCGCACCCTGATCGACGCCCTGAGCGAATGGGGCGACGCCGGGACCCAGCTGTTCGTCACGGGGCTGCTGGTCCGGCACGAAAAGATGGCCTGGATGCTCCGGGCGACCCTTGCCTGCAAGCGTGGGTAAATCTGAACACCAGACTGAGGAGTTCAATCATGGCCAATGAGGCCGAGCCGGCCGGGGGGGAACTTCCCCGGGTCGACGACCACCCCCTCAAGATCATCAGGTAGCCGGCAGCAGTCGCCCGACCGCCGGAAAGCAGCCCGACAACCCTGAAATACATGGCAATTGGCCGTATCATGGCCAGGTCCGGGTTGCGATATCTACAAGGAGAGAGCAATGCTGGCAGGTAACCCTCAAGCCCTGGCGCCGGAACTGCTGGCCCGGATGGATGCTTATTGGCGAGCCGCGAACTATCTGGCGGTGGGGCAGATCTACCTCTGCGACAACCCGCTGCTGAAACGGCCGCTGCAGCTTTCGGACGTGAAGCACATGCTGCTGGGGCACTGGGGCACCACCCCCGGGCAGAACTTCATCTACGTGCACCTGAACCGGGTCATCAAGCAGTACGACCTGGACATGATCTACGTCTCCGGGCCCGGGCACGGCGGTCCGGCGGTGGTGGGCAACACCTATCTCGAGGGCACCTACAGCGAGATCTATCCCAATATCAGCGAGGACGAAGCCGGGCTGCAGAAACTGTTCCTGCAGTTCTCCTTTCCCGGCGGCATTCCCAGCCACGCCTCGCCGGAATGCCCCGGCTCGATCCATGAAGGCGGCGAGCTGGGCTATTCCCTCAGCCACTCCTTCGGCGCGGTGTTCGACAACCCCGGCCTGGTGGTGGCCTGCGTGGTGGGCGACGGCGAGGCCGAGACCGGTCCGCTGGCCACCGCTTGGCATTCCAACAAGTTCCTCAACCCGGTGACCGACGGGGCGGTGCTGCCAATCCTGCACCTCAACGGCTACAAGATCAGCAACCCGACCATCCTCGCCCGGATCGAACCGGAGGAGCTGGAACAGTTCTTCCGCGGCTGCGGCTGGACCCCCTATTTCGTCGAAGGGGACGATCCCATGGCCATGCACCAACGGATGGCCGAGACCCTGGACCGGGCCATCGGGGACATCCGGCGCATTCAGGCTAACGCAAGGGACCACGGCGACACCACCCGGCCCCGCTGGCCCATGATCGTGCTCCGGTCGCCCAAGGGCTGGACCGGGCCGAAGGTGGTGGACGGCAAGCAGATCGAAGGCACCTTCCGGGCGCACCAGGTGCCCATTTCCGATCCGGCCGCCCATCCGGAGCACCTCCCGTTGCTGGAGTCCTGGCTGCGCAGCTACCGGGCGGAGGAACTGTTCGACCAGGAGGGCCGGCTGAAGCCGGAACTGGCCGAGCTGGCGCCCAAGGGCCAGCGCCGGATGGGTTCCAATCCCCACGCCAACGGGGGCATCCTGCTGCGCGACCTGCGCATGCCGGACTACCGGGAGTACGGCGTGGAGGTGCCGGAGCCCGGGACTCCGGGCATCGGCGACACCCACGTGCTCGGAAAGTTCCTCCGGGATGTGGTGAAGCTGAACGCCGAGCAGCGCAATTTCCGGGTGTTCGGCCCGGACGAGACCCTTTCCAATGGCCTGGAGGCACTGTTCGAGACGACGGAGCGGCAGTGGGACGGCGCCACCCAGGCCAACGATGAGTTCCTGGCGCCGTCCGGACGGGTGATGGAAACCCTCAGCGAACACCAGTGCGAGGGCTGGCTGGAGGGGTATCTCCTTACCGGCCGCCATGGCCTTTTCAACTGCTACGAGGCGTTCATTCATATCGTCGATTCGATGTTCAACCAGCACGCCAAGTGGCTGAAGATCACCAATCACCTGCCCTGGCGGCGCAAGATCGCCTCCCTCAACTACCTGCTGGCCTCCCATGTATGGCGCCAGGACCACAACGGCTTCACCCATCAGGACCCCGGCTTCATCGACCACGTGGTCAACAAGAAGGCCGAGATCGTGCGGGTCTATCTGGCTCCGGACGCCAACTGCCTGCTGTCGGTCATGGACCACTGCCTGCGCAGCCGCCACTACGTCAACGTGGTGGTGGCCGGCAAGCACCCGGCGCCCCAGTGGCTGACCATGGACGCCGCGGTCAAGCACTGCGCCAACGGCATCGGCATCTGGCAATGGGCCAGCAACGACCAGGACGAGGCCCCGGACGTGGTCATGGCCTGTTGCGGCGACGTGCCGACCCTGGAGACCCTGGCCGCCGTCTCCATCCTGCGCGAGCATCTGCCCGACCTGAAGATCCGGGTGGTCAACGTGGTGGACCTGATGAAGCTGCAGCCCAGCAGCGAGCACCCCCATGGGCTGGGCGACCCGGAATTCGACGACCTGTTCACCCGGGACAAGCCAGTCATCTTCGCCTTCCACGGCTACCCCATGCTGATCCACCGGTTGACCTACCGCCGGACCAACCACGACAACATCCACGTCCGCGGCTACAAGGAGGAGGGCACCATCACCACCCCCTTCGACATGACCGTGCTGAACGAACTGGACCGCTTCCATCTGGTGATGGACACCATCGACCGGGTGCCCCGGACCGGGGAAAAGGGCCTCTACCTGAAGCAGCAGCTCAAGGACAAACTGATCGAACACAAGCAGTACATCAACAAGCATGGCCAGGACCTGCCCGAGATCCGCAACTGGAAATGGGGCCAGGATCCGGACCGGCCAACCTTGCCGACACGGCCTGAAGGAGGCAACCAATGACGGCCACCCTGAACGCGACCGCCGCTCTGCACGATCTGGGGCAGAGCCTGTGGCTCGACAACATCACCCGGGACCTGCTCGACTCGGGCACCCTGAAGCATTACATCGAACACCTGTCGGTGACCGGGCTGACCTCGAACCCGACCATCTTCGACCATGCCCTCAAGACCAGCCACGCCTACGACCGCGCCATCCACGACGGGGTGAAGGCCGGCCGGGCCGGGGAGGACCTGTTCTTCGACCTGGCCATCGACGACCTCACCCGGGCCGCCGATCTGTTCCACGGCGTCCACCTGCGCACCAGCGGAGTGGACGGCTGGGTGTCCCTGGAGGTGTCCCCGCTGCTGGCCCACGACAGCGCGGCAACCCTGAAGGCCGCCAAGGACCTGTTCCTCCGGGCCGGCCGGCCCAACCTGCACATCAAGATCCCCGGCACCCCGGAGGGGCTCCAGGCGATCGAGGAGGCCACCTTCGCCGGCATCCCGGTGAACGTGACCCTGCTGTTCTCCCGGGAGCAGTACCTGGCCGCCGCCGATGCCTGGCTGCGGGGAGTGGAACGGCGGATCGCGGCCGGGCTCGACCCCGACGTGCGCTCGGTGGCCTCGATCTTCGTCAGCCGCTGGGACGTGGCGGTGGCGGCGACGGTTTCGCCGGAACTGAAGAACCAGCTGGGCAACGCCATGGCCGGCCGGATCTATGCCGCCGGGCGCGCCCTGCAGGCCTCCCCCCGCTGGCAGCGCGCCCAGAACTCAGGCGCCCGGCCCCAGCGGCTGCTCTGGGCCAGCACCGGGACCAAGGATCCCGCGGCTTCGGACCTGCTCTACGTGAAGGCCCTGGCCGCCCCCTACACGGTGAACACCATGCCCGAGGCCACCCTGAACGCCCTGGCCGACCATGGCAAGCTGGGGTCCCTGCTCGCCGCCGACGGCGGCGACGCTGAGCCGGTCCTGGCCCGTCACGCCCAGTGCGGAGTGAACCTCACCGCCCTGGCGGCCCAGCTCCAGGACGAAGGGGCCCAATCCTTCATCAAGTCCTGGAACGAGCTGTTGGCGCGCCTGGCTCAGAAGGTGTCGGCGTGAGCCCCCTGCGCGTCGCCCTGGGCAGCGACCATGCGGGGTTCGAACTGAAAGGCGAAATCGCCGCCTTCCTGGCCCAGGAGGGGCACCAGGTGATCGACCTGGGATGCCACGGCCCGGAATCCGTGGACTACCCGGTCTACGCCGAGACCGTGGGCGACGTGGTCCGCCTGGGCCGGGCCGACCGGGGCATCCTGCTCTGCGGCAGCGGGGTCGGGATGGCGGTGGCGGCGAACAAGCTGCCCGGCATTCGCGCCGGTCTCTGTCACGACAGCTACCTGGCGCACCAGGGGGTGGAGCACGACGACATGAACGTGCTGGTCATGGGCGGCCTGGTGGTGGGGCGGGCCCAGGCGCTGGATCTGGTGCGCATCTTCCTCGCCGCCCGCTACACCGGCGAAGAGCGGCACCAGCGCCGGCTCGACCAGATCCGGGACCTGGAGCGGCGCTTCGCTCCGCAGTAAGTGCCTATCCCAGGGGGGAAGGGACCGGGAGCACGGCTGACCGCACTGCCGATCCCCTCTCCCACAGGGCTTAAGCACCAGGTGGATTTCTTCAAGAATGGCTTTGAAACCGGTATGATTGGGCGAATACTTCCAGCCACAGGGTGGACCGGTGGGCCTGTGGAGAGCACCCCGTCACGCAGCCAAGGGCCGAATGCGTGATCAAGGCAGGAAGTTGAACAGTCCAGGCCGTTCCTGAAGGTTGACACGCCATGGCCAGCAAAAAGTCGCGAGCGGGGATCCACGCCAAGATTGACGGGTCCGCCCTTGCGGAGTCCGCCCTCGCGGGGTCCGCCCTCGCGGGGTCCGCCCTCGCGGGGTCCGCCCTCGCGGTTGAGCCTGCGCCCCCCACCGAGCCCACGCCCGCCCCTGGACCCCAGACCCCGGCGCCGGCTCCGGGCTTCCCGGTGGTGGGGCTCGGTGCCTCCGCCGGCGGGGTGGGGGCGTTCGAGGCCTTCCTGGGGGGCTTGCCCGCGGACACCGCGACCGGCATGGCCTTCGTCCTGGTGCAGCACCTGGCCCCGGACCACAAGAGCATGCTGACCGAACTGGTCCAGCGCTGCACCTGGATGCGGGTGTTCGAGGTGGGCGAGGGGACCCTGGTCAAGCCGGACTGCGTCTACATCATCCCACCGAACCGGGATATGGCCCTGCTGAACGGTCAGCTGCAGCTGCTGGAGCAGAGCAGCCCAAGGGGCCACCATCTGCCCATCGACCACTTCTTCCGCTCCCTGGCCCAGGACCTGGGGGAACTGGCCATCGGCATCGTGCTCTCCGGCACCGGCAGCGACGGCACCCTGGGGATCCGGGCGATCAAGGGCGAGGGCGGCATGGCCATGGCCCAGGCGCCCGAATCCACCGAGTACGGCGGCATGCCCCAGAGCGTGATCGCCACCGGGCTGGTGGATTTCATCCTGCGCCCGGAGCAGATGGCGGCCCAGCTCCTGGCCTACGTCGCCCAGACCCGGGGCCATGGGCCGCGCCCCGCGCCGCTCCCGGCCGCCAAACCCGATCCGGCCCTGAAGGGGATCTTCGCCCTGCTGCGGAACCAGACCGGCCACGACTTCTCCCAGTACAAGCCCAGCACCATCCAGCGGCGGGTGGAGCGGCGCATGGCGGTGCAGCAGGTGGCGCGGATCGAAGACTACCTCCGCTTCCTGGGCCAGGAACCCAAGGAGGTGGAGGCCCTGTTCCGGGACCTGCTGATCGGCGTCACCCGGTTCTTCCGGGATCCCGAGGCCTTCGCGGCGCTCCAGGAGCAGGTCATCCCGAACCTGTTCACGGGCAAGGCCCCGGGCGATCTGGTCCGGGTCTGGGTGCCGGCCTGCTCCACCGGCGAGGAGGCCTACTCCCTCGCCATCCTGTGTCAGGAACACCTGGAAACCCTCACGGACGAATTCCGGATCCAGGTGTTCGCCACCGACCTGGACCACCAGGCCATCCTCCACGGCCGGGCCGGCCTCTATCCGGCCAACATCGCCGCCGACGTCACGGCGGAGCGCCTGGGCCGGTTCTTCACCCAGGAGCCGGGCCAGGGCGGCTACCGCGTCACCAAGGCCATCCGGGACCTGCTCATCTTTTCGGAGCAGGACGTGGTGCGGGATCCGCCGTTCTCCCGGCTGGACCTGGTGAGCTGCCGGAACCTGCTCATCTACCTGGGCGGGGAACTGCAGAAGAAGCTCATTCCGATATTCCACTACGCCCTCAACCCCGGGGGCGCGCTGTTCATGGGCAGCTCCGAGACCGTGGGCGGGTTCCTGGAACTGTTCACCCCCCTGGACCGCAAGTGGAAGATCTATCGGCAGAACCAGGAGGCCCGAGGGGCCCTGCGACTGGCGTTCAGTCCGGGCGTGCCGGTCCAGGGTCTGGGCGGCGATCCGCTCCCGGCGCCCCTGGGCCCGGCCGAGGGCAAGGTCCAGCTCCAGGACCTGGTGGAAAGGGAACTGATCGAGAGCTATGCCCCGGCCGCCGTGGCCATCAACGCCCAGGGCGACATCCTATACGTCCACGGGCGCACGGGGCACTTCCTGGAGCCGGCCCAGGGCACGATCACCAGCAACGTTCTGCCCATGGCCAGGGAAGGCCTGCAGCCGCATCTGGGCGCCGCCCTGCGCCGGGTGCTGGCCAATCGGTCGCCGGTGCGGTTCGATGGCCTGCGGGTGCGCACCAATGGCAGGTTCAGCACCGTCAACCTGAGCCTGCGGCCCCTGGGGAATGAGGCCGCGGAGGGACTGGTGCTGGTGATCTTCGAGGAGCCGAACGGGCCCGACGCCGAGGCGGTCGCCCTGCCGGTGGATGGCGCACCGGCGGATACCAGCGCGGCGGGGCTGGCCATCTCCGCCCTGAAACTGGAGCTCCGGGCCAAGGACGAGTCCCTGCAGAGCACCCTGGAGGAAATGCAGACCTCCAACGAGGAGCTGAAGTCCATCAACGAGGAGATGCAGTCGGGCAACGAGGAGCTGCAGTCCAGCAACGAGGAGATGGAGACCTCCCGGGAGGAACTGCAGTCGGTGAACGAGGAACTGGCGACGGTCAACGCCGAACTCCAGCAGCGGCTGGAGGAGGTCACCCGGACCAACAACGACATGAGCAACCTGCTGGCGGGAACCGGAGTGGCCACCCTGTTCCTGGACAACGCAATGCGCATCCGGCGCTTCACCCCCTCGGTCACCCAGCTGATCAACCTTCTCCCCGGGGACGTGGGCCGGCCGCTGAACCACATTTCCTCCAACCTGGTGAGCTACAAACGGCTAGTGGAGGACGCCCAGGAGGTCCTGGCCTCCACCCTGCCCCGGGAGACCGAGGTGCAGGTCCAGGGCGGAGCCTGGTTCCTGCTGCGCCTCCGGCCCTACCGGACCCAGGAGGGGGCGATCGAAGGGGTGGTGATCATCTTCGTGGAAGTGACCGAGCAGCGGCGCATGCGGGACGCCCTCAAGGCCGCCCAGAACCTGAACCGGCTGGCGGTGGTGGTGCGGGACGCCTCCGACGCCATCACGGTGCAGGACCTGACCGGCCGGATCCTGACCTGGAACCCGGGCGCCGAGCGGATCTACGGCTGGGAGGAGGCCGAGGCCCTGGCCATGAACGCGCGCGATCTGGTACCGGCGGACCTGCGCGACCAGACCCTGGCCATCGCCAAGCACCTGAGCCTGGGCGAGGTCCTGGCCCCCCAACGCACCCGGCGCATGGCCCGGGACGGCCGGACCTTCGAGGTCTGGCTCACCGCCACCGCCCTGGCGGACCCCACGGGCAAGGTCTACGCCATCGCCACCACCGAACGCAAGGTGCCCGAGGGGCCCGATCTGGGGAGCTGATCCATGTTTATGAATTCGGCTTGAATTATGCATGCCTTTCCATCAAGAGGATGGCGTTCATGGAACAGAGGGTGCCTGGATCAAATGGCGGAACCCCGCGGGTGGAACGGCGGGGCCCCGGAGACCGTCGCCACCAGGGACTTGCGGCCCCGGAGGGGACATCCTGGGGCCGGCACCCGGTGCCTGAGGACCACCGGGCCCTGGTCCAGGAGCTGCGGGTGCACCAGATCGAATTGGAGATGCAGAACGAGGAGCTGGGCCGGGCCCAGCAGGAGCTGGAGATGTCCCGGGAGGACTACTTCAACCTCTATGACCTGGCGCCGGTGGGCTACCTGACGCTCAGCGAGCGCAGCCTGATCCTGGAGGCGAACCTCACCGCGGCGACCCTGCTGGGCCTGGACCGGGCCAAGCTGCTCAAGCTGCCCTTCAGCCAGCTGGTCCATCCGGAGGATCTGCCCCTGTTCTACCGTAGGCGCAAGCAGCTGTTCGAGCAGGGCACGCCGCAGGTCTTCGAACTCCGGCTGCTGCCCCCGGGGTCGGAGCTGCTCTGGGTGAACGCCCAGGCCATTGTCGCCCAGGATCGTTCCGGGCTCCGGGTCTGGCGGATCACCCTGGGCAACATCACCGAGCACAAGAACACCGAATCCGCCCTGTTCCAGTCCCAGAAGCTGGAGTCCCTGGGCGTCCTGGCCGGGGGCGTCGCCCACGACTTCAACAACCTGCTCACCGCCATGCAGGGCAACATCGAACTGGCGGCCCTGGACCAGGCCGACGGCGGCCTGGAGCGGCACTTGGAGGTGTTGCAGAACTGCGTCCAGCGGGCGGCGGGACTGTGCCGGCAGATGCTCGCCTATGCGGGCAAGGGGCAGTTCCTCCGCGAGGCGGTCGGCCTGAACGAGCTGGTCCAGGGCCACCTGGGTTTCCTGAGCCTTTCCCTGGCCGAAGGGGTGGCGGTCCGGCTCGAACTGGAGCCGGAGTTGCCCGGGATCGAAGGGGATCCCTCCCAGTTGGTGCAGGTGCTGATGAACCTGGTGATCAACGGTTCCGAGGCCATCGGTCTCGAAGGCGGCACCCTCTGGATCCGGACCCGGCGGGGGACCCTCGGGGCGGCGGACCTGCCCGCCCTGGTCCCCGGCAGCCCGGCGGCGCCCGGCCCCTTCGTGGTGCTCGAGGTTGAGGACACCGGTGTGGGCATGGACCCAGTCACCCTCAGGAAGATCTTCGACCCGTTCTTCACGACCAAATTCATCGGCCGGGGTCTGGGCCTGGCGGCCCTGCTCGGCATCATGCGGATGAACCGGGGCGCGGTGCAGGTCAGGAGCCAACCGGGGCGGGGCACCTGTTTCTCGCTCTGGTTCCCCTTGTAGGTCCAGGGCCAGGTGCCGTTCGGACCGTTCGGCTCATCCCGGCATCCCCCGCCAGTGGCTCCTGGCTTGATCGTTGCGGTCTGGGGGATGGGCGCCGACCCACCGGTACCGCTCGCAGCAGGCTGCGAGCGGTTTGCCGCGTCCTGTCCTATTGGGAGCGGAACGTTGACCGTGGGGCGCTCTGCTTCCTGCGTCCACCGTTCCTGGATTGGATCCGGTAGATGACTGTCCTTTTCCTTCGGCCATCGGGGAAGCCCCTGGGACGCCGCGAAGGTGACGAAACCTGTTTCCAGCGGCGCCCTGCTACGGCAAACTGAGCGGCGCGTTCCGCCGCGAGGTACCACTGGGTCGGCGCCATGACCCGGGACCCGCCTTGGGTCGGCGCCCATCCGCCAGGCCAGGACGATCGATCCCGGAGCTGTCGGCAGGGCGTGCCTGGACGGGGCGAAAGGTCCAACCTGCGGCGGGCACGGAACCCGCGCCCAACGGTGGACCGACGCCTCCATCATCTTGATCGAGTCCCTGGGATGGATGACCAAAGTGTCATCCAATTACTGTAAACAGATAATTTGTGTATTGGCTCAATACCTGCTTGTAGAGAAGATCAGCGTCCAGGGAGCCCGCCGCTAAAGACCCGGCTTGGGGTTGCCGCCCGTCGCCGCAGTTAGACCGCGTCCGTACCCGGGGCCGCCGATGGCATCCCCTCTTTCGAAAGGAAGCAGCACCATGCGAGAACCCGCCAACCACCCGAAATCCCATCACCTCACCCGTATTCTCATGGTCTTCCTGGCCTTGCTCGGCCTTGCCGTCACCACCGCCTGCATCTATCCGTACGGTCCCGGCCGCGGCGGCGGCGGCGGGGGCTGGGGGCACCGTGGCGGCTGGGGGCACGGCCGCGGCGAGTAGTTCCCGGCTGACGAGGACTTCCATCCCGGGATGACCCGGACTCGCCGTTCGGGGGTCTTTCACCCTGCACCCCCCAAGGCCTTGGCTATGAGGTTCAATATCATGAACATTTTTGCACGTGCCCAAGCCTTCTCCCCCGGTTGGCTGCCCAGGGCTTCCATGGTCTCCCTGGGCCTGCTGTTCGCGGCCGGTGCGGGAACCGGCCCGGGGCTGTGGGCCCGGCAGGCCCCCGCCGCTTCGGCCCCGGCCTACACCCAACAGAGCCCCGCCCAGCTGCAGCAACTGGTCGCACCCATTGCCCTGTATCCGGATTCCCTGGTGGCGCAGGTCCTGGCGGCGTCGACCTTCCCGGAGCAGGCCGTGGAGGCCGACCGGTGGATACAGGCCCACCCGGATCTGAAGGGCGATGCCCTGGCCCGCGCCGTGGACCAGCTACCCTGGGATCCCAGCGTCAAGGCGCTCACCGCCTTTCCTTCGGTCCTGGGCAACATGGACAAGAACCTGCCCTGGGCCTCGGCCCTGGGCGATGCCTATTTCAACCAGCAGCAGAACGTGATGGACGCGGTGCAGGTGATGCGGCGCCGGGCCCAGTCGGCCGGCAACCTCAGATCCAACGCCCAGGCCACGGTGGCGACCCAGGACAACCAGGTCACCATCGAACCGGCCAATCCCGACCTGGTCTATGTGCCCGCCTACGATCCGTGGGTGATCTACGGCAGTCCCCTGGTGGCCTGGCCGGGCTGGTACCCGTATCCCGGAATCTGGTTCAACGGTCCTTCCCTTTCCTTCGGTATCGGCTTCGGCATCGGCACCTTCGGCGGATTCGGCTGGGGCTGGGGCCACTGGGGCTTCGACTGGCACGACCGCTACGCCATGTACAACCACAGCAGGTACTACTCCCGGAGCCGCACCTTCTACAACCGGAGCAACTTCTACCATCAGGGCGGCGGACCCGGCCTGGGCAGAAACCCGGCCATGGGCGGCCGTGGGGTCAATCGTTCCGGCGCGACGGCCAGACCGTTCGAAGGGGATAGCCGGGCCGCTCGCGGCTTTGGTGAATCCCGCGGCCAGAGCGGAAGGGGCTCGGGCGCGTTCAGCGGCTACCAGCACGGCGGCCAGGCCAGGGGCTTCTCCTCCCGGGGGGGCGCCAGCATGGGCCGCGGTGGCGGCAGTGGCTTCCGGCGCCGGTTCTGATCAGACTTCCCTGCCGGACACCCTCAGCAACCTTTGAGAATGGAGTGAACCCCTATGCGGCGCAGCAACCTGACCTTCGATCCGTGGCGTTGGGCCACCCTTCCTGGACTGATCCTTTCGGCGGGCCTGCTTGCCGCTCCCGCCATGGCCCAGCAGCCCGGCCAGAAGACCTTTTCCGCCCCGGAGGAGGCCTGCCAGGCTCTGGTCGAGGCCGCCCGGACCAACGATGGCCAGGGGATGCTCGAACTGTTCGGGCCTGAAGGCAAAGCCATCGTCTCCAGCGGCGATCCGGCCGAGGACAGCGCCAGCCGGGCCAATTTCGTCCAACGCTACGAGGAAATGCACCGCCTGGTGCGGGAGCCGGACGGCACCACCACCCTGTACATCGGCGCCCACAATTGGCCGACCCCCATCCCGCTGGTGGAGAAAGGCCAGGCCTGGTACTTCGACACCGGTGCCGGCAAGCAGGAGATCCTGTTCCGGCGCATCGGCCAGAATGAAATATCCACCATCCTGGTTTGCCAGGAACTGGTGGCGGCGCAAAAGGAATTCCATGCTTCCCACCATGGCGAGTACGCCCAGCTCCTGTTCAGCCATGAAGGGCAGCACGACGGGCTCTATTGGCCGGTTGGCCCCGGCGAACCCGAGAGCCCGCTGGGGCCGATGGTGGCCTCGGCCGTGGCCAAGGGGTACGGCCAGGGACCGGATGGATCGGTCCCCTTCCGCGGCTACTACTTCCGCATCCTGCAGCGGCAGGGGAAAAAGCCCGGGGGGGTCGCTTTCGTGAGTTATCCGGCCGGCTACCGGTCGACTGGAGTCATGACCTTCGTCGTCAACCAGGACGGCGTGGTGCGGCAGAAGGATCTTGGCCCCAGGACCGCGGCGATCGCCGGGGCGATGAAGCGATACCAGCCGGATTCCAGCTGGAAAGAAGCGATCGTCGAACCGACGCCGTGACCCCTGCCGGGGGGCCGAAGCTGACAAGGGACCGGGACGGCCGGCGCCTCCTTCACATTGATGCCATGGGACCCGGGACTACCGGGCCTGTCTTTTTAAGTATTTGATTTAAATGAATATTAGCAATTGGATCAATCCTTGCTTTGACCGGGTGTCCCACCCGTCCTTTCCAGCCTCCTCTGGCATGTAGCACACGGCAGTCCCCGCTGGCGGCGACCCTTCCCATGAATATGTCCGATCGCTTCAGCTGTGGCTCAAGGTTTCCCTTGGCCCCAGGGGAGACCGTCATGGTTTTCACCATCATTCTCAACAAGCCCGAACAGAATCCCCGGCTGAAGATCAACCAGGGCTCCAGCTTCACCCCTACCCCTCCAGCCGGCCGGGTGCTGCAGCCCACTACGGCCGCCGACCAGCGCCTCGACGGCCGCAACAGCCGGCTCCGGGACCTGATCCGGCCGGAGACCGAACCGGCCCATTGACCGGATGCCTTGCCCCCCCCCTGCAACGTTTCCTACCCGAGGTGAAGCCATGAGCACGTCCAACCCCCGTTCCACGTCCATGGCCAGAGCCCTGGCCGTGCTGTTGATCACCGCCCTGGCGGCAGGCTGCGGCAGCAACGGCACCGGGCACCGGTCGCCGATCCTGGGCATCGGCGGCAGCCCTGAACTGGCGCCCGCGGTGACGGCCACGATCCCGGCCGATGGCGCGACCAGCGTCCCCAGCAGCACCACCGCCATCGTCGCCGCCTTCAATGAGCCGGTGGCCCCGTTCACCGGGGGCGCATCCTTCACCGTGACCGCGGGCTCCGGCCCGAATCCCGCCGGCACGGTGGCCCTTGACCCCACCGGCACCAAAGCCACCTTCACCCTCGCCGGTTCCACCACCCTGGCGGTCGCCACCACCTATACCGCCACCCTCACCGGGGTCACCAGCCTCGGCACCGGTCTGGCCATGGCCAGCCCCTATGTCTGGACCTTCAGCACCTCGGCGATCCAGGACACGACCCGTCCCGCTGTGGCGTTCACCGCCCCGGCAACGTCCATCTCCGGCCCCACCGCTGGGGTGCCCGCCAACTCGGCCATCGCCGCGGCCTTCACCAAGCCGATGAACCCCGCGACCCTCACGCCCCTGAGCTTCACCGTGACCACGGCGGCGCCGGGCCTGGTCCCCGCCGGCACGGTCAGCTACGCTGCCGCCAGCCAGACTGCCACCTTCACCCCCACCGTGGCGCTGGCGGTCGGCACGACCTATACCGCCACCATCACCACCTCAGTCACGGATCTGGCCGGCAATGCCCTGGGCGGCAACCTGGCCCCCTTGCCGGCGGCCAGCGCCTACGTGTGGACCTTCACCACCGTGGCCCCGGTCGCGGCGGCGCCGGTCGTGGTGCACTCCACCGTCCCCCTGGCGGGAGCCGTCAGCGTGAGTCCCACCGCGGCGGTCAATGCCACCTTCGGGATTCCTTCCGGCTTCCGGATGGACCCCTCGACGGTCAACGCGGTCACCTTCACCCTTGAGGAAACCGCGCCGGTCATGACCCCGGTGCCGGCCGCTTCGGTCGTGCTGGATCCGGCCACCGGCGGCACGGCGACCTTCACGCCCCTCGCTTCGCTCACCGATGGCGCCACCTATACCGCCACGATCCAGGGCGGAAGCAACGGGGTCAAGGACCTGGCCATCCCGGGCAATGCCATGGCGACGTCCTTCCAATGGAGCTTCACGGTGAAAGCCGGTGCCGGAAACGGGCCCGCGCCCGTGGTGCTGGGTTCCATCGCGACCTTCGGCAGTTTCGGCGGCTCCGCCGGAACCACCAACATGGGCCTCAAGACCGTGATCAACGGCGATATCGGGACCACCGCGGTCTCCACCCTGATCACCGGTTTCCACGATGCGGGCGTCGGCGACACCTATACCGAAACCCCCCTCAACAAGGGCTTCGTGAACGGGAAGATCTACACCGCTCCCCCGGCCCCTACGGTGAGTTCAACCGATGAGGGCAACGCGGCCACCTTCGCCATCGCCACCCAGGCCCGGGCCGATGGGCTCGCCGCCTACAACACCCTGGTGGCGGACCCCGCGGGAGCCGATCCCGGCGCCGGCAGCCTGGCCAACCTGGTGCTGGCCCCGGGCGTCTACACGGCCGCCGGCGGTTCGTTCATGATCGAAGGCGGACCCCTGACCCTGGATGCCAAGGGCGACACCAATGCGGTCTGGGTCTTCCAGATGGCGACTTCCCTCACCGTGGGCGGTCCCGGGGTGGCCTTCCCCCAGAGCGTGCTCCTGATCAACGGAGCCCAGGCCAAGAACGTCTTCTGGCAGGTGGGCAGCGCGGCCACCATCAACGCGGGCGGCGGCGGGACCATGGTCGGCACCATCATCTCCCAGGCCGGTGCGGCCTTCTCCACCGCCGGCAACGTCACGGTCGTGACCCTGAACGGACGGGTGCTGTCGCTCGGAGCTTCGGTCACCCTGGTGAACACCATCGTCAACGTCCCTGCCAACTAGCATCCGTTGCGGCGCTCACGCCGCGATGGATGATTGCGCCGCGCACGGTCATTCAATCCAATCAGGGCACCAACGGTGCTAACCCATCGAAACAAGTTCCTTCTGGAGATGAAATGAGAATCGCAAGAGTTTCGGGGATGCTGGGCCTGGCGGCGTTCGCCCTGGCCGCCTGCCCCTACGCAGTGGCCCAGGACTCGGGCTGGTATGCCGGCGGCAACGTGGGCCGATCCAAGGCCACCATCGACGATCCCCGGATCACCGGCGGCCTGCTCCATGGCGGCTTCGCCACCACCGCCATCACCGATCACGACCACGATACCGGCTACAAGGTGTTCGGCGGCTACCAGTTCAACCGCCATTTCGCCTTCGAAGGCGGCTTCTTCGATCTGGGCCGGATGGACTTCACCGCCTACACCTTGCCGGCGGGGACCCTGAACGGGGCGCTCAAGGTCAAGGGGTTGAATTTCGATCTGGTCGGCTTCCTGCCCATCAGCGCCAGGTTCTCCGCCTTCGGCCGGGTCGGCTTGACCCGGGCCGAGGCCACGGACACCTTCTCCGGAACCGGAGCGGTGGACCTGCTGGATCCCGACCCCGGGACCCGGCGCGCGTGGAACCCCAAGGCAGGGCTGGGGCTCCAGTACCAGTTCAACCCGACCTTCGGCCTGCGTGCTGAACTGGAGCGCTACCGGATCACCGATGCCGTGGACACCCGGGGCGACATCGACCTGGCCTCGGTCGGTCTGGTGGTCCGGTTCGGCCGCAAGGCCGCGGCCGAGTCCCAAGCCCCCACCGAGGTGGCGGAAATGCCGCCGGCCGTGACGCCGGTCGCCCAGGCGCCGGTGGTGGTGGTCGTGCCGGTGCCTGCCACCCAGGAATACTGCTCCATCCTCGACCTCCAGTTCGCCATCGACAATGACGAGATCCAGCGGGAGGACAAGGAGAAACTCGCGGTGGTGGGCACCTTCCTGGCCAAGTACCCCAGCGCCACGGCGGTGATCGAGGGGCATTCCGACAATGTCGGCAGCCCCGAACACAACCTGAAGCTCTCCCAGGCCCGGGCCGACAGCGTGGTGGCCTACCTGGTGAACAACCTGCACATCGATCCCGCCAGGCTGAGCGCGGTGGGCTACGGCAACACCCGTCCCATCGCCGACAACGCCACCGAGGAAGGCAAACGCCAGAACCGCCGCATCGACGCCGTCATCGCCTGCGTCACCGATGTGGAGGGGCTGAAGGTGGCTCCGGCCCGGATGACCATGGCCCTGTTCATGGATTTCGACCGCAACAAGGCCGTCATCAAGCCCGAATACGACCCCAATCTCCAGAATGTGGCTCAGTTCCTGAAGGCCAATCCCTCCGTCACCGCCACGGTGGAAGGGCACACCGGCAATCTGCAGGGGACGCCCAAGGAGGCGATGGCCATTTCCCAGCTCCGGGCCCAGAACGTGGTGAACTACCTGGCGGACCACTTCGGCATCGACCGCTCCCGGCTCTCGGCCAGGGGCTACGGCGAAGCCCGGCGCTTCGCCTACAACACCAGCGTCGAAGGTCAGCAGGAGAACCGCAGGGTCAACATCATCATCAACTATCCCAAATAGCCGGGACCCCCCACTGTCCCCGGCCCCCTGATTCATTCGGGGGGCCGTTCTTTATCACCGGGGCCTCCGACGACGACCCCAGCGGCATCGCCACCTACACCCAGGTGGGCTGCCAGTTCGGCCTGGGGATGTTAATGGCTTTGCCTGGGGCTGTTCGCATTGATGGCCTGAAGAAGATAAAGACCTCGGAAAACTTGAATCAGTGCTACACTTACTATCCAGGCGCGGGGTGGAGCAGTCCGGTAGCTCGTTGGGCTCATAACCCAAAGGTCACAGGTTCAAATCCTGTCCCCGCTACCAATTGAAAGGTCCGACGGATGGTCGGGCTTTTTTTTTGTCGTTTGGGCATTTCGGCCCATCCCGGCAGGGATTGCTGGGATGGGCGGAAATGTCCAGACTGCAGCCCGCCCTGGCCCTGATGAAAGTATGGGACTTGTGCGATGACGTAGCCGCACTCTAGCCCCTTATCGCCGCTCGGATCTTGGGGGTGCCTGCGATGGCGGCCTTGAGTTCCGGGTCGGTTTCGATCAGTTCCAGGACCTTGCGGGTCATCTCCTCGTCCATCTTCGGCGCTTTCCGCAGTTCCACCGGGTAGCGCACCAGCACTTCCAGTCCTGCATCCGCGAACCGCAGGCGCACCTGGGGCAGCGGGGCGGCGACCAGGATATCGACTCGGCCCTCGATGGAAGCGTGCTGGCGTTCGATCTCCTCCCGGTAGCCCGCATAGACCGCGTCCACGGCGGCCACCAGCTTGTCCTGGGCCGCCTGGTGGTTTCCCTCCGGCACGATCAGCACCACCAGTTCGTGCCAGGCATAGTCGGCGCCGGGGATCTGCTTGAACAGGGGCGTGCTGGGCTGGAACAGGACGGCATTGGAGAAGACGACGATCCGTCCGGTGGGAGAGAAATCCAGCCCGGTTCCCGCCAGTTCCATCAGGTAGAACCGCACCAGCCCGATATCGACCACATCGCCGGTGATGCCGGCGATGCTGACCCGGTCGCCGACCCGGATGCCATAGCGGCCGATGATGAAGAAATAGGCGGCGAAGGAAAGCAGGACGGCCTGCAGGCCGACGGCGATGCCTGCGGTGAGGAAGCCGGCGAAGGTTGCCAGGGAACTGAAATCGCTGACGAAACCCAGGGTCAGCACGATCGCGATCAGCAAACCGATCGCCACCCGGCGCAGGACGAGAAACTGCTGGCGCCGTGGATGTTCGGTTACATAGCGGAAGGTGATCCGGCGCCAGACCTCGGAAAGGGCCAGGATCAGCCCCAGCGCCAGGGCGATGCCGAATCCCCGAAGCAGCACCGATCGCAGCGCCTGCCTGGATTGGCGCGCGATGGCGTTGCGCCATTCGCTGTCATTGGCCTTGCTCTCGTTGAACAGGATCATTTCCTGGCTGATGGGGAGCAGCGCGCCGGAAATCTGTTTGAACCGCTCGGTGAGGTCCTTGAAGGCCTGCTGTTCCCCTTGCAGCTGCTGGGGGCTGGTGGCGGGCGGCTGGCTGGCCAGGGCCTGGCTCTGCTGGATGGTGGCCTGCAGGGCATCCCTCAGCGACAACCGCAGGTGATCGGCCACCTCGCGGGTCGCCTGGGTGTCCTTGATCACGCCATTGAGTTGGTGCACGGCGCTTAGGTAGTCGTACAAGGCCATGGCCTCGCTGATCAGACCGCCGGAGATGGGGAGCGAGGGTTTGGCCTGGTTGGCTGACGTGGCCGGTTTTTGTGCGGCTGCGGACGAATCGAGCAGCTCGGGGATGGTTCGGCCCAGTTGATTGATGCCGCCTTCGAGCCCGCCGATGGTTTCGCTGTTGGTTTCCACGAACGAAGCCATCTTCTGGATGGTGTCCAGGAGCGCCTTCTGCAGTTCCAGCTGGCCCTGGAGGTCATCCCGCTGGGCGATCAGGTTGCTCCGCCGACCCGCCGGGGCATTGGCCATCTGACCGTTCAGATGGTCCACCTGCCCTTGCAATTGCCCGATCTGGGCGGCTGTCTTGGCCTGCAACTGCTCCAGATTCTGCTGCTGGGTCACGGAGCCGGCCTGGGCCGTAGCCCTGCTTTTCTGCTGGGCCGCGATCAGGGTGGTCTCGGCCCGGGCGGACTGGAAGGCCAGTTGCACCACCTGGGTTCCCAGGGTCTGGGTATTGTCCTGGTAGATCGGATCCTGGGGCAGTCCGGCCAGCTGGGTGCCCAGGGTGGACCGGCGGTACCAGGCGATGACCTGGGTCAGGTGATTCAGCGCGGCGGCGCCATCCAGTTGGAGCGGCGCCAAGGTGGCCGGCAGGGCTGGCGCACTCTGGGGCACCGGGACGGCCGCGGGCTGTGGCTTGGGAGCCCCGGCCAGCAAGCCAGCCCCGGCCAGCAGGGACGCCGTGGCCACGGCCAGGATCCACCGGCAGGTCGGTCCGCTGCTTGAGGCCCCGTTCCGTTTTCGTTTCTCGAGTCGTATTTCAAATAATAATTTATGGTACTCCACTGGAAACTCCCTGGGGCCCCGGATTGGGCGCTGCACACCTTTGGAGCCGGAGGAAAACCAGCGCATGGAACCGATCAGGCCAGACCTGTCCAAGGATGGCATGCCCTATGGAAATAGGGGCGGTCAACCTGCCATGGCTCGAATTAATCCTGGCTGGACGATGTCGCTCGGGCGTTTGTGGGGAGCCAGTGTACAATGAGAAGGACTTTGGCGTATTTGTTGGGACAATGCGGAGTCGCGAAATGGGCCGCCAACGGCGAGGGGCCCTCTTTGATAACCCATTGGAACGCCCGAACCGGAATGGCTCCCCCTGGAGAAACTTGTGCCCAACGCATTCTCAAGTGAATTTTGGTCGAACCTGTTCTCCTCCGATCTGGCCATCGACCTGGGCACCGCCTCGGTGCTGGTCCACACCCGGCAGGCCGGTCGCATCGTCATATACGAACCATCGATCGTCGCCCTCAACACCCGGACCCATGAGGTGGAGGCGGTGGGTGCGGAAGCGAAACAGCTTCTGGGGCGGGCTCCCCAGGGGGTCCAGACCATCCGGCCCATGAAGGACGGGATGATCTTTGAAGTGGACGCGGCCGAGAAGATGCTGGCCGCTTTCATCCAGCGGGCCAGACCCAACCGGACCTTCGCCCGGACCCGGATCGTGGTGAGCATTCCCCCGAGGGCCCACCAGGTATCGAGACGGGCCATGAAGCAGGTCTGCTACGACGCCAAAGCGAGCGAAGTGTTCCTGGTGGACCAGACCATGGTGGCCGCCATGGGGGCGGGCCTGGCCACCAATGAAAAACGCGGCTGCATGATCGTCGATGTGGGGGGCGGCACCACCGATGTGGCAGTCATCTCCTTCAACGGCAAGGTGTTCTCCGATTCCATCGCCATCGCCGGGGATGAAATGGACGAAGCGATCAGCAACTATATTTCCGAAAAATACAACGTACTCATCTCAGAACCGGCGGCCGAAGAGGTCAAGTGGGCCCTGGGTTCCGCCTACTCTTCCGACCAGACCCGCACCATGAAGATTTCAGGCCGGGATCAGTTCGAGGGGCTGCCCAAGACCATCACCCTCAACGATCATGAAATTCGCGAAGCCATGGCGGAGCCGGTCAACGCCATCGTCAACCTGGTCCGCAAGGCTCTCAACGACACCCCCCCGCAGCTGGCGGCCGATCTCATCGATCGGGGCATCTGCCTCACCGGCGGCGGTTCCAAGATCCAGGGACTGGACATCCGCCTGAGCAAGGAGACCCACCTTCCCTGCTACCGGGCCGAGAACCCGGAGACTGCGGTGGTGCGCGGCACCGCCATGCTGCTGGAGGACATCCCCTTCCTGAGGCGGATCCAGATCCGGGATTGAGCCACGCCTGGTGCAACATCCCTGAAATACGATCAATAAAAAGCAAACCCTGGCATTCTTATGGAATGGGTCGCGGCCGTCCTCCACAGCATGTATCGATCACCCGCCAGGAGCAG
>Ga0302193_10000746_pt1 | contig 28948 bp, 23 predicted proteins | sample II_Bog_E3_3_FD_200228 | JGI IMG/M metagenome (GOLD analysis project Ga0302193, IMG submission 200228) | Peat permafrost microbial communities from Stordalen Mire near Abisko, Sweden - II_Bog_E3_3 | ecosystem: Environmental > Terrestrial > Soil > Wetlands > Peat | place: Sweden: Abisko...
AAGGGATGGGCACCGGTTCCATCCGGGCTCCGATTGCGCCGGCCAGTTCAGTCAGCGATGCCAAGACTCTGCAGGCTCTCAAGGAAGCGACCTCCGGCAGGTAGTCGCGAGTAAGCCAGAACAGGCCGAGGTCACTGGTATCGCAGGTGAACACAACCACGCGTCGAGCAACTCGCCGCATCTCGCGTAGCCCAGTCATCGGGTCCTGCCAGTGGTGAATTGTGGAGACAGCCATCGCGGCATCGAAGGACTGGTCATCGAACGGCAGATTCTCGGCAGCTCCGGCCACGCACGGCGCTGCGCCCGCGGGACGCTGCGCACGCATGAGCGCCGACGGTTCTACTGCAGTTACGTCACAATCCGTGGGCTCATAGGAGCCGGTGCCGGCCCCGACGTTCAATACCGTCCGCGCATCGCCGAGTGCAGCCCGGATCCTTGCGGCGATCCGCGGCTCTGTGCCCCGCGTCACGGCGTAAGTAGCGCCGATGGTGTCATACAGCTGCGCACCGGCCATGTCGCTGTCTCCCTGGCTGTATTCAGCCTCACGCCGAGCACATGGCCTGGCGCGTCGCTGCCTTGAATGCACGGTTACTTCGTCCCATTTCACCACGTGGGCTGACTCGACGCACTAGCCCTGATCATTCACGAGGCCGCCTGACCTGACCTGCCCGCGTCCGCGGAAAAGCCCTCCGCACAAGGGAAACTGGAGTTGTCGAGACAACAGTTACCTAGCAACAGGAGGGCACTTCCAAAGTGAACGGTATCAGCGCGTCCCACGTGATTGTTGAACCCGGCGGGACGGGCGTGGTGGCCCACGTCGGACTGCATGCCCTTGGCTGTTTTGCCGATCGATTGGGCCTGGGTGATTCACTCTCCGCACGGATCCCGCTGACGGGCGAGCGGCTCCCTGTCCACGACCGCGGCAAGGTCCTCGTGCACACCGCCCTGATGCTGGCCGGTGGTGGCGAGAGCTGTGCGGACATCGAGCACCTGCGCCTCCAGTCCGACCTGTTCGGGTCGGTGCCGTCGGACTCGACGGTGTTCCGCACCTTCCACCAGCTCGACGCGACCACGCGAACGGAGATCGCGGAGGCGATGGCGGAGATGAGGGCCAAGGTCTGGTCCCGGTCGTCGGTGACTACCGGTTCGTCGCCGGTGATCCTGGACATCGACGCCTCGCTCGTCGAGATCCACACCGACGGCAAGCAGCAAGCGGCCCCCACCTACAAGGGCGGGTTCGGCTTCCATCCGATGTTCTGCTTCGCCGATGCCACCGGCGAAGTGCTGTCTGGTGTGCTGCGTCCGGGCAACGCCGGGGCAAACACGGTGTCCGACCACCTGGAGGTCCTGGACCAGGCCATCGCCCAACTCCCCGCCGCGATCGCCACGGGACACCGGAGTGGTGACGATGCAACCACCACGAACAGGACCGTCGTGGTTCGGGCCGACTCGGCCGGGTGCACCGAGGGATTCCTGGCCGGGTGTCGTGCCCGCAACGTCAACTTCTTCGTCACCGCACGGTCGAATCCCCAGGTGACAGCCGCCGTACTCGACGCCATCGGCATCGAGACCGTCTGGGAACCGGCAGTCACCCAAGTGGGTGATCCCCGCGTCGGCGCTGCGGTATGCGAGCTCACCTCGCTGATCACCGACGAGAAGCTGCCCGAGGGGACACGACTGATCGTGCGCCGCGAACCCCTCCACCCTGGCGCCCAGCGCAGCCTCTTCCCGAGTCTCGACTTCCGCTACTGGGGCTTCTACACCGACACCGAGGGATCACCCGTCGAACTGGATGCCACCGTGCGGGCCCACGCCCACGTCGAGCGCCACATCCAGCGTCTGAAGGACTCGGGGCTCTGTCGGATGCCGTTCGCCAACTTCGAGGCCAATGCCACCTGGATGATGGCAGTGACCATGAGCGCGGACCTGGTGCGCTGGTTCCAACTGCTGTGTTTCGACGGGTCCTGGGTCGACGCCCGGCCGAAAGCCATGCGGTGGGGCATCTTCCACGCTCCCGGACGCCTCATCCACCGGTCACGCCAACGCGTCGTGCGGATCATCGACGGCTGGCCGGGCACGGATGCACTGATCGATGCCTACAAACGCATCGCCCTCATCACCTGAGCCCCATCAACACCCACCACGACGGCTCCAGGTTGACGACACGCGCCCCGAGTGACCCTCCTGGTCATTTCCGACCACCGAAATTGACCGAAATACCGGCACGGTGGGCGTCGAGATCGCCAAATCCACCGGCGCACCACTCAACTACCCAATTCGTTGCCTCACGTAAAACCCTCCGGATTCTCGTGAACGATCAGGGCTAGTGGCCCTGCCGATAAGTACAGCGGTGTAATTTTGCACGGGGCGGTTCCCGTGCGGACAGCCCGGTGCGGAGGTTGGCCGATGTCACGCCGTTCGCCGTTCGGGGTCCAGTTGTGTGGCACGGACCGGACCATCCTCGAGGAGCGGGCGTCATCACGCACTGCGCCGCACTCTCAGGTTGTCCGTGCTCGGATCGTGCTGCTTGCTGCCGAGGGCGACCAGAACGTGGACATCGCTGCACAGGTCGGTGTGTGCGTCGACGTGGCGTCGAGATGGCGGAAGCGCTTCTGCCAAGAGGGGCTCGCCGGGCTGGAAGACCGTCCCCGGTCGGGTCGGCCCCGGATCTTCGGCTCCGAAGTCGTGGCCGGGGTCAAAGCGTTGGCGTGTGAGCCACCTGAAGACCGCGGCGTCCCGTTGTCGAGGTGGAGCTCGATGGAACTTGCCGCTCAGGCGGTGACTGAAGGCCTGGTCGAGGCGATCTCGTCATCAACGGTGCGCCGCTGGCTGCACGCGGATGCCATCAAGCCGTGGCGCTACCGGTCGTGGATCTTCCCCCGCGACCCCGACTTCGCTGCCAAGGCAGCTCGGGTGCTCGACCTCTACGCCCGGGTCTTCGACGGCATCCCGCTCGGTGCCGACGACTACGTGATCTCCGCGGACGAGAAGTCCCAGCTCCAAGCCCTCGCTCGCTGTCATCCCGGCCGTCCACCGGGCCCGGGGCATCTCCGCCAGGTCGAGTTCGAATACAAGCGGGGCGGGACGCTCGCCTACATGGGCGCCTACGACGTCCACAACGCACGCCTCATCGGCACCGTGGCCGAGAAGACCGGGATCGTGCCGTTCATGCAGCTCGTCGAGCGCGTCATGACCCTCGAGCCCTACGCGAGCGCCCGACGCGTCTACTGGGTCGTCGACAACGGCTCGTCGCACAACGGGCAGCGATCGATCGATCGGATGGCTGCGGCATGGCCGACCGCCCGTCTCGTCCACCTGCCCGTCCATGCTTCCTGGCTGAACCAGATCGAGATCGTCTTCTCGGTGATCCAGCGCAAGGTCGTCAAGCCGGCCGACTTCGCAGACCTCGCCGGACTGGCGGATCGCCTCGGTCGCTTCGAGGGCCGCTACAACGAAACGGCCCGACCGTTCGACTGGCGCTTCACGAGCCGTGACCTGGTCGCCATGCTCGAGCGGCTCGACTCCCACCTCCCCAGAGCCGAGCCCCTTCTCGCCGCCTGACGGCCTGGGCAGACCAAGATGGGAGCCGTGAAGGCGCCCCCGCAGTCGACCAAGAGCAGCCTCACCTACCGGCTCAACGATCACGCCCGGACCACGTGGCCGGAACTCGACGGTGTCTCGGTCCGCTTCCGGGCCAACTTCGCCTACGTCGACGGTCGCTATCCGGACGGAACCTTGATCAAGCTCTGCCGCCTTCGCTATGGCGGATCGGCCCATACGTGGGGATTCGCCATCTACCGCGCCAGCCACGACGACTACGAGGACTCTTACCTCCCGAGCGGCATGACCGGGGGCAGCGCAGAAGAGGCCCTCGACTGTGCGTGCGGCCTCTACCTCAACGACCCGTCCGCATGGTTCCGGGATACACCGACGAACTAACGCGCGGCACCACTAGCACCCATTCGTGCGCCGCTAGATTTCGGATTCATTGGCGGGCCGATCTGACCCAATCAGAGACAAAAGCCCAGTTCAGCTACTTGATGTGCACCCCTGAGATGGCCCGTGAGATGATCAATCTTTGGATCTCCGAAGTCCCCTCGAAGATGGTGAAGATCTTCGAGTCACGGTGCCACCGCTCCACCGGGTAGTCGCGGACGTAGCCGTAGCCACCGAGGATCTGGATGGCCTCCTCGGTCACGTAGACCGCGGTCTCGCCTGCGTAGAGCTTCGACATCGAGCCCTCGCCCGACGTGAACTCCTTGCCGTTGGCGCCCATCCACGAGGCCCGCCACACGAGGAGGCGGGAGGCGTCGATCCGGGTCTTCATATCGGCGAGCTTGAAGGCGATCGCCTGGTTCTCGATGATGGCCCGACCGAAGGCCTTGCGCTCCTTGGCGTACTCGAGTGAGTACTCATAGGCGGCGCGTGCGATGCCGAGGGCCTGGGCGCCGACGGTGGGACGGGAGCCCTCGAACGTCTTCATGGCCGCCTGGCCACCGCTCCGTTTGCCCTCCTTCGCCAGGGCGATCTTCTCGTCGAGCTTGTCCTTGCCGCCGAGCAGGCAGTGTCCGGGGACCCGGCAATCGTCGAGGACGACCTCGGCGGTGTGGGAGGCGCGGATGCCCATCTTCTGGAACTTCTGGCCCTGGGAGATGCCGGGCGTGCCGGGAGGCACGATGAAGCTCGCCTGACCACGTGACCCGAGGTCGGAGTCGACCGAGGCAACGACCACGTGGATGTCGGCGATCCCACCGTTGGTGATCCACGTCTTGGTCCCGTTCAGGACCCACTCGTCCTTGGCCTCGTCGTAGACGGCCTTGGTGCGGAGCGACGAGACATCGGAACCGGCGTCGGGCTCGGACACGGCGAAGGCGGCCAGCTGGGGCTTCTCCGGGGTACCGAAGCACTGCGGGCCCCACTCCATGAGCTGCTCGGGCGTGCCGTTGCCGGCGATGCCGGCCAGGCCGAGGGTGCTGCCGAGGATGGCCAGGGCGATGCCGGCGTCACCCCAGGCCAGCTCCTCCGCGGCGATGGGCATGAGCAGGCCGCTCTTGTCCATGAAGGCGTTGGCCACGAAGTCGAAGGAGTACAGGCCGATGTTGGCCGCCTCCTGGATGATCGGCCACGGGGTCTCCTCGCGCTCGTCCCACTCGTGGGCGGCGGGACGGATCACGTTCTCGGCGAAGTCGTGCAGCCACTTCTGGAGTTGGATCTGGTCCTCGTCGAGGTCGAGGGAGAATTCAGACATGGTGCACTGCTCCGTTCTGGCCCGGGGGCCCCTCATGCACTGGGTACGGCCGGTGTCGGCGCTCTGGCCGCACGCGCACCGTCACCGGTGGGCCGCTAGTAGTTACTCAATAGTAACCACGGCGGGGCGCAACCGGCAACCACCCCCTCCCGGAGCGGTCGGCGCCGTGCATCCCGGTGCCTGACGAGGACCGGCGGGCGCGTTCTGGAGGGCGTCCGCGCCGGGCGGATGCTCCAGGTGTCCTCGGGGTGACCCGGCATCGGCCGGGCACGATGGGGGGAGGCGGTCTACGCCTGGACCGCCCGCACGTCGACGGCCTGCAGGCCCTTCGGGCCCTCCTGCAGGTCGAACTCGACGGCCTGGCCCTCCTCGAGGGAGCGGAATCCGTTCATCTGGATGGCGGTGTGGTGCACGAAGACGTCCGCACCCCCATCGGGTTGGGAGATGAAGCCGAAGCCCTTCTCGGCGTTGAACCACTTGACTGTTCCGGAAGCCACGACGGCGTTCCCCTTTCCTCCACCTGCGTGTGCTCGCAGAGCACCACCGGTTTCGGGGCCGTCCACCCGGTTGGTGGGCCGACGTCCTCCCACCGATGGGGACTCTCCGACAGCCAAAACGCTACCAGTCGCGATTCGCCGAACGACCCGCCAAACGGGCGGAAACGGGTGTGTTCACACGGCGTTCACGACCGACCCACCGGCCTTCGGGGCGGCCCGCGGCGCGGGTTGCTACCGACGACGGATGCGGGTGCCCTCGGCACTGTCCTCGACGAGCCAGCCCGCCGCTTCGAGCTCGCCGCGAAGTGCGTCGGCCCTGGACCAGTCCTTCGCCGCCCGGGCCTCGTCCCGGGCGGCCACGAGTCCGGCTGCGGCGTCGTCCACCTCGTCCGCACCGCCCGCTCCCAGCCGGAGTCCGAGGGCACCGGCCAGTACGGCGGCTGTGCGGGCGGCACGTGCCGCTCCGTCCTCGTCGCCCGCGTCCGCTGCGGCGTTGGCCCGGCGCGCCAGGTCGAACACGTTGGCGAGGGCCCCGGGCGTGTCGAGGTCGTTGTCCATGGCGGCCACGAAGGCCTCGACAGCATCGAGGTCGAGGTCGCCGTCCGGCGAGGCCGCACCGGTCAACGGGCCGTCGGCCAGGAGCTCCGACAGGCCGAAGCGCCGGGCCAGCTCATCGAGCCGGGCGAGGCCGGCCTCGGCCTGGGCGATCGTGTCCGGGGTCACCTCGATCGGGGACCGGTAGTGGGACCGCAGGACCAGCACCCGGTAGGCACGGGCGTCGGAGCGTGCCAGTAGGTCGGACAGGGAGGTGAAGTTGCCGAGCGACTTGGACATCTTTTCGCCGCCGACGGTCACCCAGCCGTTGTGCATCCAGTGCCGGGCGAACTCCTTGCCGTCGGCCACGGCCTGGGCCCGCTCGTTCTCGTGGTGCGGGAACATGAGGTCCTGGCCACCACCGTGCAGCTCGAAGCCCTCGCCCAGCAGATCGAGGGACATCACCACGCACTCGGTGTGCCAGCCGGGCCGGCCGGCCCCCCAGGGCGCCTCCCAACTGGGCTCGCCCGGCTTCGCCTTCTTCCACAGCACGAAGTCGAGCGGCGACCGCTTCTCCTCGTCGGCCTCGATCCGGGCCCCGGCCCGCAGGGACTCGAGCGGTTGACGGGCCAGCAGTCCGTAGCCGGGCACATCCAGGACGGACAGGTACACGCCGGTGGCCGTCTCGTAGGCCACGCCCCGCTCCACCAGGTCGCTGATCAGCTCGATCATGCGGTCGACGTAGGCGGTGGCGTGGGGCGTCTCGTCCGGGCGGAGTACCCCGAGGGCGTCCATGATCTCCCACCACAGTGCCTCGTTGGCCGCGGTGAACTCCTCGATCGGCACGCCCCGCTCGGCCGCCCGGTCGATGATCTTGTCCTCGATATCGGTGATGTTGGAGACGTAGGTCACGGCGAGGCCGCTGAACAGGAGGTAGCGGCGCAGCACGTCGAAGACGAGCGAGAACCGGCCGTGTCCGAGATGGGGCACCCCGTCGACCGTCGGGCCGCACACGTAGAGGCCGATCTTCCCTGCCTGGCGAGGTCGGAGGGGAGCCACCTGACCGGTCGCCGTGTCGTGGAGCATGAGCACGCAGGGTACGGTAACCCGATCATGCCGGAGCAGACGAACGGACCATCCCACGCCCCTTCCGCCGGGCGCGGCATCCCCGAGAAGCCCGGCCTCGAGGGCCTGGAGGCCACCTGGTCGGCCCGGTGGGAGGCCGAAGGCATCTACGCGTTCGACCGCACCGCCACGCGCGACCAGGTCTTCTCGATCGACACGCCACCGCCGACGGTGTCGGGATCGCTGCACATCGGCCACGTGTTCTCCTACACGCACACCGACACCGTGGCCCGCTTCCAGCGCATGCGCGGCCGGCAGGTCTTCTACCCCATGGGATGGGACGACAACGGGCTGCCGACCGAGCGTCGGGTGCAGAACTACTTCGGCGTCCGCTGCGACCCCAACCTCCCCTACGACCCCGACTACGTGCCGCCGGCCGATCCGCCCAAGGACCCGGTCGCCATCTCGCGGCCCAATTTCGTTGCCCTGTGCCACCAACTGACCCTCGAGGACGAGCAGGTCTTCGAACATCTGTGGCGGACGCTGGGGCTGTCGGTCGACTGGTCCCACACGTACGCCACCATCGGCGAACGCGCCCGTCGCGTGTCCCAACGCGGATTCCTCCGACTGGCGGCGCGTGGCCAGGTCGTCCAGCGCACCGCGCCGACCCTGTGGGACGTCGACTTCCGCACAGCGGTCAGCCAGGCCGAGCTCGAGGACCGGGAGCGTCCGGGTGCCTACCACCGGCTCCGGTTCCCCCGGGTCGGAGCCGAGGGCGCCGTGGAGATCGAGACCACCCGCCCCGAGCTGTTGCCGGCCTGTGTCGCCCTGGTCGCCCACCCCGACGACGCCCGGTACCAGCCGCTGTTCGGGACGTCGGTCACCTCTCCGCTGTTCGGCGTGGAGGTGCCCGTGGTCGCCCACGAGTTGGCCGATCCCGACAAGGGGTCCGGCATCGCCATGATCTGCACGTTCGGCGACACTACGGACGTCGTGTGGTGGCGAGAGCTCGCCCTCCCCACCCGCACCGTCGTCGGCCGAGACGGTCGGCTGCTGCCGGTGGCGTTCGGCAGCGAGGGATGGGAGTCCGACGACCCGGCGGCTGCGGACGCTGCCTATGCTGAACTCGCCGGCCGCACGGTCAAGCAGGCCCAGGCCCGCATCGTCGAACTGCTGACGGACTCGGGCGACCTGCTCGGCGAGCCCCGGCCCATCACCCATCCGGTCAAGTTCTTCGAGAAGGGTGACCGCCCCCTCGAGATCGTCTCATCCCGCCAGTGGTTCGTCTCTACGTTGCCCCACCGCGAGGCGCTGCTGGCCCGGGGCGAGGAGCTCCACTGGCACCCCGCCTACATGTCCCACCGCTACCGGGCCTGGGTCGAGGGCCTGACCGGTGATTGGAACATCAGTCGCCAGCGCTTCTTCGGAGTGCCCCTGCCGGTCTGGTACCCGGTGGACGTCGACGGCGAGATCGCCTTCGACGCGCCGGTGTTCCCTGACGAGGACCTCCTTCCGGTCGACCCGTCGACCGACGTGCCCGTCGGCTACACCGAGGAGCAGCGGGGCGAGCCCGGCGGCTTCGTGGGCGATCCGGACGTCATGGACACGTGGGCGACATCGTCGCTGACACCGCAGATCGCCGGTGGGTGGGGGGACGACCCCGACCTGTTCGCGCGAGTCTTCCCGATGGACCTCCGCCCTCAGGCCCACGACATCATCCGGACCTGGCTCTTCGCCACGGTGGTGCGGGCCGAGCTCGAGCACGGCGTGCTGCCGTGGAGCGATGCCGCCATCAGCGGCTGGGTCCTCGACCCGGACCGGAAGAAGATGTCCAAGTCGAAGGGGAACGTGGTCACCCCGCTGCCCCTGCTGGAGCAGCACGGCGCCGACGCGGTGCGGTACTGGGCGGCCAGTGGGCGGCCCGGCACCGACACGGCGGTCGACGAGGGCCAGATGAAGGTGGGTCGGCGCCTCGCCATGAAGGTGCTGAACGCATCGCGCTTCGCTCTCGGGCGACTGACCGGGGACGACGGCATCCTCGTCGTCCCATCCGTCGACGACGTGACGGCGCCGATCGACCGGGCCATGCTCGGTCGTCTGGCCGTCGTGGTCGACGAGTCGACCACCGCCTACGAGGGTTACGACTACGCCCGGGCGCTGGAGCGGACCGAGGCCTTCTTCTGGGCCTTCTGCGACGACTACCTCGAACTGGTGAAGTCCCGCGCCTACGGCGACCCGACCGACGCGGGCACCGTCTCCGCACGGGCTGCGCTGGCCGCCGCCCTGTCGGTACTGCTTCGGCTCCTGGCGCCGACCCTGCCGTTCGTGACCGAGGAGGTCTGGTCGTGGTGGCGTCCGGGCTCGATCCACGCGGCAACGTGGCCGACCGTCGACGAACTCGGGCCGGGCGCCGCCGGGATCGACCCGGACACCGATGCCGTGCTCGACGTGGCGGCCGACGTACTCGGCCGGGTGCGGCGGGCCAAGACCACGGCCAAGCGCTCGATGCGAGCCGGAGTGGCGACCCTGACCGTGACCGACACGGCTGCCCGTCTCGTGGCCCTGGCCGCCGCGGAGGACGATTTGCGCGATGCGGGTGGGGTGCTCGAACTCGTGACCAGGGCGGGCGACGAGCCAGATGTCGTCGTCGAACTGGTCGAGGAGTAGGCACCGGGCAGGCGGCGGTACCGTCCGGGTCCGATACCGGGTCTGCGTCGGTCGGGCACCCGACCAGCTGGAGGTCTAGGCCAGATAGACGCTGAGGGCGGCCTCGGCCATGTCGGCGGGGGCACCCTGTTGCTCGATGCGTCCGTGGATCATGATGGCCGCATGGTCGGCAACCGCGAGCGCCGTGGTCACGAACTGCTCGACCAGGATGATCGTCATGCCCCGGCTCGAGAGGGTCCCGACCAGTTCGTAGAGCTCGGCGACGATCAGGGGGGCGAGGCCCATCGAGAGCTCGTCGAGGTAGAGCACCCGCGGATTCGTCACCAGGGCCCGCGAGATGGCGAGCATCTGCTGTTCGCCGCCGGACATGGTCCCGGCCAGCTGCCGACGACGCTCCTTCAGCACCGGGAAGGTCTCGTAGGTGTGGTCCTCGACGTCCTTCATGGAGATCCCACCGCGGTAGGTCCAGATCCGAAGGTTCTCGCGGACGGTCAGGTTCGGGAAGATCCCCCGGCCCTCGGGCACCGCGCACACGCCCTGCCGCGCCAGCTTCTCGGATGAGGACTTGCCGATCGGGGTGTCACCGATGAGCACCTCGCCGGTGCTGGCCCTCATCCGACCACTCATGACCTTCAGCAGCGTCGATTTACCGGCGCCGTTGGGTCCGAGCAGTGCGAACACGCTTCCCGCCGGCACCTCGAGGTCGACTCCGTGGAGCACCTCGATGCGACCGTAGGACGCCCGCACGTCGCGGACGCTGACACTCGGCGGGAGCAGGCTCGGCGCAGCCCCTGATGCGGTGGTCGTGCTCTGGTCGGTCATGTCCGTGCCTCCGCCGTCCCGTCGGTGGGACGGTCCCCGGTCCCGTCGGTGCCGCCCTCGACCGCGCCCTCGTCCGACAGGTCGTCGGCCGCTTCCTCGGTCACCGTGCCCAGGTAGGCGGCCTGGACCATCGGGTCCTTCCGGATCTCCTCGGGAGTGCCCGCAGCGATGACGTCGCCGAAGTCGAGCACGTAGATGAAGTCGCAGATCCGCATGACCAGTTCCATGTCGTGCTCCACCAGGAGCACGCCCATGCCTCCTCGGGCGAGCGTGGTGAGCAGCTCACCGAGGGTCTGGGACTCGGCGTCGTCGAGGCCCGAACCGGGCTCGTCGAGCAGCAGGACCTTCGGGGCCATGGCCAGGGCGCGCGCGAGCTCCACCATGCGTGCGAGCCCGGTCGGCATGGCACTCGCCTGATCGGCGGCCATCCCGCCGAGACCGACGCCTTCGAGGAGCCGGTCCGAGGTGGCCACGGCGATCGAACCTGGTCCCGTCGGCTCGTTCGCAGGGACGCCGTCAACGGTGTCGACACCCTTCTTGACCCAGGGGAAGGAGCGTTTCACGTGCCGCCACTGCCACCACTTGACCGATGACTCCAGACCGACCTGCACGTTCTCACCGGCCGACAGCGTGCCGAACAGCTCGAGCCGCTGGAAGGTGCGGGCCAGGCCGAGGCGTGCCCGACGGTGGGGCTTCATCTTGGTGATGTCGGTGTCGTAGAGGTGCACGGTGCCCCGGTCGGGGGTCTGCAGCCCACTGATCACGTTGAACAACGTCGTCTTGCCGGCGCCGTTGGGGCCGATGAGCCCGGTGACGCTGCCTTCGCGCACGGTGAGGTTGGCGTCGCCCAGGGCCGCGACGCCACCGAAACGGACGCCGACGCCCTCCACGGTCAGTACGGCGATGGCCGGGGCCTCCGTGGAGGTGGGGGTCTCCTGGTCAACCGGCGGCACGGGTGCCCTCCCCCCCGAATGCCAGGCCACCGATGGCTGCCGTCGGAACGGTGCCCGGGGGCCCTCCGGCGCGCTTCACCCAGGGCAGGCGGATGTGCAGGAACTCGATTCCCAGGATCCCGTTGGCGGCCCGACCGATCAGGATGACGCCGAGACCGGCGAAGATGCCCACGCTGCTGGGCCAGAGCTGGTTGAGTGCGACGAACGTGACCGCGGCCAGGAAGGCGCCCGACACCGTGCGGATACCCCAGATGGTGACGAAGAGCACGAAGATGATGCCGGGGAAGATGTCGAAGTCGGTGGTGCCCACCGTCTCCTGCACCGTCCCGTAGAGCGCCCCGGCCATCCCGGCCATGCCGGCGGCGATGGCGAACACGGCCACCTTGGTGAAGCCGATGTTGAGGCCGACGGTGGCGTAGGCGGCCGGCGAGTCGTTGACCGCCACCAGTCTTCGACCGAACAGGCTGCGGCGGATGGCCAGCACGAGCCACGCCGAGAGCACGAAGAACACCGTGACGAGCAGGAACTCGGCGGTATTGCCGTTGAAGGAGAGCCCGGGCAGGGTGATGCGGTAGATCGAGAGACCGCCGCTCCCGTAGACGCGACCATCAGCGAAGAATCCCTGAGCCACAGCGTCGGCGAACGCGAAGGTGGCCAGAGCCAGGTAGAGGTCACTCAGCCGGATGGTGGGAAGGGCGACCAGCGCACCGAGCGCCGCGCAGATGGCGGTGGCGGCCAACAGGCCGACGATGGATCCGCCTCCGGCCACTTTGCCCATGACGAATGCGCCGATCCCCATGAACGAGAACTGGCAGAGCGACACCTGACCGGAGTATCCGGTCAACAGGACGAGCGACAGGCCCACGATGCCCAGGCACATCACCATGCCGCCGAGTTGCCCGAAGGTGGTGCCGTTGACGTAGGTGTTGGCGAAGGCGAAGCCGACGACCACGGCGATCACCAGGAACACCACACCTCCGATGAGCGACTCCCTGCCGCTCGCCACCCTCGGCGCCCGCATCGAGGTGAGGCGGCCGACCGCCCGGAGACGCACCGAGGGCAGGGTGACGAGTGCGATGAACAAGAAGACCATCGGAAGGGCGCTGGTGACATCCGTCTGGAGCTGGGACGAGAGGTGGGGCTCGATGTAGTTCAGGACGTAGTTCTCGGCGAGGCCGATGGCGATGGCGGCGGCGAACGTCACCGGGATGTTCTTGAGGCGCCCGACGATGGCGGCGGCGTAGCCGCTGACGACGAGCAGGGTGAAGGACTCGATGCTGATACCCGTGGTCTGGGTGGGGGCCAGGAGCACGCCGGACAGGGCGGCCATGAAGAAGCCCAGGATCCACCCGTACTGGCTCATCCGGTTGGGCGACACCCCGGACATGGCCAGCAGCTCGGGGTCGTCGACCACCGCTCGTAGGGCGTACCCGGTGCGGGTCGAGTGGAAGAGGACCCGCAGCCCGATCGCGACGGCGATGGCGACCCCGATGATGAGGACGTACTGGTTCTGGATGTTGATGCCCACCAGGCGGAACTGACCGTTGACCTGGGGGTTGACCGAGCGCTCCACCGTCGGCGACCAGATGACCGTGGCCATCCCGGTGAGGATGACCATCAGGCCGAGGGTCACCATGACCGGCCGCTCGGCCGATGCTCCGTGGAGCCGGCGCATGAGGACGCGTTCGACGAACGCTCCGGAGATCGATGCGCCGAGGATGAGCACGATCAACAAGGCGACGAGCGTCGGCTGGTGGTGGGCGGAGACCAGCTCCCAGTAGCCGAATGCCGCGATCATCCCGACCGCGCCCTGGGCGAAGTTGAACACCCCGGAGGTGGTGTACGTGACCACCAGGCCGGTGGCCGCGATGGCGTACCCGGCCCCGAGCATGATCCCGAACACCGTGAACTGGAGGAAATTGCTCATGCGACCTCCCTCATCTTGGTCGGGATCCCCCCCGGGCCCATCTCGTTAGTGCCTGTTGCTCGTCCGGCGTCAGGTGCCGGGCTTGACGATGTACGACCCGTCACACCGGAACCCGTTGGTGCTGCTGGTGGTGGGCGGGTTGTCCGGCGACCGGACGAACTGGCCGTTGGTGACGGTGGCGATCAGGTAGCAGTTCGGCGGCGTCTTGGTGGACGGGTTCGACGGTGCGTTGAAGCCGTTCCCGTTGAACGACGTCACCTTCGACAGTGCCTGCAGCAGGGAGCCCCGGCTCGGATCCGAGCCGGCGTTCTTCAGGCCCTCCACGAAGAGGTTGGCCGACAGCCACCCGTAGGCGGTGAACAGGTCGGGGCTGAAACCGGGCGAAGCCTTCTGGACCCACTGGAGGAAGGTGCCGACAGCCGGCACCGCGGTCTCGTCGGTGCCCAGATAGAGCGCCAGGTTCTGGGACAGGTAGGCCCCGTCCACGTTGGCGGCGCCGCCCGACTGGCTGATGAGCTCGTTCGAGTAGGTGGCCGCGCCCAGGAGGACCTGGGGATGAAAGTCCTGCTGGGCCAGGGCCTTGAACACCGACGAGGCGTAGTTGGACGGCATCTGGTCCATGAAGATGATCTTCACTCCGGCGTTCTTCATGGCGATGACCTGCTGGTTGAAGTCCGTCTGCGTGGTGGCGTAGGTCTGCTCGCTGACGAACGTGAACCCTGCCTTTTCTGCGACGTACTGCTCACCCTCCCAGGTCTGCGTGGCCGAGGGCGAGTTGGCGAGGAAGGCGCCCGCCTTGTCCTTGTCGGCCTTGAACTTGTTGGCGTAGTAGTTCATCGGCCCCGAGGCCCAACCGTCGGCCAGCGGGATCGGGCTGTAGACGTTGGGCAGCTTGTTGGTGGCGTTGTCCAGGACCTGGGACACGTCGGGGAACCCGGGGTTGGCGGCCAGCACCGCGCCGCCGAAGCTGTCCTCGAGCGAGAAGTTCCCGACCAGGGCGAAGTCGTTCTGGACGGCGTTCTGCGTGGCCTGCTTGTTGCCGGCACCGGTGAAACCGTCATCAGCGTTGTTGAGCACGAGCTTGCGGCCGTTCACACCGCCCGTCGAGTTGATGTAGTCGACGTAGGCCTGGGTACCGACCTGGGCGCCCTTGAAGAGACCCAACGACAGCGTCGACACGTTGCCGATCTGGATGGAGTTCGAGGTCACGCCCGTGTGGTCCGAGAAGGCGCTCGACGGGATCGGCCGGGAAGCCGTGCCCGAGTTGGACGACCCACCGGCCGCAGTCGTGGTGGTCGACGACGAGTTGGTGGAGCTGCAGGCTGCCGCGCCCAGTCCGATGGCCAAGACCATCGCCAGCGCGGTGGTGCGACGCTTCCAAATACCTGAGCGCAAGGCTCCCCCTAAATTTCTTTCCTTGGGTCCGATTGGTCGACCGTGTCCCCCCTGGCGCAACGCCGGACCGACACGAATATGTGACTCTACGTCAGAAACTCTGCCCCGTGTCCAGAACTCCGCCGTGATTCGCGTCGTCGGGCCGGTCGTCGTCCCGACCGGAATCCATCGACTCGGCGGTCGCCGGCGGGCGTTCCGCGCGCGACCGGACGCCCTCGAGGAAGCGCACCGCCCCGAGGCTGGTCTGGCGGGATCGGATCGACACGAGCACGTCAAAGGCGTGCTGGGTCCGGGGTAGCTCCAGGTAGGCGACGGGTGACGTGGAGGTTGCGGCGAGCCGGGAGGCGAACCGTCTGCCGACCTGAGGAGGCACGAGGGTGTCATTGGTGCCCTGCACGACGAAGAACGGCGGTGCGTCCGGCGTGATGCGCTGATCCGGCGACGCTCCGTCGTACGTCGGGGTGTTGTCGACGTAGGGCAGCTTCATGACCCGTTTCTCGAGGAGCTCGATGAGCCCGTGGCCGTGGGCCCCTTCGGCCTCCGGCGAGCCGGTCATGTCGTGCACTCCGTAGAAGGGGATGCAGGCGTCGACCGACGTGTCGGCATCCTCGAAGCCCGGCTGCCACTCGGGCACGTTCGGGGTGAGCGCGGCCAGCGCCGACAGATGGCCGCCGGCCGAGCCACCGGAGACCGCGAGGAAGGAGGGGTCGCCGCCGTACTCGTGGATGTTGGCGCGCACCCAGGCCAGCGCCCGTTTGCAGTCGACGATGTGATCGGGCCAGGTCGCTTTCGGGCTCAGGCGGTAGTTGATCGCCACGCAGACCCAACCCCGTTGGACGAGCTCGTGCAGCATCGGGACGCCCTGTTCGCGCTTGTCGCCGATGACCCAGGCGCCGCCGTGGATGTAGACCATCACGGGAGCGCCGGTCGGCGGGTCGGCCCGCCGCACGATGACGTCGAGCTTGTGTCGATAGATGCCGTCACCCGTGTAGTCGAGGTTGCGGATCCGCCGGATCCCTCCGAACCGGAACGGGACGGCGAGCACCACCCGCCACCACGACAACCAGGCCGGCGCCAGGTCGATGCCGTCGGCGTCGATCGGTCCACCGGCGGCGGAGTCGAGTGCTCCGTGGACCAGCCCGGCCGACCGGTGGGCGGACACCGCGAGACCGACGTAGGCGACCGTGGCCAGGATGCCGAGCACGAGCGACAGCCACCACACCGGGCCGTGTGGGCTCACCTCGTCGCCGAGCGCCGCCGTTCCCGCCAGCACCACCACCGCCACGTGCACGGGTAACTCGCCCACCAGCCACGCGCCCAGGAACGTGGCCACCGCGATCGGCTCCTTGCGGACCGGTCGGTAGACGAGCAGTGCCGACCCCGCCGCGACGACCGTGAAGGCCAGGAACACCCAGATCACCCCACCATCAAACACCGTCGGCGCCGGCGGCGAAAACCGGGTGTGGATCGCAGGCCCGGGGTGGGGCATCATCAGTACCCGGCCGGAGGTCGGTGCGTCGGGGCGGATCGGGGCCGGCGGCGTCAGCAGCGACTGGACGAGGAGGGGGACCGATGGAGCCACTGAGCGGCCTCGATGCCAGCTTCCTCTATCTCGAGACACCCACCCTCCACATGCATGTGGAGATGGTCACCATGTTCGACCCGTCCACGGTTCCGGGCGGGTACTCGTTCGCCAAGATGCAGGCCCAGATCGCCTCACGCACCCATCAGGCCCCCGTCTTCCGCCGGCTCCTGGTGGAGGTCCCGTTCCGGCTGGGCCACCCGGTCTGGGTGGACGACCCGCACTTCGACATCGACTACCACGTCCGCCGCACCGCCGTACCGGCTCCGGGCGGCCTGCTGGAGCTGGCGGACCTGGCGGGCGACATCGCCAGCCGGCAGCTCGACCGGTCCAAGCCACTGTGGGAGATCTGGGTCGTCGAGGGGCTGGCCGACGGTCGCATCGCGGTCATCGCCAAGATGCACCACTCCACCGTCGACGGCATGTCTGGCGCCGCCCTGCTTTCCGTGCTGTTCGACCTCGAGGTGGATCCAGGACCCGAGCCGGCGCCCCCCGACGTGGTGGGCGACCCGCACATCCCTTCGAACGCGGAGCTCATCAGCGAGGCCATCGCCGCTCGTGTCTTCCGTCCCTTCGAACTGACCCGGGACGTCCTGCGCACCAGCCAGCGCCTGCTCAACGTCCGGCGCGTCCGCAACGAGCCCGAGCACCGCGCGCCGCAGTCCAAGGCGGCACTCCCGCTGTCCGCTCCCCGGACCTCGTTCAACGGGACGTTGACGCGCCGCCGCCAGGTGGCCCTGACGGCGATCGGCCTGGCGGACGTCAAGCGCCTCAAGAACGCCACCGGCACCACGGTCAACGACGTGGTGCTGGCGGTGTGCACCGGTGCGCTCCGCACGTTCCTGGCCGAGGGCGACGAGCTCCCCGACAAGCCGCTGGTCGCCGTGGTGCCCGTCTCGGTGCACCCCGACGTCGATGCGCCCTACGGGTCGAACAAGGTGTCGTCGATGTTCGTGCAGCTGCCGGCGCACCTCGACGACCCGCTCGAGCGGTTGGAGTGCATCCGGGAGGGCACCAAGGGTGCGAAGGAGGAGCACAACGCCTTAGGGGCCGACATGCTCGTCAACTGGGCCGAGCACGCCACGCCCAATACGTTCGCAGCTGCCGCCCGGCTCTACAGCCGGATGCGACTGGCGGACCGGCATCGGCCCGTGGCCAACCTCATCATCTCCAACGTGCCCGGTCCCGACTTCCCCCTCTACCTGGCAGGCGCCGAGATGGTGGCGGGTTTCCCGTTGGGCCCGGTCATGGACGGCCTCGGTCTCAACATCACCATCATGAGCTACCGGGGCATCCTCTACTGGGGGATCATCTCGTGCCCCGAGACGATGCCCCGGGTCTGGCAACTGGCGGCCCACGTCCCCGTGGCGCTCGAGGAGCTGCTGGCCGCCGCCGGGCTCCCACCGGCCGAGTTCAGGTCCGACCAGGCGGCCGAAGCGGTCGAGGCGGCAAGCAGCGCGTTCCACCCGCACTCCTGAGTGAACCGCAGCGCTGGTTCACCTACACCCGCGCGTCACCCGGAGTTCGGAATCGGGGGCCCTGGGTCCGCATCTGCGATCCCGGCCCATCCCACGTCATCAGTCCGGTACGAACACGGCCATGGAGGTGGCGCCCGTGCACACCCGGATCGGCGTCCCGTAGGTCCGGTGTGACGGGTGGTAGGGCAGCACCGTGCCCAGCCCGGTCACCACGAACGCGCCGACGTCCTCCGGACTCGTGACGACGTCGGTGGGATGGTCGGCACCGGATGCCGTTGCCGTTCCGGTCCCGGTCGGGAGCCGGAGTGGCGTGAGCGGTTGTGCGGGGTCCGCCGTGAGCACGGTGTCGATCCAATTATTGGCCGAGTCGGCGACGAGCAGTTGGGAGCCGTCGGGCGTGATGGCCAAGGCGGCCGGGTCGGTGATGCCGAACGCGTCGAAGTTCGTGGCCGTGCCCACCACCCCGGTGGCGGTGGACACCGGCACCACGCGACCGCCGAAGTCCGGAGGACCCTGGCCCGCCACCCACAGCGTGCTGCCGTCGGGCGAGACGACGAGACCGTGGGGTGAGGACACCGACGACACCGTCAGCCCGGTGGGTATCGGCGCCTCCGCAGTGGCCGTCGCCGTGTCGACCGGGACGACCCCGTCGGGCACGAGCGCGTAGAGGGTGTCCGACGTCGGACTGAGCGCCATCCCGGACACGGTCCGTCCGGTCCCGAGATCGAGTGGGCGTCCCACCGCACGGGTGGCGACGTCCACCGGCACGATCGTGGTGCCGCTGGCAGCCAGCACCGTGCGACCGTCGTGCATGACGACCACCGCGCCCGAGTCACCGTCCCCGGGCAGGACGATCGGGGACCCGGCGTGCCGGGTCGTCAGATCGATCGGGATCAGGACATTGCGGGGCGACTGACCGGGCGGCGTCGACTGCGTCACGACGAACGCGCTGCGGCCGTCCGGCGACACCGCAATTGCATAGTCGCCAAGTGGCGGGGTCCCGTCGACGGGGAGAGGGATCGACGCCTCGGCGAGGTGCGAGCGGAGCTCGACCGGGGTGACGGCATCGGGGCACACGACGTAGCCCACCGGCCCGGCCGTCGCCTGCGGGGTGCCCGGCACGGTCGGCGAGTCAGGCGTGGCGACGACGGAGCAGCCGGCCAACACGGAGCAACCGAGGACAACCGCTACCAAGCCCGCCGCCGGTGCGGCTGGGAGATGCCGGGGCCGCACCGCCGGGACGGAGGAGCTGCGTCGGGTGGCCGCCATAGGTGGGCCCGACCCTAGCGATGGTTGCGACGGACCGGTAGGGTCCGCCGCCGACGACGCCGGTGACGACGAACGGAACGGCGTGACGAATGACGGCGAGCACGAGGTCTGGCACTTCGCCAGACCGACCGCCGTCTACCGACGGCGGCATCCACTCCACCACCCCGTGAGGAGCCAGCGGGACAGGGCCCGTGAGACGGTCGGGATACCCCCGGAGGCATCGCCGAATCCGATGGTGACCATCGCGCTTGTGCGCGCGATCACATCGGGACCTTCGGCCCTAGGTGGCCCTGTGATTCGCTGGTTTCATCATCGGTGATGACACTTCTACTCTCCCGTTGGCAGTTCGGTATCACTACCGTCTTCCACTTCATCTTCGTCCCCCTGACCATCGGCCTCGCCCTGTTGCTGGCCATCATGCAGACGGCCGCGTACCGGTCGCGAGGTGATGCCGCCAAACAGGCGAAGTGGGAGCAGATGACGATCTTCTGGCGTCGCCTGTTCCTCATCAACTTCGCCATCGGCGTCGTCACGGGCATCGTGCAGGAGTTCCAGTTCGGCATGAACTGGTCGGAGTACTCCCGCTACGTCGGCAGCGTCTTCGGCGCCCCGCTGGCCGTCGAGGCCCTACTGGCGTTCTTCCTCGAGTCGACCTTCCTCGGCATCTGGATGTTCGGCAAGGGTCGGGTGTCCGCACGGGTCCACCTCGCCTCCATCTGGCTGGTCAGCATCGGCACGATGCTGTCCGCGTACTTCATCCTGGCGGCCAACGCCTGGATGCAGCATCCCGTCGGGTACAAGATCGACGGCAACCGGGCGATCATGACCAACTTCTGGGCCGTCATGACCAACAGCACGCTCATCAGCTCCTTCCTCCATGTGTTCACGGCCGCACTGGTGACGGCGGCGATGCTGATGCTGGGCATCAGCGCCTGGCACCTCCGCCGGACCCAGAAGGCCGGCGAGAAGCCACACCCGGTGTTCTCCGCGTCGGCCAAACTGGCGCTCATCGTCGGCGTCGTCGCCGTGGTCGCCACCATGTTCTTCGGTGACAATCAGGCCCGCCTCATGGAGAAGCAACAGCCCATGAAGATGGCGGCGGCGGAGGCCGTCTACAACACGCAGGACGGTGCGAGCTTCTCGCTCCTGACGATCGGCAACCTGTCGGGCGACCCCATCTTCCAGATCCGGATCCCCCACGCCCTGTCCGTGCTGTCCGACAACAGCTGGGACGGATCCGTCCAGGGCATCAACCAGATCCAGGCCGCCGAGACCGCCAAGTACGGCAAGGGCAGCTACGTGCCCGTGCTGTGGGTGACCTACTGGACCTTCCGGATCATGGTGGGCTGCGGCATCCTGATGTTCCTGGGCCTGGCCTGGGGCATGGTGCTGCTCTACCGACGGAAGCTCGACACGTCGAAGTGGTTCCTGAGACTGGCGGTGCCCGCACTGCTGCTCCCCTTCCTGGCCAATGCGAGCGGGTGGATCTTCACCGAGATGGGACGCCAGCCCTGGGTCGTCTACGGACTGCTCAAGACCGCGCAGGGCGTGTCCCCCATCGGCACCGGTTACGTGGTCGCCTCGCTGGTCGGCTTCACCGCCATCTACACGATCCTGGCCGTCATCGACTTCGGCCTGATGGCCCGCTACGCCAAGCTCGATCCCGACAGCGTGGACGAGCACGGTCAGGAGAAGTCGACCGGTGGGGACGGTTCCGCTGACGACGCGTCTGCTGACCTCGGGAGCGACTCCGAGCACCACGACGACCGGACCCCGGCCCTCATCTACTGAGCGAGAGAGAGAATCGACGATGACGATCGCTACGATCGCACCCGCGTACACCGGACTGGAGATCTTCTGGTTCCTGATCATCGCCGTGCTGTGGAGCGGCTACTTCGTACTGGAGGGCTTCGACTTCGGAGTGGGCATCCTCCTCCCCGTGGTGGGTAAGACCGAGCTCGACCGGCGGGTCATGATCAACACCATCGGCCCGGTCTGGGACGGCAACGAGGTCTGGCTGCTCGTGGCCGGAGGGGCCACGTTCGCCGCCTTCCCCGACTGGTACGCCACACTGTTCAGCGGCTTCTACCTCCCGCTGTTCCTGATCCTGGCCGCACTGATCTTCCGCGGCGTGGCCTTCGAGTTCCGGGCCAAGCGGGTGATGCCCCAGTGGAAGCTCGCGTGGGACCACGCCATCTTCTGGGGAAGCCTCCTGCCATCGATCCTGTGGGGCGTGGCGTTCGCCAACATCCTCCGGGGCACACCGATCGGGCCCAATGGGCACTACCTCGGCTCGTTCTTCAACCTGCTCAACATCTACAGCCTGCTGGGCGGCATCACCACGCTCCTCCTCTTCATGCTCCACGGCAGCGTGTTCCTGACCCTGAAGACGACCGGCGAGATCAGGGAGCGCGCCCAGGGGGTCGCCAAGATCCTGGCCCCGGCGGCCACGGTCGCCCTGCTCGCCTTCCTGGCGTGGACCTACGCCAACGCCCACCATGCGCACGACACCGGAATCGTGCCGCCGTTCGTGCCCATCCTGGCGATCGCCGCGGTGGCCGGCGTCGGGTGGCTCCTGCGGGAGAAGCTCGAGGGTTGGGCCTTCGTGGCCAACGCCGTCGCCCTCGTCGGCCTGGTGGCGACGATCTTCCTCAACCTCTACCCCCGGGTCATGGTGTCGAGCATCTCGCCGATCTACAACCTGACCATCGGCAATGCGGCGTCGGCGCCCTACACGCTCAAGGTGATGACCATCGTCGCCCTGATCTTCACCCCGCTGGTCCTCGTCTACCAGGGCTGGTCCTACTGGGTCTTCCGGGCCCGTGTGCGCCGTCCCGGTGACCCCGTCGAGGCAGTGGTCGACGTGACGACCCCTGACAGCCCGGCGACGGAGGCCACCGTGGCCGGAGCCGTCGTCAGCGGTCCGACCGACGACGACGGCGGCGCACCCTGAGCGGCGGCGGACCGGACGACCGTCGACCCGTCGACCCCCGTCTCCTCGACCGGGCCAGGGTCACCCGCCACTACCTGGCCGGCGCGGTGGCGGTCGGCCTGGTCGGGACCGCCGCGCTGGTGGTCCAGGCGGCCCTGCTCGGGGCGATCGTCCAGGAGGTCCTGATCGGCCACGAGGGCCTTCGTCACACCGTCCCGGCCCTCGTGGCCCTGGCGGCCGCGTTCAGCCTGCGTGCGGCGGCGTCCTGGGCGGGCGAGGTGGCCGCCCACCGCACCTCGGCGACCGTCACCTCGACCCTGCGCCGCCAGCTGCTGACCCGGGCCGTGGCACTCGGGCCGTCCTGGCTGGCGGGGGAGCGGACCGGCGAACTGGCGGCCTCCGCCACCCAGGGCGTGGACGCGCTCGACGGCTATTTCGCCCGGTACCTACCGACCCTGGTCCTGTCGGCGCTGACACCGGTCGCACTGCTCGGGTGCATCGTCGTGCGCGACTGGTTCAGCGCGGTCATCCTGGCCGTGACCGTGGCGGTCATCCCCCTGTTCATGATCCTCCTCGGCCTCGAGGCCACCCGGAACGCGGACCGACAGTGGGCCAGGCTGTCCGGGTTGGCGGCCACGTTCTACGACCTGCTCCAGGGTCTGCCCACTCTGCGCGCCTTCGGTCGCACGAGGGACGGACGCCACACGCTCGAGCGGGCGAACCGGGAGCTCCACGACGAGACGATGTCCACCCTGAAGGTCGCCTTCCTCTCGTCGCTTGCGCTCGAGACCATGGCGTCGGTGGGCACCGCCCTGGTGGCGCTCTTCCTCGGCCTACGACTCCTGCACGGCACTCTCCCACTGGGCACGGCCCTGGCCATCCTGGTCCTGGCCCCCGAGGTGTACCTACCGCTGCGGCGCGCCGGCGCCGAGTTCCACTCGAGCGCGGAGGGCCGGGCGGCGGCGGCCCGCATCCTCGACGTCCTCGACGCAGCCGATGCTGCGGTGCCACCGACGGACGAGTCCGAGGCCCGTCCGCTTCCCGACCCGGCGCTGCATCCGGTCCACCTCGTTCGCGTCACGGTGCGCCACTCCGGTCGGGCCCAGCCGGTCCTCGACGCGGTCGACCTGACGCTCCGTCCGGGGGAGCACGTCGCCGTCGTGGGTGAGTCGGGCTCAGGCAAGTCGACCCTGCTGAACGTCCTGATGGGCTTCGTGGTGCCGGAGTCGGGCGCGGTCGCCATCAGTGACGAACTCCTGTCCGCCTGTTCGTTGCGCGAGTGGCGCCGCAACGTCGCCTGGGTACCCCAGCGGCCGGCGCTCATCCGCGGCACGATCGAGGACAACCTGCGCCTCGGCAACCCCGATGCCGCCGCGGAGCAGCTGACGCAGGCGCTGGTCCGGTCCGGGCTCGACGGGCTGGTGGCACGGCTGCCCGACGGCCTGGCCACCCCGGTCGGCGAAGGCGGGCTCACACTCAGCGCAGGTGAGCGCCAACGGATCGCCATCGGACGAGCCGTGCTGCGCGACGTGCCCGTCGTGCTGCTCGACGAGCCCACCGCCCACCTCGACACCGCTCGCGAGGAGGAGCTACGCGACGCGCTCGCACCGTGGCTGGAGGGACGGACCGTCGTGATGGCGGCCCACCGTGGTGGGCTCGTCGGTCGGGTCGACCGCACGATCACCCTCGTCGCAGGGAATGCCGTCGCCGAGCATGTCGTCGCCGGAGACTGTGTCACACCCGCGTACGCCGACGGCCGCGTCACGGCCTCAGGGGTGACCCCATGATCCGCGGTCAGGGACCGCTGGCCCGGGTGCTGCGCATCGGCGCCCCGGACGGGCCGAGGTTCCTGTTCAGCACCGCCCTGGGTGCTGCCGCCGCGCTGTGCACGGTGGGACTGCTCGCCTGCTCCGGTGCCCTGATCGACAAGGCGGCACTGCGCCCACCGCTCTACACGCTCACGGTCCTCATGGCCGCCGTCCAGTTGCTGGCGCTGTCCCGGGGCCCGCTCCGGTACGCGGAGCGACTGGTGTCCCACGACGCCGCCCTCGGTGCGCTCGGGCGGGTGCGGCTCTGGCTCTACGACGAGATCGCCCCCCGCTCGCCGGCCGGCGTCGCCGGGTGGAGGGACGGCGACCTGCTGGCCCGGGCGACGGCCGACGTCGATCTCCTGCAGGACGTCTACCTCCGTGGCGTGGCCCCTCTCCTGGTGGCAGGGGTGACTGCGACGGTCACGGTGGCGGTGGTGACCGTCGTGCTGCCTGTCGGCGGCCTCGTGCTGGCCGTGTTCCTGCTCGGCGGCGGGCTGGCCGCCTCCGGGCTCGCCTGGGTCCGTCGACGACGCCTCGGGACGGGCGACGGCGCGCTGCGCGGCGAGCTGGGCGCCGACGTGGTCGAACTGCTGGCTGCTGCACCGGACCTGGTGGCGATGGGTCGCGACGAGGAGTTCCTGGAGCGGGCATTGGCATCGGACGCCGCACTCGAGCGACGGGCCACGCACCGGTCGTGGTCCGACGGTGCCGTGTCGGCCCTCGTGATGCTCTGCACGGGCGGCGCCGTCGTCGGGCTGCTCGCCGTCTCCACCTCGGCCATCGCCGCCCACCGCCTACCCGGGTTCATGGCCGCGGTGCTGCCGCTCGTGGCGCTGGGCGCGTTCGAGGTGGTGGCGCCGGCCGCCGATGCGGTCGCCCGGATGGCCGACCACCGGGAGGCGGCGGCACGACTGGTGGCTGTGGCCGACCTGCCGGTGCCGGTGCGGGACCGGGATGCACCCGCGCCCCTGCCGGTCGGGTCCGGCGTCGCGCTCGAGGACGCCGTCCTCCGGTACTCGAGGGAAGGGCCCCGAGTCCTCGACGGCCTGTCACTCGACGTCCCGGAAGGACGGCACCTGGCCGTGGTCGGCCCCAGCGGCGCGGGCAAGAGCAGCATCGTCAACGTGCTCCTACGCTTCTGGGGCCTGGAGTCCGGCACGGCACGGCTCGGCCGGACGGCCCTCGACGAACTCGCCCAGGACGGGGTGCGCAGCCGGATCGGCTGGGTGGGCCAGGACGCCCACCTGTTCCCCACGTCCATCGGCGGCAACATCGCGGTCGCCCGACCCGGTGCCTCGGCCCGCGACATCGCCGAGGCCGCCCGACGCGCCCAGCTCGCACCGTGGATCGACTCGCTGTCCGACGGGATGGACACCCCGGTGGGTGAGCGCGGCGCCCGGCTGTCCGGCGGCCAGCGCCAGCGGGTGGCACTGGCCCGGGCCCTACTGGCCGGCTCGGAGGTGCTCGTCCTCGACGAGCCCACCTCGGGCCTGGACCGGCCCACGGCGGCCCGTCTGGTCGACGACGTGGTGACCGCGTCGAAGGGCACCACCGTCATCTACATCACCCACCGGGACGAGGAGCTCGCCGGATTCGACGACGTGGCCGTCGTGGATGCCGGTCGGATCGTCACCGCGACCCGTCGGGACGGTCAGTCCGACACCTCGACGGCATCGATGGGGAACCGGACGGTCACCGTGCCGGCCTCCGACGTCGTCGTGACCGGGTAGCCGGAGGACAGGAACACGCTGAGCATGTCCCTGTTCTCGGACAGGGTCTGGGCGTGGAATCGGGCGATGCCCCGTCCGCGCGCCGCCTCGGCCAGGTGGACGAGCAGCCGGGAGGCGATCCCCCGGTGCTGGTACTCGTCGGTGACGACGAAGGCCACCTCGGCCTCGTCGGTGGCCGCCAGCCGCTCGTACCGACCGACCGCCACGATGCGATCGTCGTCCGTCACGACGAAGGCCATCCGGGCGGTGTAGTCCACGTGGGTGAACCGTTCCACCTCGCCGGTCGACAGATGCGGGTGGGCCGAGAAGAATCGCCGGTAGACCGAGCGCGGCGACAGCGTCTCGTGGAAGGCGGTCATGCCGTCACCGTCGGTCATGCGGATCGGCCGGAAGACGACCTCCGAACCGTCCCGCAGGTGCTCGGTCGACACGAGCTCCACCGGGTAGTCGTGCGTCGGTCCGGCGTCGGGCATCGTCGCGATGCTAGGCCCCGGCACGGACTGCCGGCGTGGGCCCTCCCCGCCGTCGCCGTTCAGCGTCGCGGTGCCGGAGGCGGTGGCGACGGATGGGTCCGGTGGAACGGTCCGCTCATCGGGGCCAACCGCAGCAACGTGCCACCCGACCGCCGGACGCGCCGCTCGACGTCGGCGAGCGCACCGATGGCCGAGGCGTCGACGACACGCAGCCCGTCGGTGCACAGGCTGATGTGACGCGTCCCATCGGCCAGGAGCTCGACGACGACATCGTCCAGGTTGGCCGCGGTGGTGGCGTCGAGGCGGCCGGCCATGCGGATGCGCACCGGCTCGACGTCGACCTCCACCCAGAGCTCGAGCGCGACATCGCCACGCCAGTCGGCGAGGCCGACAGGCTCCGATCGGTGCGGGACGCGACGGACCCCACCGCCCCCTGTCGGCGCCACCACGCCGGTCTGCTCGACCTCCATGGACCCCACCCCCCACCTCCGCTCGGTGCAGCGCCATCGACTGGCCGGCCTCGGGGCTCCCCGGTACTCCCACCCGGCGGGCCCCGCTCCGGCACCCTCATGATCGTAGAGGCCGCCCACGATCCCCAGTGCCGAAAGTCCCTAACCGGCACACCGCCACGGTCGGACGGCGGGTCCTGACGCCCGGCGTCGACTGACTCGGGGCCGACGGGACGTTCGGCCCTACCACGACGTCCCTGCAGCCGCCACTCTGGGCGTACGGACCCTGGAGTCCGCCCATCCTGAGGAGGACCGATGACCACCACCGAGAACCAGTCACCGTCGGACGAGGACGCCACCGTCGAGCGACTGGAGCGCGTCCTCGACGAGTGGCGTGCTCGCATCGACGAGCTGCTCGTGCAGGCCGACCTGGCCTCGAAGGACGTGTCCGAGTCCGTCCGTGCCAAGGCCACCACCGCACAGAACGCCTACCTGGCCGCGAAGAACCAGCTGTCGAGGATCCCGAAGGACGCGGGCGCCAACATCGGGTCCCTGCGGTCGGGCGTCGAGAAGCTCATCGACGACGTCCGGCAGGCCTACGAGGCGGCTGAGGCCACCATCGGGCGGAGCCGGGGCGAGTAACACCCGGGTCCGGGTGGCCGCGGAGGTGAGGACCATGCCCGCACCGGACCGCGACCCTGACCAAGGAGGGCTGGCCCCGCAGGTGAACGTCATGTACTCGCAGCTACTGGAGGCGGTGCTGTCCTACGAGGAGGACCCCGAGGCGCGGGCGCGGTCGCAGGGACCCCTTGCCGACGTGCTCCACCTCCGGCATGCCATGGACCGCAACGCCGCCCGCACGGACCCCGGGTGGGCGCTCCAGGCGGTGGCGGACCAGCTCGCGTATGACGCAGCACTGATCCGGCTGGCCCGCCGCCGGGGTCTCCCCGCGGACCCGGCGCACTTCGAGGCCCCCGAGCGTGGTCGTGCCGCACTCGAGGAGGGGCTCATCGCCAAGGGCGTGAACCTCCCGAGGCGCAAGGTCGAGAGCGGACCAGCCGGTGACGGTGGCTGACGCCCCCGCCGGGCGGGCTGCCTCAGGTGCCGGTGGCGTCGGTCCGGCGCTCGTGCTCGGACCGCTCGTGGATCCGGGTGGCGTACGACGCAGCCTGGGTACGGCGTTCCATCCCGAGCTTGGTGAGGAGGTTGGAGACGTAGTTCTTGACGGTCTTCTCGGCCAGGAACATCGCCTCGGCGATCTGGCGGTTGGTCTTGCCTTCGGCGATGAGGTCGAGTATCCGCCGCTCCTGGTGGGTCAGGGTGGCGAGGAGGGGCTCCTCCTCGGGGCCTTCCCGCAGCCGGCGCAACACCCGGTCGGTGAGGGCCGGGTCGAGGAGCGACTGACCGGCCGCCACCTTGCGGACGTCATCGATGAGGCTGGTACCGCCGACCTGCTTGAGGACGTAACCCGACGAGCCGGCCATGATCGAGGCGAACAGCGCCTCGTCGTCGGCGTACGAGGTGAGCATGATGCAGGCGGTCGTCGGCAGCTGTGCCCGGATCTCCCGGCAGACCTCGACACCGCTGCCGTCGGGCAGGCGCACGTCGAGGATCGCCACGTCGGGCCGGAGCGCCGGCAGTCGACTGAGTGCCTCGGCGACGGTCCCCGCCTCCCCCACCACCTCGAGGTCGTCGGTCGATTCGAGCAGGGATCGGAGACCCGTCCGGACGATCTCGTGGTCGTCGAGGAGGAACACACGGATGGTCATGGGTGTCCATTTGAGCACGTGGGAGGCCCCTACGTCGGAGGCGGCGCCTCCGGGTCGGCGTAACCTGGTCGCGTGGGCAACGACCCGGAGCACAGGAAGGCGGAGTACGACGCCATCGAAGACCCGGTCAAACTGCGCCGGGTGCTCGAGGCGACCTTGCTCCTCGAGTCCAACCTGCACCTCGGCGACTTGTTGAACCACATCGTGGCCGAGGCCCGGTCGCTCGCCAACGCCCGCTACGCCGCACTCGGCGTGCTGGACGAACAGGGCCGCTCCACCGTCGAGTTCCTGGTGTCCGGCCTGGAGCCCGACGACGAGATGCGTCTCCTCCAGGGTCCCTTCCCCTC
>Ga0302193_10000747_pt1 | contig 28930 bp, 33 predicted proteins | sample II_Bog_E3_3_FD_200228 | JGI IMG/M metagenome (GOLD analysis project Ga0302193, IMG submission 200228) | Peat permafrost microbial communities from Stordalen Mire near Abisko, Sweden - II_Bog_E3_3 | ecosystem: Environmental > Terrestrial > Soil > Wetlands > Peat | place: Sweden: Abisko...
ACCACGCGCGCCGTGCAGAGCGATGGTGGGGCGACTCCCGAAGGCGGGTCCGTGCAACTGTAGATTGAGTTCAGGACGATCGGCGAGCTATTCGACTTCTCATAAGCCGAAATAGACGGAGCCGCGGCGTTGTGCGCCACGCTGGCTGCATAGACGTTGGCGCCGGTGGGAACGTAAGACGGTCCAAGTTCCTGAAACCAGCTCGGCATTGAAGATAGCGGCGGGATGGTGACGAGGATGGTTGACGATCCGGCAATCGTCGTAACAAAGGCAGGGGGAGAAGGCAATGTCTCCCCCATGGAATTGACCAGCGTGACAACGATATAGACATCGAGAGCGGTGCTCCATGAACCGCCAGAGGACTGGACGGCAAGAACAGGCTTCGCCGGCGGAGGCACCCGGTTGGCCATGACGGCCGTATATTCCTGCCACTGGGCAGTGCCATCGTTGAATGTGCCGCTGTCGACCAGTGAATAGACCGGAGGCTTCGCGCCAGTGACGCCCGCCGTGATGCAGCGGTAGGTGTGCCCGTTGCCGCTCGGCGTGTTGGGCGTCATCATCTCGCCCACGAGGACGGGAGTATTGGCGACCCACTTAAACCCGAATGGCTTCATTCCGTAGGGCCACACGTTTCTGGTGAGCGGGTCGATTACGGCCATGCCCGAGAGTGGGAGATTCAGGTCAGAGAACGCGGCATAGACCTTGTTGTAGGCCTGGGCTGCGACCATGTGGGCATTGGCGGGAGGGGTGAAACTGGAGTTGTAGCCGAAGGCATGCATCTCGCCGGAGCCAACCGGACTCTCGTACTGAAGAGCACCGAGCATGTCAAAGATGATCGGGAGTTGGAAGAAATACTCCGTCGCCGTCTCGGGCGTGTAGAGAGCCCCGATTAAGCCAGTTACAGGGCTCTCATTGATGCCCTGCATGGTTGTCGAGATTCCGTCGCGGGTGCGCACGGAGGTCAGCCCATCGAACGCGCAGTTTCTAACGAGTGGTGACAGTCCTGTCGGGACATTAGTGAAATCGTCGGAATCGAAGTAGCCGAGCATCCTACTGATAACACTCGGAGTTCCTGAAAAGTTAGCCGTAAATCACTCTCGAAAGTTCAGATTTGCAAATTCACCGTGATACTGCCTTGCTGCCGCATCGCGTTTCTTGGCTGCCTCTATTGCTGTATTTGAGACGCCGAGGTAAATCTGTTTGCCGTCGGCCTGCAATACAGATGAGAACTTCTTACCTTTGACATATACCCCAATGAATCCAGTCGTGTTGTCCTTGCGCATTGAAGCGTTCTTGACGTTTTCGCGCTGGTCGCATGGACGCAAGTTCTTGCGCCTGTTATCAATGCCGCATCGATTGATGTGGTCTCGCTTTTCTCCCTTTGGGACTCCAAGCAGGTAGTTCTGCATCTTGACGCCGTTGCGATCTGTAGCGTAAAAGCCATTTGCCCCGCTCCTGATCCGCACAGCTTGCCAGCTAACCCGCATCGCTGTGAGGTAGTCATCTGCATCGACAATTGCATGGAGTCCTTTGGTGAGCGGAACGAGCCGACAGTAAACACCACCAATCTTGAATGGAGCGGCGTCTTCTGGAAGCCTTGGATTGATTTTGTGGCCCGGTAGAAAGCGGTGCGGCTGACCTTTGACCTCATGGTTTCTCGTGTGATTACGAATAGCCACAGTCGTCTTGCCGCCGCAGCCACAGTGGCAGAAGCCGTAGGGTACACTGATTCCTGATGGGGTTGGCATGGATTGCTCCTCCAGAGCATGAAGTGATGGGCGTTCTCAGCGCCCACAACCCCATTCTACCCCATACCTTCGCCTTTTAGAACGGCACTTCGACAACGATGGACTGGTTGAGGATGCCAGCCGGATAAGCGCCTGCGCCCAACTCGACTCCGCCGCTGGCAATCTGGACCTTGAAGTTGCCCAAGGTAGTTCCCTCGACGACTTGCGCCGTGTAGAGCGCATAGGCCCCAGTGAAGCTCTGCGAGAAGACGGCTACGCCTTCCTTCGGCACATCCTGGGGGTATCCAAGGATGCCCTTGCCGTTCGGATCTTTGAAGGCGGATGGATTGAGGTTGAGGGTGTCGCCGCCAGTGGCGTAGTTGCCGGTAAAAACGAGCTGCAAGAAGAGCCGGTCCGGCACTCCAGCGGGCGAATACTTTAGTACATTTTCTGTGAGAGCCATTGATTTTCTCCTTGAGGTTGAAGGTTGAAGTTAGTAACCACCATAGCCACAGCCACTACTGCCACTGCGTCTGCCATTCATACGCCCTACTCTGCTGCTTGTTCCCTGCTGCTGGCGAACCAGGATGGCCGAGATGTCATCGAGCGTGTCAATGCCCTGCTTGCCGTAATTCGCCATATACCCGGAATTCTGCCGCTCGCTGCCGACCAGAGCCGCTGTCATGTATCCAAGCGCAACACTCATCAGCGGGTGAAGCTGAATAGGGTCCGTGTCTTTGATTAGCGCCGGCGGCCGGAACTCACCACGGATGCGGATGTCGAAGGCGTAGCCCAGTGCCGTGATGTAGACGATGTAACTGCGCCACTCCCAGCAGAAGCGCCCGGTCCAGTAGTTCGTGGGCTGGCCTGCCGCGTAGTTGCTGGAGTTGGGCAGGATGTCTCTCCGGGTGCCCATGACGTAGCTGGTTTCAGGGAGCCCGGTTCCCTTTACCTCAATGTCGAGAGGGTTGACCAGGCCATCGAACGGCTGGCCCTTCTTCTGGAGTTCGGCCAGTGAGCTGGTGCCGAGCGCCACGTTGGTTGCAACTTGCAGTTGGGTGATGAAAGGGGAGCATGTGCCTTCGAGATAGTTGAGGGCCTGTTTGTACGCCGTGTTGATGAGCGGCATGACATAGCTGTCGGTAATGAAGTCCCCGTCTGGGTCTCCACAGAGCGACCTGACCTGCGCCTTCACATCTAAAACAGAATCCATGCTCCCCTTCCCGGTTTACAGCCCTTCGCGCATCGCCTTGCGCTTGGCTTCGATCTTGCGGATTTCGACCCACTCAGTTGCAGAGCAGCGATCAAGCGACGGATGAGCGATTGGAATTTCAGCCGCCTTGTATGCTTCAAATGGGTTGTAGGGGCGCTGGCACTTGTGGCAGAAGTATGCGTCCACGCGCTTCTTCGACTCTCCGCAGCCCTCGCACGTTACAGCGTTCTCGTGCTGCATCGTGACCCATGGCGCCGGCGTCTGCCTCCAGCCCATATCCAGCTCGTACTGATGCCAGATGCGGTGAACCGTCGTGATGTTCCCACGCTGGTCCTCCTGGTCCCAGAAGGACTGCGCCTGCTGAGTGCTGGTTGCACAGAAGGACTTTTGCAGGTCCAGCGTCTGCGCGAGGGCCGAATCAAAATCGGTGCTTTCCGTTAAATACTCGCACCAGCCGTTCGGCAGTTGGAGTTTCTGCGGAACCTTGATGCTCGCTTTCTTTGAGGTCGTCGGGAGGTAGCGTCGATCGCCCTCGAAAGCCAGAATCCCGCCCATGCCTGAGGAGTTCGGTGTTCCCGTGGTGTAGGACGCGAGGAAGTGATGAGCTATCTCCACCTGCTTGCAGGCGCGAGGCTCGTAGACGCCATACTCGCGGTCGCCCTCGACCATGACATCCTTGATGCGCGAGAAGATGATCGGCTCTTTGATTGGCACTACCACGGCTTTGTAGGTGCGGCCGGCATACTTGAAAGTGGTGAGGTCGTCTTCGAGCACATGAGGGTCATTGATCGAGCGCAGCTTGAGGTTGATTCCACCGTCGAGACTGCCAGCTACCGGGTTGAACCAGAGAATCGTTGCGGGCTGGGCCTGGCCGGTGGCTTTGAGTGAGACGAGCAGAGATTCCCTTTCGATCCTGAGCGCCTTCATGGACCGGCCCTCAATGGCCCTTTGGGCGTTCATGTACTCGCGGATATTGGCGTTGGCGTTCGGATTGACTGATGCGAAACTCGGTGATCCCATGGTTCTCTTCTCCTTCAAGTGGGTCGGTCCTGCGGGTTATGCGTCGTGAACCGCGCCCAGGTGCTCCCTGAGTCCGGCCTGCGCTGTAAGGTCGTTGCGGAACCGCTGCGCTCCGAGCGATGTGCTCTTGAGCACCGGAACCAGTTCGTTCTTGCGTCGGTAGTTGAGTTCAGCAACCAACTTCTCTTTCGCCTTCTTTCGCGCGTACTCCTCATCCCGCATGACCTGGCGGAAGTAGTTGTCGTAGTTGGTGGGTTGGGTCGCCATGCTCTCTTTGTGCATGGCAATAGCGTTTTCAAGGTCGCTTAGGTCGGGGATGTGATCGAACGGCCCCATCATCATCCAGTAGCGCCCACGAGACGGATAATCCTCGCAGAGTAACCGGCTTCCGTCCTCAGACTTCTGCGATGCCCACTGCTCCGGAGTTCCCCAGGTCGAAGCAGGGAACCACCGCTCGACAATCCAGCCGGCGGCGCAGGCGTACTTGGGAAGGTCCAGCGTTCCCGAGGTCATCGAGTCGAATATCTTGGCCTCGACGATCTTGCCTTTGGCTCCCACCGCGAAGACGGATTGTTCTCCGCCGCCGAGGTCGTGCAAGATGCCGCCGCGCCTGACAATGCAGTTCTGCGCGAGCACGACGCGCCACATGGGTTCGCCGTAGGGATTCTTCCCTCCAATGCGCGCAATGGCCGCCTGTAGGGACTTTGGTGCGTCGTTCGTTGGGTCTATGGTGCTCATGCGGTCTCCTTCAATGTGAACCACATGAACCTGATATATGCCCTGCGCCAGCCACGGTTGTACTCGCAGATATCGCCGACATAATCGCGGCTATGCCAAAAGAAGAACTTGTGAGCCTCGATCATTCGCTTCAACATTGGTGCTCCGGTCAAACAAAGACGGGCCAGCCGAAGCCAGCCCGCCGGGTTTGCGAAAGCCTCTGTTATTATCAGAAACCTTCAGTTAAGTGGCTCAATTCGACAAAATTGCTTGCACGCCGAGGTTAAAAATACTGCCGTTGGCCACAGGAAGCGACGAGTAGTAGTTAAAACTGTCCCGATACATCGCATCCGACTCGGAAACCCACAGCCCGCCAGAGTTGCGCGGCCAGAAGATTTCAGACCCACCGAAGGGAATGAACATCTGGCTCTTGGGGTACCGGACGCGCTTCATCGTCGCCTTGTCGATCCAGCGCAGGGTGTCGGTGCGGCACATCGAATCCTCAATGACTTCGAGGCCGGCCAGCATCCAGGTTGCGAAGGGGTTGGTCGCCACATCGTAGCTGTCCGGCAGTTTGCCGTTTCCTGCGGTGTAGAGGGTCTTTGCAAAGCCCAGAATCTGAGCAGAGACGCGCTGGGCCGGGTGAGCGTACCAGACGTTCCGCTTGCGCTGGGTGAACCGCTTGACGCCCAGGGACTGCTTCATGCGCGCCATGAACGCTTCCACCATGCCCAGCGTCAGGTACGCGCCGTTGGCATTGTAGGTAGGAGCCTGGACATAGGGGTTGGAGCGAGAAATTCCGCAATACTCCAGAGCCGAAGAACCGGAAATGATGTAATCCAGCCCGTTCACGCCGATGGGGTTTCCGGTCGAGAGGCCGGTCGGGATGAAGTAGTAGCCAGCTCCAATTCCAGCCGGGGCCGCATCCACCGTCGCGGTATCGATCGTGCCCACGCCGCCATTCTGGAGGCTCAGGACGTTCACGTTGCCGATGACGTTGAAGTTGGCATCGGTGATCTGGTAGTAGCCGTTGCGGTCCAGCAGGCGGCCACCAAAGGGAGGCGTAACCAGCGGGATGGTGTTGCCACCGGCATAGGTCGCGTTCACCTGCGCCAAGATGCCGTTGTTGTAGCCCTGGATGTAGGCATTGCGGGTGTGGGCAGTTTTCTCCTTCACATCCGAAATCATCAGGCTGATCCAGTTGTCGACCACCACGTCACGGCCACCAGAGGCGATGCGGCGCGCGAGGTCAGTTGCCGAGATGACATCGAGGATCGTCAAAGGAGCAACGATCATCTGGTCAACCTGGCTGGCCTGCCCTTGGGGATAGGTGCCGCCATCGTCCTGGATGTACCCGACGATGCCGCCGACTTCCGTCCGGATGGGGTGGCGATACTGTTGGAGACCGATTTCCTCGGTCGGTGCGGCGGAGAACAGGGTATCTCCTGCCATGTCGAGATTCGCGGACAACTGAACGTCCGAGTTCACTTTCTGGAGCATCCAAGACGTTTGCTGGGATGCGGCGCCTAGATTCTGCTGGGGCATGGTGACCCATTCCTTTTCTTGCCGGCCCTCGTTCGTTGCCGGATTGGGTTGTTGGGCACTGCCTGGCGTCGCGCTTCTGCCGGTCTTTGATCCGCCGGGAGCGGTTTAAGTCTTTCCGTTTAGTGCTTCGGCTGTTCTGTTTAGCGATTCATCCGTTTTGCCCTGCGCCTCCGGGTAGGCGTTTACACCGGTGGACCGGGATGAGTTGCTTTATCAAGAGAGCCGACTAGGACCGCAACATCTCGTCTTTCTTCATCAGGGCTTTGGCTGTCCGTTCGCGTGGATCTGCGTCGGGGAAGTTTTGGTCGACCCACTCATAGGCTTGCTTCATCGCATCCTGTGGAGTGAGTGATTTGGGCGTTCCGGCACTGCCGCCTGCTCGCGGCTCGCGCTCGGCCAACTTTTCACGAACGGCTGACTTACCCTGCCGTTTTTCACGGTCGGCAATCTCTGTCCGCTGAATTTCGCGGAACTGCTTGTCGAAGATGGCTGGCAGGTGCTCATCGATCAGCCGGTTGGCGAAGTCTACGCGGGCGGCTTCGGCTTCCGGCGATGGGAGCCGGTTGCGCAGCATTGCCGCCTGGTCGCGGATATAGGCCACGCCACCGATGATCTTGCCGGTTGCGCGGTCCCTGCGGCCATAAGTGGCCTCTTCGAACTTGTCGAGCAAACCCTTGGCGAAAACGCTGATGCCGGTTGCCGGGTCTTTCGCGTCGAGGACATAGCTTGGGATGAAGGCCCCGACCTTCTCCTTGTCAGCAATCATGGCCTGGAGACGCTTGCCTACCGAGCCACCCACCTTTGTGGCTACTGCTGTTTCATAGTTCGCGCGTTCTGCCTTCTTCTGTTCGGCGGTCTGAGCTTTGGCCTTTCCGCCGAGAGCTTCCTCTCGAGCTGCAATCTCCGCCTCTTTGGCCTCGTAGTAGGCTTTTGCCTCGGGGCTGAGTCCACTCAGGTCCGGCTTCTCCTCGCCGCCTGCTGCGCCTTTCTTCCAGTCCTGAATGAACTTGAAAGCCTGGAGGGCCATGTCGGCCTGCTCTCGGGCTTGCTCGGTCTGAAACTGGTCGGCGGCCAACTGCGCTTCGAGGTCGCTGATTTCTACGCCGTGGTAGGAGTCCACGATGTAGTCATTGAGCATCTGGAAGTCTTCGCCGTACTGCGGATTCCCTTGAGCGTCGAGGACGGGCTTGCCATCCTTGTCGGTGATCGCAAATTGCTCCGCGAACTGAGAGAAGGCATCGGGAAACTGCTCTGGGCTATCCACTGCTTCAAGAAACCCTGTTCGAAGACTGACCACGGTGTTGGCTGCGTCGGCGGCATACTTGGCCGATTCAACGTTTGGGAAGACTTCGAGGATCGGTGCGGCCTTGGCGTTCGTCCTAGCCATCGCAAACAGGGCATTCTTGACCTCCGGACTGGCATCCATCGCCGCTTGGAGTTCAGGACTCTTGGCGGCTAGAGCGTTGAGAGCCTCTGGCGTAACCGCTTCAACCGGTTCAACTGCGGCTGCTGGCTTTTCCTCGGCAGGCTTATCCGCTTCCACTTCGGCCGGCTTCTCAACAACTGCCGCCGGATCAACTGGCGCTGCTTCTGCATCGGGTGCTGCTCCCTCCTGCTCGCGCTCCCAGGCGTTGTGCGCGTCGAGGAAGCTAACGATGTCGCCTTCGAAATCCGACTGCTTGGGTTCTGTGCCCTTGGCTGCTGGGGCAGCCGGAGAGAGTGTGTCGCCGGGGGCTGCTGCTCCGGCTACTGGCGGGGTGCCTGCGCCGCCCGCTGGGGCTTCTACGGCTGGCGTGGACGTTGAGACAGACGTTGCGGGTACTGAGGCTGCTGGTGCTGCCGCTGGTGCGGCGGCGGGGGCTGCGGCGGGTGCAGTTGCTATCGGTGCTGCGGGTGTGGCCATTGTCTCTCCTTGTTTCATTCCTGCTGGGTGGTTCGGTGTTGCGGGCAGCAAAAAGGCCCACCCGTGATGGGTGAGCCTAATTGCTTAATGAGTGAGGGTCCGGTTTGAGCACTGTTAGGAGGCTTGGACCCTTCTAACCGGGGAGTGGGTTATCCGAGGAGCTGCCCGGCTCAGAAGATGTCTCCGAGTCCGCCTGTTTCGCAGAATCTTGTGAATGTTCCCCATCCTGAGATGTCAAGGTAGGGTCCGCTGTCGCTTCCGGCGCGGCCTCCTTTGCGGCCGTCGCATCGGCAATGCCCTGCAACTGCTTGTCGATCCCCTCGGTTGTCGTGGCGAGTTCCGCCTTTACCGCTGCCAACTCGGATTCAAGCTCCGCAATCTTCTCCCGGTGCGTCTTGATGAGCAAGCCCTGCTGCTCGATGATCGCGGCGGCGGCCTTGAGGTTCGGGCTGGGCTCGTCCGATGTCGGCTCCTGCGGGGGCGTTGGCTCAGGCTTCCTCAAGAGAATCTCTTGCAGCAGCGTGTTCGCGCTGATGATTGTGCCCTGCGGCGAAATCTCCATGCCCGGCGCGATAATGGCAACCGTCTTGGAAAGTTCAACCAGGTGCGGCATGATACTAACGACAAACTCTTCATCGAATGTCATGGCTCCAGCCTGCACTACAACCTGCTCGGCGGCCTCTTCCGAAGGCTCACTGGCGGTGGGCAATACAGGCTCAGGCAAATCCTTCCACCCGAACTTCTTCCCATCGGTCAGCGGGGTTACGAAGTCTTTCTTGATAGCCGCGTCAACGCTCTGGCCGCCCATGGCCGTGGCCTCATGCGCCGGGTCAAGGTAGAAAACCACAAGATGCTCGCCGTCGGCCTGCTCGACCGATTGCACGACGAGTGCATTGACCAAGACATCATTGAGCGCCAACAAAACTACCTGACCATACTTCTTCATTTCGTCCTACTTTCCTTCGGCTTGCGCCAGTTTGGAGGCCATGTCGAGGATGCCTTTTCCGGCGGTGACCTGGGCCGCCTCTGATCCATTTTGCCCGAGAGGCGGCAAGTGGCTGATCCTCTTCAGATTTTCTACCTGATCGGCTGCATCCTGCAACAACAATTTCTTTGCGGCCTCCATTGTCGGGTCAGGAGGCGGTGGCGGCGGCGCACCGGCGGCCTTTACCTTCATTGACCTTTGCGCTTCCGCTGCGGCCTCTGCTGCTTCCATCTGGACCGCCATCGCGTAATATGCTTTGGTCCGCTCCCAGCCACCTGGGTTCGACTTCTTGTAGTCGCCATTCTCCTGCCAGTAGAGGCGCATCGTATCGCGCAGCGTTGGGAAGTCCTCGACCTCCTGCTCTGGCGTAACCGGCAACTGATTGACCTGCTGGCCGCTCTGCGGGTCGATTACCGCGATGTAGTCGTTCTCCATGAGGACGCCAATTGCTTGCAGTGTCCTTGACCGCTGTGCAGCCTTGGGAAGTACAGCTCCCGGCGGTCCAAGGATAGCAATGGCCATTTCCTGATTCGGAACACACTCCATCATCTCGGTTGCTATCGGATTGCCTTCGCCGGCCATCTTAACGAAGTTACTCAGCGTCTCTCGGACCTGCTCAGGCGTCTGTGGGAGGCCCTGGTCGATGTCCTGATAGACCTTGATGTGCCCCTGCATCTTGTTCCAGTTCACATAGTTGTTCCGGAACTCAGAGCCGTTGGACTGAATTACATCCCAGATTTCCCCAACTGCGCCGGCCTTCATCAGATTCTGGAGGCACTCAAGCGCGTTCTGTGCCGCGGTCGCGTGCTCGCTCTTGACTCCTTTCCAGTAGATGTTAAGGCGGCTCAGTGCAGTGTTGAGCGACTGCTCCTGGCCTGATGCTGTCTCGATGCCCTTCTGTCCACCGCCTCCAAAGGTTTGCGGTGTCACTCCCGAGATGGTCTCGGCCATCTGAATCAGCATCGGCGGGTAGTTGAAGACCTGGGGGTCAAGCTCAAACTTGAACTGCATGATGGCGTCCTGGATTGGCTTATCAATTCCAGCGCCCTTGGTCTGGATGCCATTGAGAACGCCTGGCGACATTACGCGGCCCGCCATCTCGCGCCGGTCGATTTTGCTCGCGTCATAGATCGTCATGCCCGCGGCGCATCGCTCGATCCAGTCGTCAATCAGGTCCATCACGTCATTCAGCCGGATATTGAACGGCACCACCAGGTCAGCAATCGACTCTGGGTACATGCCCACGTTCTCATGGAGAACACAGGCTGACCACTCTTTTGGAAGATTAGCTTTCCGCACATCCGCAACAACTGTGCCGATGAGCGTTACCTTTGCACCATCGGGGAAGTTGTCGTGCATCCATGCGGCGAACGTCTCATCTCCGCAGCGGCCGTAGGAGCTTGGCTGCATCCAGTTTTGGCTTAAAGTCGGCTTTTCGTTCTGGCTGTCGGTCGTGTAGCCCCAGCCCATAGAGGTTATTTCGCTGCGGCGCAACTTCTCGAAGGATGCGTTTGGCGTAGTGGCAAGCTCGTCGCCTTCAGTGATCTGCTTGAAGATCGCCGGATAAGTTAGGCGAAGAGCGCCAATGTCGATTTCCTGATCGAAACTTAGCGTTGGCGTATGTTCGATGCACTGAGCCATCGGGTCAACATCGATTTCCATTGGCCCGTGGACGCTCCACTTGACCATTGCCTTGGGAACACGCTTCTGGCCGACAATGCCAGTCTCCTGGCTCGCCTCAGCTCCGTAGAAGGCTTCTGGCCCCAGCGGGGCACGGCAGGTGGGGCAACTCTTTGCCTGGTCAGCAGGAAATTGCGCAGCCGGCGTATCGGTCCCGCACTTGTAGCAGTGATAGCGGTCGGGCTTCTGGACTGGGATGGGGCCGAAGATGTCCTCATTGTCCCAGCCTGCCCAATCACCATCGAGAACCGCTCGCGTGTGCTTGAAATAGACGCCGTAGAGATATAGGTTGTTGCTCTCGGACAATAGAATCTTGTCGCTTTTGTTCATCCGCTCGATGATCGAAATAGCTTCCTGAGACGCTTTAGCCGTGGTTACATCGGCGAGCACTTCGGCATTCTCAGGCTTCACGATGACGCTGGGGACTTCGCCCGCAATCACCGATGAGAAGCCACCCTCAAGCATTTGAGTGATGTTGTTGCCGTACTTCTCGAGATAAGTGTCCTCGGCCTCAGCCTTGCCGTTTTGCCGGTTCCAGGCGAGCACGTCGACGTAGGTGTTGCCGCTTGGGTCGTACTCGATGAGCTGGCTGCCGCGAAACATCAGGACGTTGCGTGTCCATCGGGGGAAGTGAAGAAGGCGATTCGGGGCCCATCCAGTGCGGTAGGTCGTGATCGTCTCGACCATCTTCTCTTTATAGCCCTTGGGGAACTGGAGTTCCTGCTCCTGTTGTTCGGGAGTCTCCAGTTGGGGATTGTCCGGCCCGTGGGCGAGGTCTGCGCCCCCTTGCTGTGGTGGTGCTGAATTTTGTCCCATCGTCACAGCAGGTGAGGCCATTGGCTACGCTTTCCCCTTGTTGGCTTGCTGCTCTTTGAAGCGAATGTCGGCTTTGCGGCGGAAATCTGCGCGAATCTCAGCGCCCAGTCTCCGGTGCGGCTTTTGCGGCTCAATCGGCTTTTCATCCGGATTCGCAACCGGCGGGCCTGCGATGATCTGCTTGTTGAGGTCGAGAAGTTCGGCGTTGACGTTCAGCAGTTCTTCGATACGCTGCTCCCGGTCCAGAAGCCGCTTCTCAGCAAGTTCCAAGCGCCAGCGAGATACCCAGGGCCATCTCATCAGAGTTCCTTGTACTTTCCGCGAATGTGCTTGTTGTAAAATTCGCCCTTGCTCGATGCGGCCTGAAATGCTTCCCATATCGACCCAGGAACGCCCAGGTGGACAATCCTCTTGCCCTTGTTAGTTGTCACGGTCAGGAGGCCACCAGAGAAGTCGATACTGCCCACCCACGAGCTATTGACTTGAATTGGATTTGCCATGGAACTAGAAATACTCCACGATCTCAACTGAGGTTGCTGTGCCAGTCAAAGAGCAGGCGTAGCAGAGGATCGTTGCCGTCGTCGCGCCAAGTCCGAAGCCTGGAGTTGGATTGGCAGCATTGGCGAAAGCATCTCCATAAGGACCGTGCGCGCTAATTTGGTTCCAGTTTTCAAAGCCGAGGTCTTCGGGCGCGATATTAGCCGAATATACCGGGCGCTGAAATACGGTAGTGAAGCCAGCAGCACTGTTGTCGTTCGGGATCTTGATCTGGTAGCCCTGTGAAGCCAGTGCTGCCGCAACACTGGAGCAAATACTTTCTCGAACTCTCCAGCCCTTGCAGGGTCCGGTCGCATAAATAGGAATGAACTTGGGATTGGCATTGTTTGCTGGCAGGTCGATGATTCGACGAGTGAGGTTAGGACCACCATTGTTGGGAATTGACATAAAACTCCTTTTTCCGTGCTAAAAGGTTGCGGAAAAACACCAAAGGGCACGACTGAAATCGTGCCCCTCAATGGCTCTGGCTATTCTCCGCGACCTCCTTTTGGTTTGATTTAACCGTTCTGTCCAGCCGTCCAGAGAGCCATCTCGGCTACTCTGCGAGCGTGGAGTGCTGCGTTTGGCTTTCCGCCTGCGTTGTCCCAGCGGGCTAGTTGAGCCTCCGCCCCTGCGTTGTCCCCAGCTACCAGCAAGCGCAGCAGGGTAGACGCCTTGAGGAAGTCGCCCATGTTGAAGCAGGCATCCGAGAGCGCGTCGAACTCGCCCTGGGATACCTGCCCAGCTTCAATCAATGCGCGGCATTCGGTGTTGACGATGTTGTCGGCCTTGGCTTTGTCCTGCAGGTACAGCGCATCGGCCTGGTCCTGGGTGATGCCTGCGGAGAAGTCCTCGCCTGCCACGATCAAGTGGCCGCGGCCGATGGTCGGATTGCCCACTGAATCAAGGTAGACGTGCAGGACGTCACCTTCGTAGCTTTCCGTGATCGCGTTACCTTGTGGACTGGACTGCATCGCTGCTACTTTGCTGCCGGTGCTGCCGGCCCGGTAGGGACCGATGGAGCCGCCGCCGGCATAGCCGTCGCGACTGCTGCCATTACACCCTGTCCGAGCGCCTTGGCAGTTGCGACGACGTTAGCATCGAGCCCCAGGTTGAGCAACTTGGCTTCGGCCGCATCGCCGCCAGCATGCAGAAATGCTGCGATCTCACCTGCAACGGCAAATGCGCCCTTCTCCGCGGTCAACAGGAGAGGACCATAGACTGGAACCTCCGCTGTGACGGCCTCAATGATCGGAGTGTCTTTGGCGATGACACCGAGGAGCGCGAGGGTCTTTTGCAGGACGCTAGCGAAGAAGTGCCCGATGTTCTTCCAGGGACTGACCTTTGCAGGTGCTGTTGTTGCTGTTGTCATGGTTGCCGCCTCCTTTGGCGGCTGTAAAACGACTAAGGGTTTGAGGATGGGTCTTTGGCCAGCATGCCGAGTAGAGCGGTGGCCAGAGCCCCGATGAGGGTGATAACCGTCCCTGAGCCAGCCTTGCCGCCGCTGATGCCCTGTTGAGAGAGGACGCCGGCCACGATCACCGCGGCGGTCAGGATGCCGGTTGCTGAGGTTTTGGGGTGCGCGAGGAAGTTCTTGAACATGAATTGTCTCCTTACAGTAGGGATTTAGTGAACGTGCGATGCAATTACTGCCCACACCAGATGGAGTAATGATCCGGCAAGACTTAGACCGGCGCCCATCACCAACTTGATAGCAATGGCTTCCCATCTCTTTTGCGAACTCTCTATATTTGTCACTCGATCTTCAACCTGAGCAACCCTGGTCACGAGAGCAGGTTTTCCATTTCCCTTGTAGACCGTATCTTCGAGATCTCCAACGCGGCTTGCAAGTCCATCCATAATCTGCGATCTCCTGATCGAGTAAATTGGTGATTCGGTCAAGCGATTTCATCTGGAACGGTCCTGCCCCGGTCTCGATTACTGAAATAGCGGGTTGCTGCCTGTGGTGCTAGTCTGCCTGAAAACTTGCCGCCTGCGTTGCCGTGGCGGCGCCCGCACCGCTGCTGATATACAACCCGTCATATCCGGTAAGCCAAGGCGATGTTGAATCGGTATAAGCTGCGCAAGCGGTGCCATTGTACGAAAGCGTGAGCGCCGCTGTCGTCGTAACCACGGCGGAGAATCGAACCACGGTGGACCCGAAAGTCACACTCCCACAGGTGTTTGTGGTCCACGTCTTTGAGGTGCCAGTACCCGCCGTGTCCTTATAAAGACCAGCTACCCCGGCGCTGTTGATTCGTATATGGTAACCATCTCCCGAACTATCCATCAGGAGCATCGCTCCTAAATAATCGCCAGACGACGAGTTGGTCTGGGGCACCATCTGCGAGTAGGGAACGGTTGCAGACGGGGTGCATCCCGTAACGATTGCGGCTCCGATCTTGAATCCCGCCGACGCTTGAGCAACACCGGAGTTCTGCACAATTGTGCCAGGGGCGGCACTAGCCAGTGCTGGCACATTCGTCCAGTTGGCTGAGTTGAGTGCCCCGCTTCCTGAGAAGCTGTCGGTGAATGGTGAACATGAGCCGCCACTCGCCACCACATACCGATGCGAGTGCCCCATTCGTTGCTGAGGTCCGGCGGCCAGCAACGGAAGCAAAGCCAGAATTGAGATAAGTCGTTTCATCCCGCCACCACCGTTCCCGGCAGCAACCCTGCTGCAATGAAGCCTGCAATCGTAGGTTCTGCCGCCACTGCGCTGGCAATCGTCGCCGTGATAGGCGCAGTCTGCGGGCCCACGGTCAATGTGCCTCCGGTCGCGAACCCAAATCCATCAGACGCGCTCCATGTGGGAGGATTGGTGGCAAGGTTTGCAAGCACGGTGATCGCCGGTCCAAGCGCAGGATCGGGAACGAATACACCGCTAACCAGATCGCCGAATGAATAGGTGAACAGCACGGTCTGTTTGTAAATCTGGACCTCATAGTTGGTGAGGCCGACATACTGGTGCGTCACCATAGAATGGTTCGGGAGTGAGACGGAGTATGGCGTTATGAGGTTAATCATGGCTGTCTCCCTAGTAGGTTCCTGAAATGATCCAGGTGATGTTTTTGGACGTGCCACCTGGCGTGGGAAGGCCGGTGATCCCGACGCCGTTGGCGATGGTGGTTGTGCCGCTCTGAGTGCATGAACTGCCCAGTGTGCCCGTGCCGCATGTGCAGGTCGCACCGCTCAACAGGTTATTGCTGCTTGTATCCTTCAAGGCAACCACGGTGCTGTCGGCGCTGGACGAGTAGCAGGAGATTGCAGTAATGGTCCATGTTGCGCCACTATTGTTCGCGCAGGATAGTTGCGCCGCAAATCCCGAAGTGGCGAGTGCCGCGGAGGATGTTACGCCATCCGTGCAAGTGAACGTGCTGTATTGAGAGGACATTTTCGCCGCAGTAACCGCATTCGCCGCAATGTCGGACGTGGCAACTGTTGAGGATGTGCAAGCCTGAGTACTGCCGGCGAAGTGGCATAGTCCCACGCCGGGTGAAGATGCGGTCACGAGGTTAGCTGTAACAGGGCCATTGCAGTTCAGCAAAGTTCCTGTCGAGGCATAGGTGCAGGTATCACCATTCGTATAAGTTCCAGCCAAGAGGCTCAATGCCGCCTGCTTGCCGTTGAAGGTGTTCCAATCCGCAGATGCGAGGTATCCTGGCTGCGACGTGTTGGCTACCTGAATCGAGATCGCGCCAGCAGAACTAATCGCCATCGGACTCGTGCCGCTCAAGCCAGCCGAGCCCACCCCGCCGATCGCCAACTGTGCGCTCAAACCTGCTGCCGTGCCGCTTGTGTTTTGGTTCAGCGTCGGAACGTCGGCGACTTGGATTGTGTTGTCTACATAGTCTGTGCCGTTGTTGCGCAGGTAGTGCCCTGCCGTGGTCGCACCGGAGATGTCAAAGCCGGTTGAAGCAATCCAGTTTGCAGAGGTCTGGTTCCCAGTCCATGTGTTTGCATGGCTCAGCGCGATATCCAAAGTTGTGTTGGTGGATGTTCCTCCGATTGTCAGGGTCGATCCGGGGGATGTAATCGTGTCGCCACCGCCGCCGCCTGAACCACAGTCAGACCCAGTACCGCTTAAGAGACCTGTAGAACTGACGTGCAGACACTGAGTTGAGCCAGTAATACCCGCGAATACCATTGGCCCGACAGTTTGAGCCCAGCTCCCCCAATTCCAAGTGGCAGAACTGAGTCCTGAATACTCCAATTTCCACGTGAGTGCAGGATTCGTGCCTGCACTCACAGTCGGTCTTAAATCCCAAGCGCATTGCAGAGAGGCGCCCGTAGGAGTGGAAGGCGGGCATTGTCCAGTCCAGGAAAGGGTCTGAGGCAAATTGCTTGCCCCACCATAAGTAGCTGGATTGTTATTTGCCCATTGGAAGTAGTTGTTGGGTTCGCCACCCCCAATAGGAACACCCATCGAGATTGTCGATTGAGTCCCATTGTCAGAAAGCTGAAACGGCACAGTGTATGGCACATTGTTGACCTTGCCGCTGAAATTGAGGGCTGTCGAACCTCCCGTCGCGGACCCTTGGTGTCCAGCGTAGTCGAAAGCCAGTCCCAAGGTCTGCGCAGGAAATCCCACAGTGTTGATTGCTGGAATACGTGAGCCAGTCAGGTTCCCATCGCACTGGTTCATATTGGCTGTGAGCCCCCCAGGAAATCCCAGCCCCATATCCCAAGGCCCATTCGATCCAACGATGGGATGCCAGTCACCGCTGGAGTTGAAAGATCCACTGCAAACATTTCCATCGATCATCACATTCTGTGCTGCGACGCTGAACGTGTAGTCGGCAGAGCCGGGATAGTAATAAAGCGGAAACGACTGCGAGTCGGTAAATTGCGCGCTCGACCCTGTAATCAAGACTCCCGTCTTATAACAGGTGTCCTTTTCGAAACCAATATTCGTGTCCCCACCGTTGGTTTGGTAGCAGATTGCACTGCCGAGCGGGTGGCTATGAACATATACATTTCCTCCGCCATTTGTGTACAGATCAGTCGTTAGAAATCCGCCCAGCGGGGTCAGGTCATAAGCTGATGAATCGCTCATATATGGGAAGGTCATGCCATAGTTAATCTCGGCTATTTCAGCCGCTTGCACATCCACTATGGGGCCGCAGTTTGTGCCGGCGCTGGTCATTGCAATGCTGGTAATCGCCGTGTTGTTCATTCCGGTCACTTGCGCAGCAGGCGGCGGAGACAGCGGGGAACATGGCCCAACAGCGGTCGTCGTGAAGTTGATAGAGTTGGCCGTTGCCGTATTCGCCGACGCGCTCTGAAAACCGCCGTTCACTTGGTTGGCCGCCACCACCATACCAGTGGAAAGAGTCAAAGATGTTGAGGCTGCGATTGTCTGTGAGACGGACACCGTATATGTCGGCCCGGTTCCGCTGTTGATTGTTTCGGTTGTACATCCGCCACAAGTGAGTACCTGATTCAGCGCGATCGCTCCGGAGGCACAGGAAGCTACTGTCAAGGTGGTGCCAGTCTGCGATCCAGTGCAGGCAGCTACCGCGTTGGCAGGGTTGGAATATGTAGATTTGACCAGGTTTGCATTGGCGGAAGCGGAGAGCACGTTGTACCAGTTCGTCGCCGTCGCCACCACGTTTGCGCCGATGTTTACATTGTTCCCCGACGCGCCAGAGGCCACAAAGGTGCCAGTTGTGCCGTTGATCGTGTAGGTGTCGTTTGCCACTGGATTGGTTGAAAGAGCCATCTGCGTTGACTCGTCGTACCCGAAAATATAGATGGTTGGCGCTTGCGCAAACTTGCCCCCGGTGTAGGTGCCCGGAGTCACGCTGGCATTGATCGTTGCGGTGAATGTGGCCGACGATCCGCCAGAGTACCCCGGCTGCACAGTCCACAGCCCGGTGTTATTGATCGCCGTCTGCGTAAAACTGTAGGGATTGAGCAACTGATACGGATAAGGCGTGACATTCCAGTCCATTCCGCTGCAATTCATCGTGGACGTTGGTGAACTATAAGTCACAATGCATTGTCCAGCAGAGGTTAGCACGCCGCCAGCGTAGTATGCCTGTGAAGCCTGAGCGGTGCCAATGTATCCTGTATCGCCGGTGAAAGGACCGCCGGTCGCTGTGTAGTACTGATTCAGAACACCATTTACGACCCACGGCCCACTCCCAGTGATGCTTGTGATCGCCAGGTAATGACCGGTTGGCGCAAGTGGATTGGAGGTGCTAAATCCATTCAACGGGTAAACCTGATTGGGAATCAGAACGCCGTTAGGATTGTTTGACGTTGTGCAGGCCATCGTAGCTGTGCCGTATTGGGCATTCAACCCCGTGAGGGACCAGGTGGGGCACGGTATGTCCACAAGATTAATTCCCGTGATCTGCCCACCTACAGGCGAGGCACTCAGCGTGGCTCTGACGCCATTGCCGCCGCCCGAGCCGGCACTGTCATTGATAAGCTGAGTCTGTGCAACCCAGCACTGGCCTCCAAAACCTATGACGCAAGTGGCGCTATCCGTATCGTTCGCGTGTGGGTCTGTAACAGCAAATTCGTGCGAGTCTGCATCGTTTGAATAGGCTGCTCCGTCTGCGCTGGTGTTGCTGATCACGCACTGGTAACAACTGAACACGTCGATTGCGGCTGGGGCGTAAAAATTCGCGTACACGGCGAGCCCATTGATGGTGATTGATGGGGCTTTGCCATTCGAGAGCCTCGCGGGGACGTAGAGAACGGCCGTCGAAAGCGGAGCCATCTGCACGATAAAAGTGGCTGGCTTGACGTTCGAGTCTCCAAGTCGTGTTCCGTATGTGGCCGTAGTCTGGCCGCTGAGACTCAATGAAGCACCGCAGGTATTCACCGGGGTCTTGATTCCGGCGTAAGTGAGGTATTTTCCAGTGCCCCAAATAACGGTCGCATTCTGCCCATAGAGACCTACCGATGGATTACAGCTTGCATTCACAAATGCAGATGCAGTTGCAATAGCACAGTCCTGTGGAGAGTTAGTATAGGTGGTGCTTGCGGTTGTGCCCGCCGCGATGTTCCAGTTGACCGTGCAGGTAGAAGGGAAGCCATCGACATAATACTCAGTGCCGAGGATCTGCGGCGCGATAGATGCGGGCCCAGGACCGGGAACGTACTGCGTCCCATTCCAGACGTAGCTCTGAAAATTAGAAGTACGCTCATCCTCAATCGATACGTTGTAGTTGCCCTGCGCCGCTGCTATCATCGCCGTCGTCCCGCCAAGCAGCGTCCAGTCTGGGGTAAGGACAACGGTGTATGCCGTCGTGCCGGCCCAGTTGAGAGTCTCCTGGAGGCCGGCAGTCGCTGAAGCGTAGTGATAATTCGTATGGGGATTGACCGGCGCAATCGTAATAGCGCAGCTTCCCGTGTTGCCTGGTGTCGGTTGGGTGATCGTCACCGCGGATGGTGTAACAATCTCTGTTGCCGAAGGGTTTCCTGTGTCGACGATGGTGATTGGAGTGCCTACCTGAAAGGCCAAGAACGTCACTCCAACCGTGTTTGCATAGCAATAGGCGGGTGAATTCCATGAATACGTTCCAAGGTTTCCCTGCGGAACCTGCCATTGCCCGAAGTTAGAGGCATAGAGCAGGCCCGCAAAGTTACCCTGGGTCGTTCTGGCCAGTGGCGGCGTGACCGGAGGAGTCTGCGCGTGGAGTGCAGAGCCTAAGCCAAGAAACACCGCCAATATCCGAATGATGAGTTTATTCATGGGTTCTCAGGTTCCTAGTTGCTGGGGTAGATGGACAGTTGCCGGAGTTGCGCAGCAGTAAGCCCCGCAGTGGTAGGAGTGATTGTCAGAGCGATCTGATCCTGTTTGGTCAGATCGATGGCCGAGGAGACGGCAAAGATGGTGTCCTGGGCCAGAGAGCCGACCGCTGTGCCTGCGACGCCATAATCAACCCAGCCGTGGACCTCAAGCGTGCCGCTGCTTCCGGTCGCTGCCGTGGTGACAGTGACACAGAAGTCGATGGGAACTTGGATGGCGCTGGCTGCAATCGATGGGCTGACCACGCTGAACGGGGTGATGGTTGTCACGCCAGAAATGGATGCGACGGTAGCTTTGAGGGTGATGGTGCCGCCAGTACCGTTGGTGGTCGCATAGCCATTGCCACATGCCTGGAGAGACCGCCCAAGGACGTTGAGATAGCCGGCGGGGATGTTGATGAGCCCCAGAGTGCCGGTGGCGGCCGATGCGACTGTGCCCAGAGCAGTGAAGGGGGGCCACGAACCAGACGAACCAGCGAGCCGCGGGTAAGCGGTGCCGGTGACGGGTTCGGTTGCTGTGCCGGTCACAACGGCCGTGATAGTGGCCGATGCGCCGATGGGGCAGACAGTGGCGGGAGGGAAGACTGACTGATTCGCGATCACCGCAGTCGAGGAACAGGTCGGAGTGTAGAGAATCCCAGTGCCTGCGCCGCCGGCCGCTGCTGTCATGTAAATGCGCCATCCAACCGCGCCCGTAACTGCGGCCGGGCTCGTCACCGTGATCGTGTTGGTCGCGGTGCCGGAGCCGGTCGCAATGGTCGCAGTAGATGCCGTATCTATCGAGATGATCGTCTCACCACCGCTCGCGTCAACATAAGTCGCTGCCAGGCGATAGGTGGAGCTGGCTGGAATGGTGCCGCCGGTGGTTGCCGTGGTGATGATTCCCGCCGTAGTCGCCGAGGTCGACAAGGCTGTCGGCGCGCTGATGAGGGTGTAGCTCGATACCTTGGCGTTCGGGAAAGCTGCGGTTGTGCCCGATGCCGAGTAACCTGTGCCGTTGTAGGTGTAGAAACTGAAAGGCTGGGTCGTGTTGTCCACGATTACCGCATTGGCGTTTCCGGTCAACGCAGCAATGATGCTCGCCGGGGTAGTTGGGCTGGGGAGCGCATTGGCCAGCGCGTACCAGTTACGATCGATCCAGATCACCGTCTTGTACGGCGCCGTGGAGCTTACCGAGTTCACCGCCTCCTGCAGTCCGCCGGTGCCCGAGGTCACGAAGAAACCGTAGTGAGTGTTGACCGGCGCCACGCTAATCGCGCAGGTTGCCGCAGTGTTTGTCACAGCCGTCGGCGTGACAATTTCGGTCAGTGCCGAGTTGGTCAAATCTACAATCTCGACAGGCTGGGTAGTGGCGAACGCGAAGAACGACGATGCGCTGCCATTAGCCGGGACGTTGCAGATCGAGCCTGGACTCCACGAATAGGTGCTGGCGGTTTGACTGCGAACGCTGAACTGGCCGTAGTCGGACGCAAACAGCCAGCGGTTCGAGTAACCCTGTCCGGATTGCGCAAGTCCTGAAGCCGCGCACACGGCGGCAAGGGCAAGCGCGGCAAATACCTTAAAGCAGGACTTGATTCGCATGGTGAAGTCTCCTTTGGAGAGGGGTTGGAGTGATGGAGTCGTGCCCTTACCAGCTAATCGTTACGGCTGAGGGCGAGGTCAGAGCCATGTTGAAACCAGTCGCGCCACCACCGCCGAGGAACTCGCGGAACTCAAGCGTGTTGAGATTGGTGACGCCGGTGCAATGTGGGGTGGGGTAGAAGTAGGTGACGCTGCCGACGCTGCCGGAGCCGCCGGCAATCGTGTTCCACGTCGAGCCAGAGTCACAACTGACCTGGACTTGACCCGTTCCAGAGCCGACCGAGCCGCCGATGGTCATACTGGCATCGTGCGAAGAGTTGAAGGTCAGAGTGCCGGAAACCGACTGCGACGACGGTGAAATAGTCCCCGACGTGTAGGAACAGGTCATTCCCGAGCAGGTGATCGTGCCAAGGGCCGTGAGCGAGAAGCTCGATGTGCTGGTGCCGCCTGTACTAGTGGTGCGACCAGAAGCGCCTACGGTCTGAGCGAAGGCAACATCTGCGCACCCGTACTCCATGCCGAGCAGGAGGCTGACCAAGGCTACCAAGATGCGCTTTGCCATCTAGTTGACCCCCACAGTGAGCACGATCGCCGTTGGGGTGATACTGCCCGAGGTCTGATTGCAGATGGCCCAGTCGAGTGTATTGGGTGAAGCGTCCGGCCACAACTCCACGACCAGGCCGCCGTTTGCTCCCCAGCCTGTCGCCGCAACAGGGCTGGTGGCGAAGGCTGTGGAGAAAGTTGACGTCGCACCCACGCCCGCCAGCGTCGCCGTGGCCGTGGCCGAGCAGGTATTGCCAGAGATGGTCGTAGCTGGCAGCGATAACTGCACCTTGGGAATGGCCAGACCTATAACAGTCCTATGGTCAGTCGGATCATCCGTTACGCTGAATGGGACCGAGAAACTGAGATACGTCTCCTGAGGCTGAGACACGCCAGCCGCCTGGACCGTCTGATAGTTGTTGCCGCACAGAATCGATGTGTCGTAGTATGATCCATCCGACCCAAGACAGTATCCAGCCGTTCCGCCGGAGCCGTTGACCTTGTAGCCTCCGGCAGTGAGGTAGTAGGAGCCGAGAGACAGCGAGCCGGAGATTGACTGAATTGTGTGATTCAGCGGCGAAGCGAGGATCGGTACCGGGTAAGTCACAATTCCGTGGTAGTACGGCAGGCCATTCGACAGGTTGATCGTCGTATTCGGACCCAAGAGCTGCCAGATCATCGGGTAGCCGGGCTGCGTATTGCCGTTGGGATCTGTGAGCGAGACTGTATAACCGGTGCCAACCGGCCAGATTGCATCGTTGGCAACCTCTTGGCAGATGGTGTTGTTCGAAGCAGGGACGGCGGCGCCGGTCACAAGCGGGATGGACTGGGTATAGACGCCGTTGCCTGCTTGGGTAGCCTGCAGCGTCTCTGAGCCCGACGTCGTGCCGATGTAGACCTTGTACCCGGTGACGCCTGCCGGAAGGCCGCCAGCCGGTAAAGCCACTTGAAGATTGCCCTGGGCTGAGAGTTGGGCCGTTGTTTCAGGCGAAACAAGTGTCACTGTGCCGGTCGACGTGTACCAAGCGTACTCGACGAAGTAGTTGGCCGCGGGGAGGGTGCCGCCGGAGTAGGCCGCCGTGTTGGTTGTGCCGGTCAGAGGATTGGTGATGCCCACAACCGAGCCGTCGACGCTGGTGGCGCAGTAGGTCTGGGTAGAGATGTCGGTCCCAACCCCAGCGATCATGCCCCCCTGTGTCGGAACGAACGAGATTGTAAAATTGGCGGCTGGGAGACCGTTCGAGGCTTGGAGGGTACCGGTAAGGGTCGCGTACTGAGGGAAAGCGGGCAGTGCCAGGCCAATAAGGAAGCCGATTACTGCCAGTGCGACGCGGAACCGGGTGCTCGTCATTCGTATAGCCTCGCCATGCGCTTGTTGAAATCTCGGACCATCTTTGCCGTCAAGTATGTACCCCTGGCGCTATATCCGCTTTCAAATGGCGTGGACAGACGACCGATATTGCCATAGGTGGGGGCGACACCGTCGATGGCTCCCAGTGGAATGGGTTCCGCGCCCGCGACCAGCGCGAGCAGTGGCTTCGAGATAAGCGGAGCTACAGCAGCGCCAACTGCCAACCGAAAGAATGATCGTCGGTTCACCGTGGTCTCCTTTGCTCAGACGTTGCCATCAGCCCCTCACTACACTGAACAACAGAAGGAGATTCCGATGCTTCCGACACCGAAACCCCCTGCCGCTGTCTCAACAGACCCGAAGGTCCGCAGCCCATTTACCGCCAAACGGCCACCGCAGCGCGACATCAGCGACAAAACCCTCGCCGAATACCGCAATAGCTACGGGATGATGACCGGACCCATGCGGCGCTGAGTTACAGGGTGGCGGCCCACGCTTCCTTGCAGTCCTCAGGCGTGGGGTAACAGCCACCATCTGTCTTGACCAACACCCATCCCTTGCGCTCTGAGGCATGGCTTACAGCTCGTTCCAAACGCCTGAGAGTTAGTTCTTTGTCGAATCCGTCCACCAGCACAGCGCAAACCCACTGAGCAGACGGGCGGATTTCATTTACCTCTGGGTCTTGGAGGGACGTGAGCATGACCGCGGATTTAGAGACCCATTCGCCAGCACGATTCATCGGCCAAAAAGGCTGATTTAAGCCGAAGGGCATGAAGTAAAGGCACAACCCCAGATGTCGGTGTGGCAAACGTGAAAGGTAGCCGGTATGCGGGGCTGTCAATTCTGCCGCAAATTCACTCGCCGAGTATCGTATGTTCATAGGGTGGCCACCTTCTCATGCTCTGGCTTGTCCAGCACAATCGACAGCCGCGGAGCCTTGGCTGCGTTGTCTTTGATCATTTGAGCCACCAACCGTGCCTCTTCGCGGGCCTGCTGTTCGGCGTGTGCCCTGCGCGCGTCGGCCATGGCAACCTCTTGCGCCTCGATCTGCTTCTGCTGCATCTCGGTCTGGATGGTGGCCTCGCGGTGCTTGGCCATTGTGGTCATCATCGAAAGCACCGCTCCATGGGTGTGGAGTGGGTGCTTCTCGAGATCCAGGCTCATCTTCTTAGCGATGCCATAGACCACTTCGGTCGGCGGGGCTGTCTGTGCTTCGGTGCTCATAGTGTTTCGTCCCTCTCATGGTTCGGATTGGTGCCGCTCCCGGCCAGTGTGCCCTCTGCAGGTGGTAGCCCACCGCGTAGGAAGCCGTCCGGCGACTGACGGGCTGGCATCAATTCCAGCTTGCGCCCACCCTGCGGCCGGGTAGGGTCTTCCACTGGCCGAGCCTTTGCCGACCTGCACAGGATGTATAAGATCAGGCCAACGTAGGCGACGATCACAGCCAGGCCCAGCTCGACAGCCTGCCCCTCGTTGGCCGTCATGCGTGCCCCATCCTCAACATCGGCTTGCGGAACGTCCGAGCGTCGCGCGCCATCTTGGCATCCTTGAAGCTTGAGCACTTGGCGTGATCCAGCTCGATCATCTCGACCCAGATCAGCAGGTTCTCGGGGTTAGTTTTGATGCGAACCGGCAATCGACCGGCCGCCAGGACCGCCAAAGCTGGTATCTCGATCAACTCGTTGCAGCCCAGGCACTCATAAGCTCCCCACCGCTCGTGATGGTACAACGGCGATTTGACGGCGTTTTCCGCCGTGCTACGGGTCGTCCGAGTGTCCATCGGTCGCTCCTGGAGCCTTGTAGAGCCTGTTTTTGATTACAATTACTCGTCGTGGGCCGGTTTGACGCTGCTCTGCTCCAACCAGCCCCTAGCCGCGGGAAGCAGCAGAAACCCCGGCGCCGACCTCTCTTTGCTGGATTCCACGCCGCTCAAGCTGGCTCATCCCAGAGCCCAATGGCACCCACTGCATAGACCCCTTGACGCCCTTCCACGCCCGCGGATCGACGTAGGCCGCCACGTTCTTGGCCTTCTCATCCACCCAGCGCAGCATACCGAGCTTAACCATCCGCTCGATCTCCTTGCGCGTGTGGTGGCCGTGCTTGCACTCTGGACCAAAGCACGGCTGCGAGATCCCGTACTCCTCCAGCCAGTTCGCATCCCTGGTCGACAGCAGGCATACGCGCCGGCGCTGCTTGGCCGCATGGCGGATACGGCTGTTGAGGCTCTGCTCGGGCTGCTTGCGCTTCTGGCTCGGTTGCTGCCGGTACACCCTGCCATGAACATGAGTGATTACACGAAAGCCGGTCGTCACAGTCTCAACGTGAGCGATGATGCACCCCCAAAGCAAAAGGGGAGAAGCCGAAGCCCCCCCCCCGTTTGTCTGCCGTTTCCTAGATTCCCAACCAAGCAACGAGCTTGGAACGTTTTACGCGAATCGTCTACGGCTCTCTGTTGGGTTTTCCCTAAATGCCTTTTTGCGCCACTATCGGATATTGCGCCGTAACTTCCTCATTCGAGGATAGCTCCCCTTACCCATAATGCTGTAAGGGAGTAGCAGATGGTGCGTTACATCTGGCGCTGCTCTTCCGCCACTACACTCAAACCGACTGATTCAGCAAATAACCAGGCGGCGAGTCCAAATTGTCAGCGTTTCCTCGTCTACTTCTGAGAATTCATTGGCTGCTCCGTGTATTAGCTCTACCGTTGGGGTATATCGGCGATCACTGAGAGCGGACCGACCCACCCCCGACCCCCGCCCTACGCTGAGGATGCTCAATGAGCAATGTAGACCAGAAGTGGCTGGAAGTCAATGATGTGTTTACGGCAAGAATATACTTGACCGACACTATATTTCGATCTATCTTGGAAACATGAAGCCGCCGAAGACACTCATTGAAGCCGTTAAGTTCTTTGCCGAGTATGAGAATTGCCGTCAGTTCATGATTGCGATCCGCTGGGCCGATGGTCAGGTCCGCTGCCCTCAGTGCGGGGCTACCAAGGTTGGTTACATCGAGAGCGAGCGTGTCTATCGCTGCTACGCTGCCCACCCAAAGAAGAAGTTCTCTCTCAAGGTTGGGACCGTGATGGAAGACTCCCCCATCGGGTTGGATAAGTGGCTTCCAGTCATGTGGATGATGGTCAATTGCAAGAACGGAATCAGCAGCTACGAGGTCGCGCGAGACATCGGCATCACTCAAAAATCAGCGTGGTTTATGCTGCATCGGATTCGTACCTCACTCAAGGACGATGCTGCCTCCCAAATCAAGATCGACGGCGACGGTGGCCCAATCGAAGTGGATGAGCAGGTTTTCAGGTACAACAACCGCGCCACGAAGGACAATCCTTTGAACGACGCGGATAGGTTTATGCTGGCTGTATCGCAGATAGTGGGCAAGCGCCTTACCTATGCAGAACTGACCGGCAAGGTGGGAGAAACGGCCTTCTAATCAGCCCGTTTGGATGATGCGCCAGAGACGCGGGAAGAGGAAGCTTTAGCTGCCCGCTTAGCTTCCTTTTCGGCGTCTAATCTGGCTTTGATTGTGGAGTACGGCACGGAAACTACGCGCCGAGCAAAATCTTTGAATCGGTCGAATTCTTCCGTGTCATTCTTGGCGGAACTGGTAGGAAGATTCGGCACAAACGCTCCTGGAAGCGCGTTGCGCTCCTAGATTGGAGCGTAACCCCGATGTGTGCTCAAAGTCAACTTGGCGAATGTATCTACTCGCTCTTGGGAGGGGAAGGCCACATACTCATGGCGCTAGAAGCTCATTTTGACGGTAGTAAGGACCCTGGGAGTTGGGAGGATAGTCGATTTGTCACCTTGGCCGGGTTTGCTGCGGACGATGAATGGCTCGGTAGGTTCGAAGAGGGGTGGAAGGCTGTGTTAGAGGACGATTCGAGGCGCCCAAAGGCTCAATACCTCCACATGCGCGAACTAAACTCGCTGGAGAAGGAATTCTCTTGGAGGAATGGCTGGAATCGCACCAAAACCTCATATTTGCTCGTCGATTTGCTCAAATACCTCAGCAGCTTGGATAAAGGTAAGTTTCGGATGTTTGCCGCAACTCTTGACATGGATGCCTATCGGCGCGTCACTGCCGATGGAATAGAATTGCGGAGCCCTATTCGGATCTGCAACGATTTTTGTTGTAATGTGGCGCTCGCTTGGTACTTCCGAGACTATCCGGGGCTGATTCACAGTGCTCACTTTTTCTTCGATCCAAAGGAACCGTTTGAGCAGATATTCAGAGAGAAGTGTCTCGCAGAAAAGAGTAACGAACTGGACGCCATCGGTCTTAGGGAAGAGTGGGGCCTTATTAAAACCATCACTTCAGTTCTCAACGCGAAGGAAGAGTGGGCGATGCAATGTGCCGACCTCTTGGCATGGGCGCACAATCGCAGAATGACCGCTGAAGAGGGCGGCCCGTGGAAGTATATTCACCACTGGGTGAAAGCGGTTGCGCCTACCAGTTGGCGGTTTGTGGATGAAGCTGCGCTCAGGAATTACCCGATGCCGTAGCGAGATTCAAAGTAGTGCTTCACTGATCCATCATCTTTGCGGCTAGATAGCGGCCACCCCATTGAGCAGATGTTTCGAGGACTCTGAATCACTATCCAAAGAACAGGGTTTCAAGTGCCATCCGGCGCACCTGCCACTGCTCTAGCTCTTCGCCAGCAATACGCAACTTGCAGCGTCCCTCGTTGGTTAGAGTGATTCCAGCGGCGTACTTTTGGCCAGTGAAATCATCATGGATTTCGATTCGGTCCGCTTCCAGGAAAAGCCTGACGCTCTTGTTGCTGCCATGGCGAACTTTGTAGACGACAAATCCGTTGGGTTCGATGGTCTTTACCGTAAAAGCTTGGTCTCCGTCTAAGCCGTGGGCTGCATTTATCTTGTTCGCATCGCCTTCGACTGCAAACCGGAGTTCGGAGAACACCGCTGCCAGTGTGCAGGCGTTTCGCACGGCTATCCAATCGAGATTTTGCGGGACGGACCCCATTAGGCAACGCTAACCCAGAATCGCCAGTCTTGCAAATAAGCTTCCCGCGCAGAACAGGTAACCAAAAGTAACCTGTCGCCCAAGTATATTATTGCCGTGTTTACTTGTGTGGTTCGGACGGTGACGTGGTCCGTTTTGGGAAGTGTTGTTGATTGGGGTTATTGATTACAGAAATAATGCTTGCACATGGCGTGCAATGTGCGTATTGTGATTGGTAGCGCAACGGAGGCGCGAAATCGATGGAACAGCAGGATTTATATAATTCTTACGCGGAAGCAATCAAGATCGTCCGCACCGCCAAGTTTCAATTCATTGGGTTCAAGCCACTCAATGACAAACTCTGGAATGTGATCGAGTACCTCGAAAAGCAGGCCAAGGCTGAACTGACCTGCCTGAACGCATAACCTCAACCTTCACCATCAACCAACGGAGGAAGCAATGACACTAACAACGACTTTCAATCTGATCCGGAAGGCAAACGCATGTGCGGGACGCTACAAGTTTCTTCGCTACGCGCTGCATGCCGTCACCGACGACGAGCCGATCA